>Ga0209181_10012633_pt1 | contig 10658 bp, 10 predicted proteins | sample MAT05_FD_187208 | JGI IMG/M metagenome (GOLD analysis project Ga0209181, IMG submission 187208) | Freshwater microbial communities from Lake Fryxell liftoff mats and glacier meltwater in Antarctica - MAT-05 (SPAdes) (version 2) | ecosystem: Environmental > Aquatic > Freshwater > Ice > Liftoff...
TACCAGCTCATGAGCAAGCAGACCAACTGCATCCTGGTGCATCGGCGCGCAGACGCCGACAAGACCACCGAGCAGGCGGAGCTGCACCGCGTAAGTTCGATGCTGGCCGCTGGATGGGGGGCGACGTCGATCGTCATGGAGTCGGCGTCGATGGACTACGCGGCGTTCAACACACGGTCGGTTTGGCAGAACGCCCGCAGCCCCGCCGCTTCGGATATCAGCTTCTGCCTTGCAAGCACTGATGACTTCGAGGTCCCGGCTTTCTTGCGCAAGCAGGTCGCTGACGTTGAGCCCGCATCGCTTCTGGCAACCGCGCTCGCGGTGGCTGAGCATCTGGAGCATGGCGGGCAGGTGCAGGGCCTGGCGTCACATTGCGAGAACTTGGATCTGCATGCCGACGTGCGTCTGGCCCTTGCACAGGCGCTCGATCTGGGGGCCAGCGAAGGGGTTGCCTTGCTGTTACTTGCCCACTGGGCCAACGTGCGGGAGCGCGGCCTCGAAGATCCGTTGGTTGCCGCTACGCTGCTGCCGCACCTCGGCGGACTGGACACACAGATGATCGACGGGTGCATTGAACTGTTCGATCGGCTCTTGGGCGGCTTTGCGAACGACCACTGGCGATCGTCGCGTGCCCAGCGCCTGCAGCAGGCACTGAGCCAGGCAGAGTAGTGGGATAAAAGCCAAACTGCGCCACTCCGTTACTCTTTTAGATCCGGGGAGCACTGATCCAGCAGAGTCGTCCAACCCCTGGTCTTGCCGCCGGGCCCTCGGCAACGGAAGAGGATCTTAAGGTTGCGGAGGTACGTGTCAGATCTATCGCAATAACCAGCACTGGCACCAGGAAATGCCCCATGACTCATTGGCCGCTTAAGTCCGTTCGCTAGCTGCCACAGCGACCGGGTCTACTATGTTAAAGTCATCAAACGGCATATATGCCGTTTGACAGTCAGCAGCGCCAGATGGCGTTCCTACATGTGGTCACCCGCAACCACAACGAGCGTTCAGGCAACCATATGAACTCCGCGTTACTTCCCGGACCATGACTGAGGCCTGCTGAAAGTGTAATGTTCACGACACACGACTCAATGAGAGTGTCGGTGCGTTCAGAGCCCGGCTTCGCCATGTGGCGAGCTGTAGAGCTGACCAACACAACGCCTCTTTTCATACTCGGAGTTTTGTATGCGCGCGAAGGCTCGAAGGTCGACATGCTCTTCAACCTCGACATGGAGCTCGTTCGGTTCATGCAGACTCAAGATGAAGCAAGCTTCGAGCGTCTGCACTTGCTGCTCCCACCGGCATGGGGAGCGAGTCCATCATGGTCGTTGAGCGAAGTGTCGCAACTTCATGTCTTTGGAAGCACTGGGGCGCAAGAAGTCGTCAAGACAGTCCTGATCTTGAGCGAAGGGACGGCCTTGGACGGATTCGAATTCAAGCTCTGCGATGGGTCTCCCCCTGCTCTTAGCCAATCCTTTCAATTCGGGCTGAGAACTGTGGACGACAACTTCTGACACAGATGCCATTGCTCCACCCTCCTGCTGCAAACGCGCTCGCCCATCGTTGAAAGCGTCGTACCGATATCGAGCCCGCCGCACCCGACCACGTACACGCTAAGCACCGGGGACCGATCGACGCCCATTCTGGGAAGCTGCTGCAAGTACGCTCTCGCCAACAGGAACCTGGATTAGAAACATTAGCCGGTAGCGCGCCGCGAGCCGAGACACGGTCCTTTGGTTCACTCTCGCGCGCACGCGCAGCTCAACCAAGCCTGTAACAATCCGCGTCCTCCATGGAGGACAGAAGTGCGCATCCGGTGGTACGTTAGACCAAGCCACTTGGGCGGTGTAGCTCAGCCATCGCAGGTCGAGCACGTTAAATGCGAACAGCGCCTGAACTTGGCGGCGCACCACGACCCGCATCGCTTCGCAGGTGCGGGGCAGTTGCGAGCCAAAGGGCTGTGCAGGCGCGGTCGGGGCGGGCAGTTCTCCTCGTACGCAGTAATGCAAAGAAAAGGCTGCGGCCGTCCGCCAGAATGCCGATGCGAGCAGCGGCATCCTGGTGTCAAGCCTTGCCGCACTAACCTGTGTCGCATTCAAGCAAGCCGGCATGTCACTCATGCATCCCACGCCCTCGATCAACTTTGCGATTTCTGTAAGGGCCTCAAGCGCAACTGCCCGAACCAGAAGATTCCAGCGCGTGCTCGACATCGGCCCGGCTTCATCACGGCTTACCGAAATCTCCTCTCGAAAGTTGCGAATCCCAGGCACGGGAACGCTAGGCCAAACACAGTGCGCGCTGTGCAGCACCATCAACTGTGCCGACCCGACAATTTTTTCTGGTTGCTCAGCCAAACGGTATTCGCTTGCGGACGCGCCCGTTAGCTCTACTGCTTGCATAGCTTCCCGCAAGGCTGCAAATCGATGTGCCGGAATTTGAATAACATCGCCGGCAGCGCTTGCCCGGCGACGCTGCGCCGATAGTCCTTTGCCACAGTGTCCGCAGTGCAGGTGATGGCGGGCAATCGAGTACGGGGATGTTCTGATCGGCTTACCACAGTGCGGACAGCCCATTTGCAACGGCCGACCGTGCACAGGGCATGCCATCACAGCGGGATGCTGAAACAGCGCTGAGTGCGTGCCCTGATGTAGACAGGTAAGGCAATATCGAAGATCGTCCACCAGCACGCGTCTTGGGATCGCCGCACCGATGAGATCCCTGCCCAATGCGATCGCCCAGTGGTTTGGCTCCATCGAGAGCGCGGTACCCAACTGTGCGGCGGCTTCCCGGCTCAGCTGGAAGATCGACGACTTCAACGCCCAGCGCCTGTCAATCAACTCACTAACGTCGGTCGACTCCAGCACGAGTTCGCTCGCGTATTCGGCGAAGATCACAAACGCAGAGCGCTCAAAGCCTACGTTGCAGGCGTCCGTGGCCGTCTGCCGCCGACTCGCTGGACTAGGATAGGGACTCACGGCGCCTCCTTCTTCACGGAGTAGTGGACGATGACCTTACTGAGCCCGGTAGGTTTGAAGGCAGCCGTTGCGACACCCTTGTCCACCATCCTGTCCGCGTTGTCCGGGTCGTTCAAAAACCGGAACATGCTTGTCAAGGACTGTCTCAGCGTACCTGCCGGAATGCACGGTTCTCGCTGCACACTCAGCCAGTTGGCCATCTCACCGATGGACTCGCGAATGGGGAGCAAGAGCTGAGAGATCGTCCACCCCTGGTCAAAGCGCCGCGGAAAGTGATGCCGGCTGAATCCGCTATCAAGACCGTCCAAGTTGGCCAAAAAGAGTGCGATGTCACCCAGCGTGAGACCTTTGTACTCCTCTGTATCCTGGAAGAAGCGCCCTATGTACTGAAGCGCCGCCTGATCGTGAAACAGCTTGATCGTCTGCTGCATTTCTGGCTGACCAATGCTCAAAACGAAAGGCGTATAGCCTTCATGCTCAATGATTCCGGTCAACATCATGATCTCTCCGTAAAGTTCAATGGGGATGTTCTGCATTTCGTCGACGATGACGATCACGCGCTTCGTCGAAGGGCCGCAAGCCCGCAGGACTGCGTCGTGTAGCCGAAGCCGCAAGACGTCCTCGTCGCGCCCAGCTATCGCGCGCACACCGGTTTGTACTAAGCAGTGCTTTAGGAAGCTGACCGATTTGGTCGGGCGGATACCCATGAAGGACAACCGGATCACGACAGCGGTGCCTCCGAAGACCGCCGCTGAGACCTTCTGCAGGTAGACGACGAAGTTGGATTTCCCGACCCTCTGCACGCCCCAGATGTGCGCACCGGTCAGGTCGTCTGAAACCCAGTCCCCGACGCGCTGCACCTGTCGCTCAATCTCAGGAGTCCAGAACACGCCGGAAAAGTAGCCATCAACTTGGCATGATTGACCCAGGGCCGGCATCGGGTCGTTGGGGCCGGCGCTCATTGCACGTTCCTAGGGACATTGAAGCGGCGCTTCGGCACCGAGGTGGTCGCGATTATGGGCAAAGCCACGCCGCCGGTGACTTTGTTTACGGTCGCCGACACAGGTACTTGTGCGTCGTTGACCGCAAGGTCTTCGACCCCGTCGTTCCACTGGATATGGGCAGCCTGGCCCGCCTGAATCGCAGCCAGTTCCGCTGCGGGAACATGACGTTTAAGGTAACGCATTATGTAGGCGTAGTCCAATGCTGCTGAAGACTCCTTTGGCGCCTCTTGTGCAAGAAAGGCGAGCACGGCGAACAGCGGCACGTCCCGCGGCAATGTCTTGAATCGGGCGTCAGCTTTTCGACGACCGTAGATTTTGAGAATCCGCAGGTCGTGCGGTACGCGACCCCACTCACCTTCGCAAGTCAGTATGGCGACAGCGGCCATGTTGTCGTCACATAAGACAAGTGTGCGAAGGTCGTGGTAGTCGACCAGCACCCAATATTCGCGGTCTCGCAGGAACGGTTGTTTCTTGAGCCAATCCGAGCTGTAGCGCCGGTGCAGAAAGTCTATGTGTGGAAGGCGTCCTTTCCTCAGATCGCACAGTATCCGTTTGCGCTTCGGTGCGCAGAAGTGATGAGGCTTGCGCTTGAGCTCGGGAAGGTAGTTCGGTTCGATGGCCTTTCGCTCGACCAAATGCCGCAAGCGAGTGAAGCTATCGAGGTACCCCGCGCCAGCGCTTTCTGAAACGTTTTCGTTGGCCAGTTGCACGTGAATCACCTGCTCAATGTGCCCAATGCGCACCAACGCTTCGGCCGGTCGCTCGGCGGTCTTTCGGGTCGGGTCGAGCGGCCCTGTGCCGGAAGTACCTACGAGCTGGTGAATCAGGGCCCTTACCGTATGTCCTATTGCGGACTCGATATCGGGGCGGCCTTTGGGCGTTCCCGGCTTACCAAGGATGACGCGGCCGCCGTACAATCTGGTCAAGAGTTCCTGCAGATCGTTGAGCAGATGAGCCAACGCGTTATCGATGTAAACGTTCACGGGCACGGCAAAGCGCAGCTCCGCGAAAATGGTCGTTGGGAAGCCCGCGCCAGGTGCCATTTTCATATTCGGATCGACAACGGGGGGCTCTGGCTGGCCAAGCACCGCGTTGCGGAAGAGTTGGATCACATCAGCACCGCTTGCCTGCTCCCGAATGCACATGTGCCAAGCGATGTTGCAAGCCACTGAGCCAATGGACCGACACCTCAGGACAGGAAACCTCGACAGCTTCACAACTTCAACGTCCCACCTTGGAGAAGGGATTTCCACGCTTGTCTCCAGATCACAGGTGAATTCGTCGATAACCCACACCAGAAACGGCGTGGGCGGAGTTCGAGATTGCCCGTCCCCCGTTTCATAGGCGGCCGCTACCGCGGCACCCTTGCCGTGCTCGCGCCCGATGTGAGCGAGAAGGTAGCTCGGCACGTACACTTGCTCGAACCACTTCATCAAAGGTCTGAACCCTTTGCTCTTGGTGGTGAAGGGGTACTCTTCCTCGGCGACATCGTGCGTCTTGCAGATCTCCAAGAATTTTTGGTGCAATATCTTGGGCTTGACGGAATTTGGTCTTGCCTTTCCGTTCAGAAAATCGATGAGATCGCTTTCGACGGCGGGCTTCCCTTTTAAGAGTCTCGGAAACATCCCCGAGTAGCCGCCCCTGGGTGCGCTGTTTGGATCTCGCGGGCTCACTCGTTTGCGCTTCTTCTGCACCAAGAACTTCACAAAGGCGCGAGTACCGACAACTTCGGTACCGTCGGGCCACGGCTTCAATGCCAACTGGAACAGTTTCAAGAACTGGCTGGCCGACATCTTGACGATGTCGACAATCTGGCTCATAGGCTGCCGCTTCAGGAACATGTCGGCACCCTTGACGAGCCGTTTGTAGCGATCCAGGTAGTCGGCGTCGAGAGTGCTCTCCGCGACGCTCGGCCACGTTTCCAACGTCAGCAGACTCGCAGGTATCGCTGCGCGCAACTCGTCATACCGGCTCGAGGCCGCAGCCGGACTCACTGACCACCTCCCGGCGCGAGCGTGGCAAACAGGTCGGAGTTTGAAAAGTCGAGGACGAGCCGGCCCGCGCAGTGCAGATTGGCAAGACGGGCGCGCAAAAGCTGCGAGTCCATCCCACCAAGTGCCGAACAGAGATCCGTAACCCCTTTGCCTCCCAAAGCTAGTTCCTCCATGATTGGTCGGTCGAGCTCAGCGCCCATCCGCAGGTGCATCGCGGCGCACTGACGAAGTTTTTCCAAGCGCCAGAACAAATCAAGGTCGGCGCGGACTTCGTCGCGACGCCTCACTATTACGGAGGCACCGGTTTCCGTCGCCATCCTGTTCAAGGCGGCAAGGGGCGCGCTGGGTGGCTCGTGCTTGACGACAAGTACGTAGTGCACGCTCTTGTTCCGGCGGGTCAACACGAACGTAGCGGTTGCCTTGCAGTCGCGCTCGCCGACGCGAGCCGAAATTACCGTCCGCTTGTGGCTGATGGAGAACGTTCGTGGGTCGAAGCGTGCCGAGACCCATGCTTCATATTGAATCGCATGAGTGAAGACGATCGGCATCAACGCGAAAGGATCGTGGGCCCGGTGTAGTTCACCGGTCGATTCGGCATAGCGGGCAGTTCGCCCGCCCCATGGAGTAACTATGGAGTGGTCCATTTGTGTCTAAGCATTTGCTTGCAATCCAATTCGCGCCCTTCCCGCGTCATCGCGGTGGCGATATGAACTTGCAAGTCATGGAGGGCCGCATCCGCCAGCGGCGTGCGGGAACGCATGGGCGTTGTCCAACGCCCTTCCCTCCGGCCGTGGGTACAGCCTGCAAGGGCGACCACCGGGTGCAGTGCTTGACACCCGGCCAGAATCGCCCGACACTCACGTTGCCACGTCCCCACGTGCACGAGAGTGCAAGCGCGCCAGGGAAAAATTCCTTGGCGCGCTTTGGTTTTTCCAGACCCAGATCTTCGGACTAGTCGTTGATCTCTTTAGTTGCCCACCTCCCCCTTTGAGTTGTTCGATTTGCTTGTCGGCCCGTTGTCAGCAAGCAGGTTGGATCTGCATCACTCGAGCGCATCCCGCCGGTACGCCAGCGATTGGTATTTGGCAACGCCGGCTGCGACTCGCTTTGATAAGAGGTCTTGCAGCGCGATCGAGCGCAGCAAGGCGGGTAAGCCGTAGCCATCAGCCTGACACCTCTACGAGGTCATCGGTCGGACGAGCCTTCAGTCGGAGAGCTACCGCGATGTCGAAGCTTCGGCCGCGTACTGCTTGGCGCTTGCCATGAAGAACCATATAGACCAGTGCTGGGTTGAAGTTTCTCTGTAGTGCCCAGTCTGAAATCGTGATCCCTCGGTCGGTGAACCAGCGTTTCGCCTCTTCGTGTGAACGGAGAGTGGCGCTCAGCGAATGTGTGCCTTTCTGTTCCAATGCGTGCATACACCACCAAAAAATTGAGAACGAGCAAAGTTGCGTCCTTACCAGTTGAGCGGAGTCTCGTCCGCCCAAGCCTGACTGTCAATGCCCAGCCGCCTGAGTATTAACCCTAGTCTCGTTCCCGCGGTGGAGCAGGCATTGGGCGATCGTCTGCGCGACGAGCGTCTGCGCCTGGGCTTTACGCAAGTCGGTCTGGCCGCTGCGCTCAAGTTAGCGGAGCGAACCGTGCAGAACTATGAACTTGGGCGCAACGCGATCCGCATGTCGGTCTTGGAGGACATGGGCAAGCTCGGATTCGACATTCACTTCCTGATTTTTGGGAACGAGCCGCAAGATGCGATTCCCGTTGATTCAGCGATCTGGGAACGAGTTCAGGAGTGGGCCGACCGCACATGTCGCGACGAGAGGGGACGCCCTTTGCACCAGTACGTGAGAGCACAGCGCATGATGCTTGCTTATCGCTGGTTGGTAGGCGCTCGAGACCCTTCCGAGCTGGAGGCGAGAATTGCCCGGCTTCCGCCGGAGCGCGCAGCTTGAAGTTCAAGCGCCCTCTTGATTCAGAGCGCATAGTTGACTTGGCTTGGCAGCTCTCACGCGGTGACTTGCCGCAGCAGTCTGAACTTCGTTTCTCCAGAGAGGACCTGTTTCGAACTTACCTCTTGCACACGCGAGGCGCGTGCAAGGCAACAGCGGTGGCAAGGCGACTAATGGCGGCAACTATCGCAGGCCGGATGAAAGATGAGCGGAGATTGCTCACGGCTCAGCGAATCCTGGTGAAGTTAGCAGCAGACGAGGACAGTCTCATTGAAGATGTCTTCGCAGCATTGGTTACAACCGCCCAATATACCGAGGAACACTTGCTCGGAAGATGTGCGACGGCCAAGCAGAAAGTTGCTCTCCGTGCAATCGATGATCCGGAAGTTCATGCTAGGTACAGCCGCCTGGTCCGCGAGGGGGCAGTCTCCGATACCGAGACAGGGCTAGCAATGCCACTAGCCAAGCGACGCCGACTTGCCTCTGTACTTTTAGGAGTTGGCACAGCAGTTTGGATGTTGGTAATGCTCTTCGCCATGCTCTCGATTGGACCGATCGACATCTGGAATCTGGTCGGGTATTTGCTAATGACTACCGTGATGTCTGTTTGGCTTGGTCGAGGTCAGCTATCGGAAGTCCGCGATGACGAGAACGCCGTCTCGGCTGCCAGCGCTGGGCTGGGCCCGAAGTTCTTGAGGCACCTTCGCAACGACAAGACACGCCTTGATCATCGACCTTAGTTCGGCAATAACTCATTGCTGCCACCAAGGGCGGCGGCTAATCGGCGCTCCCGGATGCCTTAGGCCCGAATGATTCGCCCGTAAGCAGCCCAGTCGATGGCCGGCACACTGCCTAGCGACTGGAGGCGTGAAAGTAGGCGGAACAGGAAGAACATCAACGCACCCTGTTCGGTAGCAACCACCAGCCCACCGTCGTGGAAGTCGAAGCTGCCGTGCTCTAGGGCGCAGCCGCAGTCTAGCTTTGAGATGTCGTCGGCACCAAGGTTGCGGCGGAACGATTCCCCAAGTCCATCGGTCCAATCGGCGCGAGGTGCTAACAGGCCGGCGAGTATCCGGAACGGTTCCTTTGGCTTGTAGAGACCACCCGCATGCGCGATGGATACCGACGTGCGATGCATGCGGCGCACCGACTCTGCCTTTGACTGCGCATATTGGATGTAGGCCTTGTCGATGGTCGGCTTGCACTCGAACATCGCATAGACGGCTTCCGCCGGGATGTACCGGTGATTCTTCTGGTCAAGCAATGTTGGTGTGAAATGCCGGTCGAACACAACCACGTCAATCTGATCGCTTCGGTTACCGAGGCTGTCGATGACGATGCCGGTGGCCACGTCGTAGCGATTGGGCAGGTACGACCGAAAGATATCCAGCCAATGCTCTTCGTTGACCGAGCCCATCGTTCCAGCATGGCTGATGGACTGAGACGCCAACTCCATCTGGCCACGCAGATTGGTCTGAACTTTGGCAAAGGCCTCACGCAGCCACGAAACATCGTTGTCTGGTGCCTGGAGGGCCGTCGATGACGCGGGAGTTGGCATAGCGGTACGAGCAGACGTTTGGGCCGGCAAAGAGCCGACTGCGGACCCAAGTGCCGTACGCACCTGAGGGCTGGGCATGGTGTTGATCATCAGGACAACGGGAACTTGGGGCCGAACAGCTGTCGCCAAGCCTTGAGTGCTTCACCACTCTGACCTTTGCGCGCCAAGTTGATGGAGTTCGATGCCTCACGACTTGCGGTCTGAAGCAGCTCCTTCGCGCGCCCCTTGCGTTGGGCGTCCATGTCGTCACTCACGGGGGAGCCCAGACCGGCAGGGTCAGGCCACTCATCCTCGACGCGGTCTGCCAGCGCAGAAAAGAAGCCCTGAATCTCGTAGTCGAACCGCCCTTGCCAGCCGCCGTGCAGGCATTGCATGGCCATCACCTCGATGAGAAACGACGGTTTCACCGGCTTGTCTTTGCCATGTTTGGCGTTGTTGTTCCAGTACTTCACCATCCGCACCAAACCCTTCCACTCGCTGGAATAGGCTTGATGCGCGTCTCTCGCTCCTTGGGCATGAATTTCCGGGTTCGTCCTCATCCACTTGCCAGGGTCGGAGTTAGGAATCTCATAGTTCGCGCCGTCGGTGAAGGCCGGCACCACATCAACGCTGAGCACTCTGTAGTCGGTGTTGTCGTCAGCGTCGACAACCACACCGAAGTCCACGTTGACCGACCTGCCCTGCTTGCGCACCGCATCTTTGCCGAACTTGTCGACAAGAGCATTGTGAAAGTCATCCAGCACCACGTTAGGCGCGCTGTCGCGGTACTTCTTGCGCTCGGACTCCGCCAGCACGAAGAAGATGTCGATGTCCTTCAGTGGCTTGGTCTTGGTGTGGCGCGCATAGGACCCGGTAAGGAAATCTCGGTTGATGGCAAACCGCGACCGGATGTGCTCCCGCACCTCGGTGTGGCGGTTGCTGGCGTTCTTTTGCTCGCGGTCGTTGAGCTCGAGCCGGCTCTTGAACTTCCTGAAGGCTTCATCCAAGGTCAGCATCAGCAAGTCCTCCAATATGCGGCACTGGCGCCCAGCCCGCTGTGTTCAATCGTCGAGCCCATGCTCTGCCGGACCATGCCATCGGTCGCGCGAAACGAGCCCGTTCCCCAGCCAGCAACATCAGGCCGCCCGGGCTTGTTCTTGAGCAGGATGTCGTAGTTCGCAATCGCCGGTGCGACACCGGCTTTC
>Ga0209181_10012638_pt1 | contig 10655 bp, 7 predicted proteins | sample MAT05_FD_187208 | JGI IMG/M metagenome (GOLD analysis project Ga0209181, IMG submission 187208) | Freshwater microbial communities from Lake Fryxell liftoff mats and glacier meltwater in Antarctica - MAT-05 (SPAdes) (version 2) | ecosystem: Environmental > Aquatic > Freshwater > Ice > Liftoff...
TGCGGGCGTCTTCATAAATTGCCCTAGAAGTTGCCCAAACGGTACGAATGCCAATGGTACCAAATTTGAGGGCAGCGCTAAGCTGCGAGGTGCCAGCAACGGCAGGAAAGTTGCGTTGTTCGTCATACTCGTTGATGGCGCGATCGCAAAACCTATCTAAACACTCTTGGGCTGCTTGTTCACCCGGACGCAACGGCAGTTCATTGTCCCACCTAAACCCTAAATCTTGGGCAGTAGGCAGGGCGATCGCGCCGACTGTTTCAGCCACCTGTTGCTCGGTATCATTTAACCCTTCAGCATTTTGCAACGGTTCAACGGGCTGCGCCTTGGGTCTAGCATTCCAGTTGCGCCAAAAAGGGGTGTAGACCGTATAGGGTTGTCCCGTTCCCGTCATAATTTCCTGGGGCGCGTGCAACAGATGATCCCAGAACGTCTCTACCTCAATTCCTGCCTCTCGCAGGGCAGCCGCAACGGTGCGATCGCGCGATCGGGAATAAGGCTCTACATCCTTATTCCACATCACCGCCTTTGCTCCCAGCCCTGTGGCTATTGCAGGCAAGACTTCAGTCGGTAACCCTTGAAAAATCAAAAGCTGACTGCCTAATTGCAAGTAGCTTGCTTGCAATTCACGCAAACTCCCCATCATGTAAGCGACCCTGGCAGGTGCAACATCATCCTGTTGCAAGATCCCCGGATCAAGACAAAACACTCCCACAACCTTAGAACTTCTTCTGCGGGCAGCGCTAAGGGCAATGTTATCTGCAATACGCAGATCACGACGGTGCCAATGTAATATTAGGTCAGCCATAGTTCAATCTACTCAAACAACCCCTCTGTTAGAATAGAAGGCTTTGTAAATTCTTGCACAGGAATGAACCGGGGGCTATGCGGAGTAGCCTTCGTATTGGCAAACATTTCAGCCACGAAAACTCCAATAATCACCACAGATAAGACACTGTTAGGGGAAAGATTTTATCAATAATTTTAATAAGTCAGGCACTGGCTAATGTAACTATAGAATGAACACATTGATAGACTGATTAGGAACAAATTTTATACAGACTCTGGATGTCGCGATCGTTAAGATAGGCAATCTTTAGCCTGTTGAGCGCGACAGAGACTAGCGGATCCTACGAGGGAGTCTTGTGCGTATTTGCCCGTTGTGCTGAGAGCAATTTAAGTAGCTTTACGCAAAGCCTACGGTTTAAACCTACTTTGATAAGACTTAGTAAAGCCCCTATCACTAGCGATTTAGGATTGTGTAATGTAGTACTCATGCATACTTTTGACAAAACCAAGGGTTGAGAGGCATTAGACAGCAATTTTGACTTTTCTGGGCAGGGATTGCGAACCTGCATCTATGGATCCCTCTATTTTTAAAGTCTCACCGGGTTTGAGAGTTGAACATCGCTCGGAGTTTATATTAAGCAGGACGCGCATAATTATGGTATTCATTCCTCCTAAAAACGTATCTCACAGTAATGGCAAATTGTTTGGTTCTAACTTGGCAACAATGTCACCGCCCCAGGTTTCTGGGGAGAGTCAACTAACCATTCCTTTCAATAAGGTTCTGACCAGTAACTTAGAGTTGGAATACATTCGTGAAGCAATTACCAGTGGGCGAACTTCTGGCGATGGTCAATTCACTAAGCTGTGCAAGAACTGGTTAGAGCAGCAAACGGGCTGCGAAAGCGCGCTTGTGACTCACTCTTGCACCGCCGCTTTAGAGATGGCAGCAATCTTGGCCGATATTCAGCCGGGAGATGAGGTGATTATGCCCTCCTACACCTTCGTTTCCACCGCCAATGCTTTTGTGTTGCGGGGCGCTGTTCCAGTCTTCATTGATATTCGTCCAGATACCTTCAACCTGGATGAGTCAAAAATTGTAGCCGCGATTACGGCAAAAACCAAAGCGATCGCCCCCGTTCACTACGCTGGGGTGAGCTGCGAAATGGATGCGATTAAGGCGATCGCCGATGACCACAATCTGCTAATTATTGAAGACGCAGCCCAAGCCATTTGCACTCAATACAAAGGCAGAGCTGTAGGTAGTATGGGTCACATGGCTGCCCTTAGTTTCCACGAAACCAAGAACATTGTTTCGGGTGAAGGTGGTGCCTTGCTCATTAACGATCCCCAGCTTTTAGAACGAGCCGAGGTCATCCGTGAAAAAGGCACCAATCGCGGCAAATTTTTCCGAGGTGAAGTCGATAAGTACACCTGGGTTGATGTGGGTTCATCTTATTTACCCAGCGATATTATTGCAGCATTCCTTTGGGCGCAGCTAGAGCAATCTGACTACATTTTGCGACGCCGCATCGAAATCTGGAACTATTACCACGAGAAATTTATAGAGTTAGAAGCTCTAGGACTGGTTCGCCGTCCCAGGGTTCCAGAGCATTGTCAACACAACGGTCACATCTATTCCCTGTTGGTCAAAGACCTTGAAACTCGTACAGCGCTCATGGCCGATCTCAAGCGCAAAGGCATTCAATCCACCTTCCACTATGTACCGCTCCACAGTTCTCCGGCAGGGTTAAAATACGGTCAGACAGCAGGGAGCTTAGACGTCACTAATCGGGTCAGCGAATGCCTGATCAGGTTGCCCTTAGGGTCGGGCATGACTCACGTGGAAGCAGATTATGTTAGCCACGCAGTTATTGAATTTATGACCCAGACTTTGTAGAACTCGCTTAAGTTATTTTGAGTTATGGTCAATATCCTGTGGCAAAGCCTGTGCGTTAGGTTTTGCCTTCAGCATTCAGCTCAAGTGCTGGATTGGTGACTGCTCTGGCGATCGCCATCATCTCTCTGGAGAATCCGTAAAAATTGCCCCTGCCTTTGCCAAGCTAGCTTTCGTAGCATCCGATAGTCCTGGATTATCGCAAAAGATGGTTTGAGCCGCTTTGACTCGGCTCAAGTTGGTCTCGCTGAGGCAAGTTTCTCCCAAGTCGGCACCGCGCAAATCTGCCATGCTAAGGTCTGCCCTGCTGAGGTCTGCCATACTTAAGTCGGCACCGCGCAAGTCTGTGTCCCGCAAATCGCCCCCCCTAAGATTTGCGCCGCGTAAATCGGCACCCCGTAAGTCGGCACCCCGTACATGAGCGAGACTTAAGTCAGCACCCCGGAAGTCAGTTCCGGTTAAATCGGCACCCATCAACTTAGTACATCCCAAGTAACTATTAACTAGGCTAGCACCGCTCAGATTGGCTTTACTGAGGTCAGCTTCTCGCAAATCTGCTTCCACAAAATCAAGCCCCGGCAAGTTGGCACCCACCAGTTTGACACCCACTAAGTCGATCCCGATATTTTGATTTAATCTTCTCCATTCGTTCCAGCCGTGAACTTCTTTAATTAAACGAGTCAGTTGTTCAGCTTTAGTTTGGGCAGCAAGTTTCTTGGCTAATTCTTGAACATTCGGCTGGTTCACAATTTATTTCCCTTGACGAATTAATGAAAGACTGATTGACCCCGTTATGAGGCAAGAGTCGCACAAAGTTTAGACAACTGTTTCAGGTTAACTTGTCCCCCAGCATTACACTCAGTACTGCGCCACAAGTATCGTTCGCGTGCCTTCCCATCTTATCGGGATTGATTAGGGGGAGCGTTAATGTTGCTCAAACCTACAAGACCAATATCTCAAGGCAAAAAATTTAGAGATATTGAAAAAAAACTTTAAAGCTTATCAAACCGTGAAAACAACACATAGGTTAGTTCCTTTCTTAAATTTTCCTTAAAAAAACAAAACTTTTTATGTATAGCCACCCTATGGTTCATCTTGATGGCGTATGAGCCGCCACGTAGTGGATATCCACACTCGCAAAGTATGTTTTCATACTAAATATTTGTACTTAGAACACCTTTATGCGCTTATAAATACATTGAAATTAGAAAAAGTTCAGGAGTACATCTTTACATCTGTCGGTAACTGTACTTAAGATTGGGGAGACGTTTAAGATTCCCTTACACACCTTCAGCAAATCTTCACGAACCTGCAGCAGTCATCTACAGGAAATCTGGTAATGTGGAATACATGTAGTTGATGTCACATTGGCTACTTTGATCTTACAGGCGACATAGCTGGGGCGATCGCAAAACCCATCATGGGCAAGCGCTGTTGCTAGGAACAGGGGAAGAGATCAATAATTTTTCTCATATCGGGTGCAGGTGTTTAAAAGCAAAGGCTTCCATTGTCAGGGATGAAGTCTGCGATTTAATTAGGGTGCATTTACGTTCGAGCTTTAGAGAGCCAGACAGATTAGGGCGCGATCGCTCATCTGTCTTGGAGTATTTCTGTGATGAGGAGCAAAAGTCTACCGTTCCGCTTCTCTATCTCTGTGCCCATTTCAGGGGGCAGAGTTTTTCCAAATCCTTGGATAGACAGCAATATTTAGACTTTTTATCAGGCTAGGACTATTTGCACATCTCATCCAATTGCAAACTAACCCCATGAACATTACGAGCAGCTATGAAGCTTCCCAGAAGTTGCAGCCGCCCAACCTGCTGGAACAATTAGCAAGCAGGCAACTAAGTGGATGCTGCCGAGTGGTGAGTGAGAAGGGATCTTGGGCGGTTTACCTGACCCAAGGCAGTCTCATCTATGCCTCCAGTTCCCTTGATCCGTTCGGGCGACTCGATCGCCAACTCAGACGGTTGAGTCTTCGCATTCCCTGCCTAGTGAGTTCTGTGCGGGTGCAGGTGCGGCTCTTGTTTGAAAATTTGGCTGGAGAAGACTCTCAAAATAACGACTACCGCGCTATTTGCTGGTTAGTCGAGCAACACCACCTGAGTCCTGACCAGGCTGCCGTGCTGGTCGAAGAACTCTCGAAGGAGACACTAGAGGCATTTCTGCAAGTGCAGGAAGGTAGCTATGAATTTATCGAGTGGGATGATCTCAGCGAGTTTCCTCAGTTCTGCCGATTGAATTTAGCCAGTCTGGTAGAGCAGTGTCAAAGTCAAAGCCGCCGTCGTCAGGCATTGGGACAGGGGTTTGCGACCTCAGAGCGAGCCAGCATTCCTCGGCAGAGTGCCTACTTGCAGAATCGCGATCGCCCCCCAGTTGAGCATCCCCGCGATCGCCGCTTCGACCCGATCGCGGCGAACTCGCCCCCGGTTGCCCCGCCCAAACAAGTTACCCATACTATTGCTTGCATTGATGACAGTCCTACAGTGCTCAATGCTATTCATTCTTTTCTCAATGACAAGGATATTGGCGTAATCCTGATTAATGATCCGGTAAAAGCCTTGATGCAAATTATTCGGAGCAAGCCTGATTTAATTTTGCTAGATGTCACAATGCCAAACTTAGACGGCTATGAACTGTGTTCTCTAGTGCGTAAACATCCCGCGTTCAAGCATACACCCGTGGTTATGGTGACTAGTAATTCGGGGTTTATCGATCGAGCCAAAGCGAGGCTAGTTGGCGCATCGGGTTATTTGACCAAGCCCTTTACCCAGCCCGATTTGATTAAGACGGTGTTCAAACACCTAACCTAGCGATCGGTTGTGACAAATCGCAGTTAAGAAAAATTCAGGCTGATTACAGTGAACGAGGACAAACAAAATTTCATGGGCACAATTCTACTAGTTGAAGACACACCTTCTGAAATGGAGCTGATTAGTCACTACCTGCGAGAAAGTGGTTACATCGTCATTGCTGCCCAAACTGCAAAAGAGGCTCTCGCCAAAGCCGTTGAGCAACGCCCCGATGCGGTTGTTACCGATGTGGTGATGCCGGGAATGAGCGGATTTGAGCTGTGCCGCAGTTTAAAAAAACATCCCAGGACTGAGAAAGTTCCTATTGTGATTTGCTCTTCTAAAAATTTAGAGATCGATCGCCTGTGGGGCATGAAGCAAGGTGCAGATGCGTACATTACCAAACCCTTTACCCGAGAACAATTGGTGCGTGCTGTTAGATCTGTTACAGGCTAAACCCTATGAACCTTTCCGCCCTGACTCTGCCTGCCCGATCCACTCGATCTGCGGGCGATCCTTACCTCAAGTTTGATCTGGGTCGTCAAACGCCAGCGGTATTTTCTATGCGTCATGTGCAAGAAGCACTGATCTTACCAACCCGGCGATTGACCCCAATGCCAAACATGCCTGCCCCCATTCTGGGGCTGACCAATCGCCGCAGCCGCATTTCATGGGTCGTTGATTTGCCCCAGCTTTTAGGCTTATCTGCCCTCGACTCTAATACCCAGCAACACACACTAATTCTGGTGCAGGTCGGTGTCGTTTCCATCAGTTTTGCGGTTCAGCAAGTAGAGGGTATTACGCGGCTTCAGCCCGCAGATATCCAGGCACCCCAAGGACAAGCCATGTCTAGCTTGTTGCCCTATTTGCGAGGGTGCATTTTGCCACAACAGGAGCAAAAGCAAGAAGTTTTGCTGGTTCTTGACCCAGAGGCGATCGCCCAATCGGCGCTCTTTCAAGGGAACACCCCCCTTAATTGAGCCTCTATTCAGACCCTTATCAAGATCCCGTCTACTTGAGTCCACCTCTTCGCTACAAGGCGTTTTTATGACCATCCAACCCCGTCAAGCCAATAAATATGGGCATGACTCGGAAGAGTCTCTTGCCGTTCCCGAACTCGGTGAAACCATCCAGCCTAAAGGCAAAAAGTCGCCAGATTTCCAGTATCGAGGAGTCTCGAATTCTTCTGAAACCCAGTCCTCTCTATTGAAGTGGTTCTACCAGTTGCCCATTCGACGCAAGCAACTCTTAGCGCTGCTGACCTCCGAATCTCTGTCGGTGCTAGGTTTGGTTGGGGTTGGCTCATGGTTGATTATTGTGGGAGGGCGCACCCAACTGGCAAGCCAGGCTAAAGCTGAGGTGAATGTTTCTCGAATCACCTACAATACCCGGATTAATCAGTTGGGGTTTGGCTTTCGAGGACAATCAGAAAACCCCATTATTGTGGCGGCTGCTAAGGAAAATGCGACAGATCGCGGAGTTGCGCCAGAGTTGCGCCAACAAGTCAGAACCACACTGGCAAGTGAGGTTACTGCTCGCAATATTGAATATGCCACGCTAGTTGGAACCGATTTGCGGATTATTTCCAACGCCAATGCCGATCGCACAGGCGAGCGATTTGACCCCAACGGCTTAGTTTCTGCGGTTCTTGCCAACCCCAACCCCCTCAGAGTCAGCACTCTGGTAAAACGAGCGGAACTGCAAAAAGAATCACCCCCATCAGCGGCGGGTTTAGCCAATCAAGATGCCCTCATTCGCTATGTGCTTACTCCCGTGCGCAGCCCAGACACAAAGGCAGTCATAGGCGTATTAGTCGCAGGCGATGTGGTTAAACTGCCTGTGGTAAAAGATACATTAGAAGCCTTGGAAGACGGATATAGCGCTGTTTATCAGCGTGCGGCATCGGGTGACTTTGTTTTGGTAACTAGCCTAAATTTGGGCGAGTCAGGCAAGATGGAGCAAGCTCGAACTAACGTTAAACTCTCTGACGAGCGTATTCTGAAACAAGCCGCAGATGCATTAAAACCTCAGCAAGCTTTTGGAGATGCTGTGGTTGAGCGGGTAGATATTGAAGGAAAAACCCATACAGTAGCGGCTGAAGCAATTGCTAATACTAAAGGGCAACCGATCGCTATCTTAGTGAGAGGTACGCCTGAAGTAGCGTTGAACAATATGTTGCGCAACAGCTTGGCATGGCAGCTCGGTGTCGCGTCTTTGGCAGTATTGGGCGACATCTTGTTGGCAGGATTGCTGGGTCGCTCGATTGCTAACCCTGTAGAAAAGTTGAGACGGATTACCCAAAAATTTGGCGGTGGCGATCGCCAGGCCCGCGCCGAAGTATTTGCCCATGATGAAGTTGGTGAGCTAGCCGTAGCCTTCAACAACCTGGCAGAGAACGTTAGCGACTCTGAAGAGCGGCTGCAAAACCAGGCCTCCTATCGGCAACGAGAGGCTGAACGGGCAACCCTGCTAGCTGACCTCACAGGTCGGATGCGGCAACACAGCGATCGCGACGAAATTTTTGCGGTTGTCACTTCAGAAGTGCGGCAAACCTTAACCGCCGATCGGGTCGTTATTTATCTTTTTGATGCCAACGGCTCTGGCACGATTGTGGCAGAATCAGTAGAACCAGGCTATCCAGCCGCCCTGAATACCAAAATCACCGATCCCTGCTTCCTGGAAAATTACCTTGAGAAGTACCGCAAAGGTCGGGTTAAAGCAACAGAAGACATTTATAACGCTGGGTTAACCGAATGCCATCTCCGCCAACTCGAACCTTTTCTGGTTAAAGCCAGCCTGGTCGTCCCTATTCTTATCCGAGAGGATTTGTTGGGATTACTGGTTACCCATCAATGTTCAGGCTCGCGCGTTTGGGAAGAATCAGATACCAACTTCTGCCGCCAGGTTTCTACTCAGATGGGATTTGCCTTAGAACAGGCAGACTTGTTCAACCAGCGAGAAAAAGCTCGTAGGGAAACTGAAATATTATCTGAAGATCGGCGGCAGCAGAAAGAAGAACTTCAGCTTCAACTGATTGACCTGCTCAGTGAAGTAGAAGGTGCATCCCATGGCGACTTAACTGTTCGAGCCGATGTCACTGCTGGTGAAATTGGGACCGTTGCCGACTTCTTCAACTCCATCATTGAAAGCCTGCGGCAAATTGTCACCCAGGTAAAGCGTTCGGCAGTTCAGGTGAGCGCCTCCCTAGGCGAAAACGAAGATGCTGTCCGTCGCCTCTCCGAAGATGCCCTCCAGCAAGCCGAAGAAACAACCCGGACGCTCGATACCGTTGAGCAAATGACCCAATCGATCCAGCGCGTTGCAGACAGCGCGCAACAAGCCGCGAAAGTTGCCCGCACTGCCTCAGAAACAGCAGAGAAGGGCGGCAATGCCATGGATTTGACCGTGCAGAACATTTTGGGTCTGCGGGAAACCGTGGGTGAAACTGCGAAGAAGGTGAAGCGCCTAGGCGAGTCGTCCCAGCAAATTTCTAAAGTCGTTTCCTTAATTAACCAAATCGCCATGCAGACAAACCTGCTTGCTATTAACGCAGGCATTGAGGCAGCCCGTGCTGGAGAAGAAGGGCAAGGTTTCGCAGTTGTTGCCGAAGAAGTGGGAGAACTGGCAGCGCGATCGGCGGCCGCGACTCAAGAAATTGAAAAAATCGTTGATGTCATTCAACGGGAAACAAACCAAGTGGTTGAAGCAATGGAACAAAGCACCGCCCAGGTAGTTGAAGGAACTCACCGCGTTGAAGATGCGAAAAAGAGCCTGACTCAAATTGTAGAAGTGTCTCGTCAAATTGATTTGCTGGTGCAATCGATCTCAGATGCAACGGTTTCGCAGGTGCTCACTTCTGCTTCGGTTTCTAAGCTAATGAAAGAAGTGGCACAAGTGTCTGAACGCACCTCTGACTCGTCTCGGCAGGTTTCTGCTGCCTTGCGTCAAACGGTGGAAATTGCCCAGGGTCTACAAGAGTCTGTAGGGGCGTTTGAGGTGGGAGAGGAAGAATGATTATCCTTGACCCTAACCTTCCCACAGCCCATCTTGGCACAGCCGACCATTGCACAGCCGACCATTGCACAGCCAACATATCCTTTATTCACAACAGCTATGTCACAGGATAGGGAACTTGAAATTAGGCTTCAGTTTCTCGATGAGGCTCAGGAATACCTGGTCACATTAGAATCTGCGGTGATGGGTTTGTCGAACAGCGGTATTGATATCGATCGCATCAATGCCGCACTCCGAGCAGCGCACTCTATAAAAGGTGGTGCTGGCATGATGGGTTACGACATTTTGAGCCAATTGGCACATCGGTTAGAAGATTCGTTTAAGGTCTTGAAAATCCAGCGCCAAACGATCGAAATTGACGGAGCTTTAGAGGGCTTGTTGCTCTCTGGGGTAGATTGCTTAAATCAAGTCATTGAGGGCGATCGCCACAATATTCCTACTGATCCCGACTGGCTGAGCGATGCAGCCGCTCCTATTTTTGAGCAACTCTACGAACGTCTGGGCGAACCGCAAGCCGAAGATGCCAGTTCCATGCTGGCACCCGAAGAGGGGCAAGATGTCTTACGGCTATTGTTTGAAACTGAAGTAGACGGATGTTTACAGCGTTTAGAATCGGTTTTAGAAACCGATGATCCCTGCTTGCGTGAAGAAGTGGAAATCTTGGCACAAGAACTAGGTGGGCTGGGCGAAATGCTTCAGCTCCATCCGTTCATTCGACTGTGCGAATCTGTGAGCGATCACTTGGTTGCGGCTCCTGAACACATTGAAGAAATTGCCGAACTGGCATTAGTGGCTTGGCGGCGATCGCAAGCCCTCGTTCTAACGGGACATTTAGACACCCTGCCCACGGCGATCGAAGCCAGTTTTGCTGTTGCGCCGCGCCTCATCGCTACACCCTCAGAAGAATCTGCTGCCGTCAATTGGATAGATTTTGAAGAAACAGAAGAGCCTGAGTTTGACTCTCTAAATGCCACCGCTTTTGAAGCCAACCCTGAGGCTGCATTTAAGCCCCAGACAGAAGAATATCAGGAACCGATTCAGGAACACATTAGTGAACCGATCGCCGAAAAGATAGATCTCACCGAGCCAGTCACTGCTGGGAACGTGCAGCCCAGTTCTGGACGCCGACGCCGAATGCCAGAGCTACGGATTACAGAAGTTGTTCC
>Ga0209181_10012640_pt1 | contig 10654 bp, 7 predicted proteins | sample MAT05_FD_187208 | JGI IMG/M metagenome (GOLD analysis project Ga0209181, IMG submission 187208) | Freshwater microbial communities from Lake Fryxell liftoff mats and glacier meltwater in Antarctica - MAT-05 (SPAdes) (version 2) | ecosystem: Environmental > Aquatic > Freshwater > Ice > Liftoff...
CATAAACCCTGCTCGAATAAAATTTGTGTATCAACTCCGAAAAGAAAACTGAAAGATTGAGTTTACAAACTTCGAGAAAAACGTCGCCCCTATTTGGTCTGTAACTAGCTTGCCACCAACTCTGTAATATACGCATGTTTGCTTTAATCCGGCTTTGCGACAATTTTTTTACTGTCATTAACATCAACGGCTTATAAAAAAAGACGCAGGTTTTCATCTACTATTTTATTTCATACTACAATTAAAAAACGCAGCTATTTTTTAAGTTAACAATTTAAAAAAAGCAGGTTTTAACATCCTCATTTTATTTCTGCCATTGTAGCTTAATTTCAATTGTCTCCGCTGCTCTCTTTTCACTTGTGTGTAGATAGGTAGATAGCTAAAATAGAGTTAAATAAATTATATTAACGGTAATTAAAATATGGCTACGCTTACCTCACTCCCATTGATTAAACCGTTATAGTAATAATATTCTAACCAAGATTTAGATGTTTAATAAAGCTGTGTGTAGGAATGAGTATAATAATAAAGGGTTCCAATTGCTTGAAACCCTTTACTATCTCTGCTCCCCCTGCCCGACTTGAACGGGCGACCCTCTGATTAACAGTCAGATGCTCTAACCAACTGAGCTAAGGAGGAATCTTATTTAAACTGTCCCACCATGGCGGGATGTTTTTCAATTACTCCTTCGTCGCAATGAAAAACTACAACTAAGGAATGGGCGGCAAAAATAAGGCTTTTTATTTTTTGGCAAAATAAATAAGCGGTTATTTCAACCAATTGAACAAGTTATTTTCTTCAAAGCCAACAAATACGCCATTTTCCCTTATTTCAACCGGGAAGGTTTTTAAAAAATAGCCTTCCCCGCTTGTGTTTCTGCCATTCTGCATATCAAAGCGGTAACGGTGTAGTGGACAGACTATATTGCCTAAAGGGTCTATATAACCATCGGCCAATACACCGCCTGCATGGGGGCATTTAGCTATGCAGGCTTTTATTATTCCGTCTTTTTTTGAAAGGCAGATTTTTTTATCGGCCACTTCCGTCTGCAACAGGCTGTTTTCATTAAAGGGCAATTCTGCTGCGCTATCTGCCAGCTTATGCCAGGTATATGCTTTGAGATCGCCCATTAAAAATTCGTGTTATCAATAAAAAAACTCCGCCCGGTAGGGGTATCGTATCTGGTACATGTCCCGCACTTTATTCAGTATGGTTTGCTTCAACTGATCCATATTTGTTTTTTCAACGGCAGAAACAAAAACACAGTTTCCCTTCGTTTCATTTTGCCACCTGGCTTTCAGATCGTTGAGTATGTCTTGTTTTACCGCTGGTTCAAGCCATTGATCAAAAGCTTCTGCCTCGTATTTATCCATTTTATTAAAGATGGTAACGGTGGGCTTTTCGCCGGCGCCTAATTCTGACAGGGTTTTATTCACCACTTTCAACTGCTCTTCAAATTGCGGATGACTCATATCCACCACATGCAGCAATATATCCGCTTCCCTTACTTCATCCAGCGTACTTTTAAAACTCTCTACCAAATGATGTGGCAGCTTGCGGATAAACCCTACCGTATCACTGAGCAGGAAAGGCGTTTGTTCAAATACCACCTTTCTGGTAGTGGTGTCCAGTGTTGCGAATAATTTATTTTCTGCAAACACGTCACTTTTACTCAACAGGTTCATCAGGGTCGATTTTCCTACATTGGTATAACCCACCAGCGATACACGTATAAATTCACCCCTTTCTTTTCTTTGGGTAAATGATTGCTTGTCAATTTCGGCTAAGCGTTTACGTAATAAAGTGATTTTGTCTTTTACTATACGACGGTCGGTTTCAATTTCTGTTTCACCCGGCCCTCTTGTGCCAACGCCACCGCCCTGCCTTTCCAGGTGTTTCCACATACCTTTCAGGCGGGGTAAAATATATTGATATTGCGCCAGTTCCACTTGCGTTTTTGCCTGGGCCGATTTGGCACGGCTGGCAAAAATATCGAGGATCAGGTCACTGCGGTCGATTGTTTTTACTCCCAGCTCTTTTTCTATGTTTTGAATTTGAGACCCGGTGAGTTCGTCATCAAAAACCACCAGGTCCACATCTGGCTGCATGGTAACAAATTTTTTTATCTCCTCCAGTTTGCCCTTGCCTACAAATGTGCGGCTATCGGGGTGTGGCAGTTTTTGGGTAAATCTTTTTACGGCTGTTACCCCGGCTGTTTCTGCTAAAAATGCCAGTTCATCCAGATAGTCTTTTAGCTGCAGTTCTGTTTGTTCTGCAGTTACCAGCCCTACCAGTACCGTTTTTTGTTCCTGTTTAAATTTTTTTTTCTCTATCAAAATATTTCTTTTTTATCATCCCGGTTTTTTATGTCATCCCGATACTTCGTTTGTATCTCAGTACAAGTGCAAAAATAAAGCGTTCCTGCTATTACTACAGGAACGCCTTTGTGTAAATTATGTAATAAGATCAGTTTTGAACTGTTTCCTTGGCGATGCTCGTCCATTTTTGCATTTCATCACATGTTTTATACTCTTCGTCGATCTTAATATAGTAAGTAGGTATTTTTTCTGTGAACCATTTTTCCAGGGTGTTGTTCTTTTTTTCTTCCAAAGCCCGCTGGGCAATTTTGCTGTAATCGTCTTTTACATTTTCCCTGTGTGGCTCACTCCTGCTTAAAAGGTAAACAACCCGTACACCCCGTTTATTTCTTTCATCTGCAAATTCTGTTGGCTGTGAATATTCCCCCACGTTCAAATTTCTCATCATTACCACCATGTCCTTATCTAACTGGTCGATGGTAATGTAAGTACTGCCCTCTGCATTCGACTTTCTACCACCGGTAAACTTGCTTCCTTCATCTTCGCTGTATTTGGAAACTGCCTCTCCAAACTGAATCGTACCGGCAATCAGTTTAGATCTTACAGAGTCGAGCTTTTGTTTAGAGGCGGTTGTTTCTGTCTTTGTTACCTGAGGAATTTTGAGGATATGCCTTACTACCGCATCATCGCCCGCACGGTTTACCATTTGTATAATGTGATAGCCAAACTTGCTTTTAAAAGGGGTGGATACCTGGCCTTCTTTTAAAGAAAATGCTTTTGCTAAAAAAGTAGGGTCCCATTGTTTTTCATTCCTGTTCAATTCATATTTACCGCATTTGTCTTTACTGCCCGGATCTTCTGAATACAAGGCTGCCAGCGTGCAAAAATCTTTTTTCCCGCTTTCAAGCTGCTGTTTAAAATCTTTTAACTGTTCCATACAATATTCTTCCGCATCCCGCCCTGCCTTGGAATATACCACGATCTGGCCAATCTCCAGTTCACTTTCATAAAAAGCCAGGCTGTCTTTGGGTATCCGGTCAAAATACGCCTTAACCTCATTGGGTGTGATCCGTACCCCATCCACAATTTTATTCCGCATTAAACCAGCCAGTTTTCTTTCACGGAAACCATCTTTAAAATCTTCTTTTAACTGGTATAATGTCCTCCCGGAAATCCTTTCCAATTCTTCCTTTGAGCCATACGCATTGATAAAACCCCGTATTTGGTTGTCGATATCTGCGGTTATTTCCTCATCAGATATTGGTAATGAATCCTTTTCTGCCTGCAGTACAAGCGCCTTGATACCCATTGCCTGCTCCAGGGAGAGGCATTTTGCATTGGTTGGCACTTCTACCCCCTGGCGCTGCATATCCAGGATGGTATTATCGATGTCGCTTTTTAATACGATCTTATCGCCTACCACGGCAACAATTTTATCTGCCTGTATTTTCTTTGGTTGGGCAAATGCATTAAAGAATAAGAAAGAGAAAAAAAGAAGGGAGAAAATTCGTTTCATTTAAAAAATTATTTTCAAAAATAAGGCAGATAAAATACGATGAAATCATCTGCCTGCTTTATTAACAAATTTTTGTAGTGGTGAATGGTCAATGGTCAATATTGAACTTAAAATTTGATCAACCCGTTGAATGGTTGGTGTTTAAATATTGACCACTCAGCATTGACCATTCACGATCATTACAATGTCCGCTTCACTTCCACTTCTTCAAAAGCTTCTACAATATCTCCCACCTGGATGTTTGCATAATTTTTAATGGTGAGCCCGCATTCCATATTATTGGTCACTTCTTTCACATCATCTTTGTAACGTTTCAAACTTCCCAGCTCACCCGTGAAGATCACGATGCCATCCCTTACCAAACGGATGCGGCTGTTCCTGGCAATTTTACCTTCCAGTACGATACAACCTGCAACGGTAGCTTTATCAAATTTGTACATTTCTTTGATCTCAACATTGGCCAGTATCTTCTCTTCAACGCCCGGTTCAAGCATCCCTTCCATTGCACTCCTGATCTCTTCGATGGCGTTGTAGATGATAGAGTACAATTTGATCTGTATTGACTCAGCTTCAGCAAGTCTTGCTGCCTGTATGGAAGGACGTACATTAAAGCCAATGATAATGGCATCAGATGCATTGGCCAAAGTAACATCGCTCTCTGTAATGGCACCAACTGCCTTGTGAATTACCTTCACCACTATTTCTTCTGTACTCAGTTTCTGCAATGAATCACTCAGTGCTTCTACAGAACCGTCCACATCACCTTTAATAATTACATTCAGTTCTTTAAAGTTACCCAATGCCAAACGACGGCCAATTTCATCCAAAGTAATGTGTTTCTTCGCCCTCATACCCTGCTCTCTCAGTATCTGGCCACGCTGGTATGCTTTCTCTCTTGCTTCACTTTCATCAGCATAAACCTTAAATGTTTCTCCCGCTTGCGGTGCACCATTCAATCCTAAAATTAAAACCGGGGTGGATGGAGGTGCGATATCCGTACGCTGGTTACGCTCATTGTACATTGCTTTTACCTTACCAAAATTTTGACCCGATACAATCATATCTCCCTGTTTAAGGGTGCCATTTTGTACCAGTATCGTAGCAACATAACCACGGCCCTTATCAAGCGACGCTTCAATAACGGTTCCGTTGGCAGCCTTTTCGGGGTTAGCTTTCAACTCTAAAATATCTGCTTCCAGTAATATTTTTTCCAGCAACAGGTCTATGTTCAATCCCTGCTTGGCACTTATTTCCTGGCTTTGGTATTTACCACCCCAGCTTTCTACCAATATATTCATCGATGCCAGTTGTTCTTTAATCTTTTCAGGATTAGAGCCATCCCGGTCAATTTTATTGATTGCAAATATCATGGGTACATTGGCCGCCTGGGCATGCGAAATAGCCTCTTTTGTTTGTGGCATTACCGCATCATCTGCTGCCACTACAATAACGGCGATATCGGTAACCTTTGCACCCCTTGCCCTCATCGCCGTAAAGGCTTCGTGACCCGGAGTATCAAGGAAAGTAATATGCCTTCCTTCTTTTAAAGTAACCTCATAGGCACCAATATGCTGCGTGATACCACCAGCTTCACCTGCAATTACATTCGTATTCCTGATATGATCGAGCAATGATGTTTTACCATGATCTACGTGACCCATGATGGTGACAATCGGTGCTCTTGGCTTTTGATCCTCTTCATTGTCATCCTCATCGTCTTCCTCTAAACCGGCAGCATCTTCCACACCAATAAATTCCACTTCGTAATTAAATTCGCTTGCAACCAGTTCAATAACATCAGCCTCTAAACGCTGGTTAATGGAAACCATGATACCCAGGTTCATACACTTACTGATCACATCAGCAAAGCTCACGTCCATCAGGTTGGCCAGCTCACTTACAGAGATAAATTCTGTCACCTGCAGTTTATTGGGTCCTTCACCGTCTCCACCCCTTTGTTCTGCCTGCTCATCCCTTTTAGCCTTACGGTATTTGGCTTTGAGGCTTTTACCCCTCCCACCGCCGCCGGATAATTTGGCCTGTGTTTCTTTTATTTTATCCTGGATCTCTTTTGCGTCGATTTCTTTGTCTTCCCTCCTTGCAGGTGCCGCAGGCCGGTTATTAAACCTTCCCTGTCCTTGTCCCTGGCCCGGACCAGCCGGCCGGTTAAAGCCTCCGGGTGTTCCACCACCTGGCCTGTTCCTGTTTGGATCAAATCCACCACCCTGCCTTGGAGGATGACTGCCGGGAGCTTGTGTTCCCGGGGGCGGAGGAGCACCTCCACCTTTTCTTTGCACAGGAATACGCTTGCGCTTATGCTTATCTTCACTGTCCTTTTTAGGCCTGGTATCGTTGTCAACAGGCAATTCGATTTTTCCTAAAATTTTAGGTCCCTCTAACCTGTCCGCTTTTATATTTTCAATGGTTGCAGGTGCATCAACTTTTGGTTCTTCAGCAATTACTTCTGGTATTATCTCAGGGGCGGGAACCGGCACAATTTTTTCAGCTTTCTCTGCTTCTTTTTTCGCTTCCGGCTGTACTATTTCTTCTGCCTTTTTGGTAGATTTTTTTGGCCTGGTAGAAGAATCAATGCTATCCAGGTCAATCTTGGTCACTACTCTTGGTGCTTCCAGTTCCGGCGCATCTATTTTAGTAAGTGCTGGCTTTTTTTCTTCCGCCTCAGGTTTTACAACAGCAGGCTTTTCCTCGGCAACCACTTCAACAGGTGGCTGTGCCACCGGGGCAGGAGGAATAACAGGAGCCGGCTCCGCAACCACAACAGGCGGCGGAGGTGGAGGTGGCGGTACTACTGTTTCTTTTTTCTTGAAAGAAAGGTCTTCTTCGTCCCTTTTCTTTTTAGGTTCTGCTGCTGCTGAACCCTTTGTCAATTCAATTTTTTCAGCATTTTGCTTGGCTACTTTATCCTGCTGAAACTCTGACTGAAGCACCCGGTACATCTGTTCCGTGAGCTTGGCAGTTGGTTTCAGGTCTTCATTGCTGAAACCTTTTGATTCCAAAAATTCAATAAGGGTATCCTTACCAATATTAAACTCTTTGGCCGCCGCCATTAATCTGGGTGTATTTGTTGCTACTTCTGACATTCGTGTTTTGTACCTTGATCTCCCGGGAGACGTTGTATTCCGTTATAATTATAAAATCCTGTTACTTACTGAGTTCAATGTTTCTTATTCCTTTTCAAATTCTTCTTTTAATATTCTCAGTACATCTGCAATTGTTTCTTTTTCCAGATCCGTTCTGCGTTCCAGTTCTTCTGCATTTAATTCCAACACAGACCTTGCCGTATCACAACCTACTTTTTTGAGGGCTTCAATTACCCATGGTTCTATTTCATCGCTGAATTCTTCCAGGTCAATATCAAATTCATCTACTTCGCCTTCATTATCCCTGAACACATCAATTTCGTATCCTGTCAATTCACAGGCCAGTTTAATATTAACCCCCCGTCTTCCAATGGCGAGAGAAACCTGGTCTGGTTTGAGGTACACCGTAGCATGTTTCTTTTCATCATCAATATCAATACTGGTGATTTTTGCAGGTGTCAGTGAACGCTGGATCAATAACTGAATATTGCTGGTCCAGTTGATCACATCAATATTCTCATTTTTCAGTTCTCTTACGATACCATGAATACGGCTGCCTTTCATTCCCACACAGGCTCCTACCGGGTCTATCCGGTCGTCAAAACTTTCCACTGCAATTTTAGCCCTTTCACCCGGATCCCTTACAATTTTCTTAACGACAATAAGGCCATCAAATATTTCAGGCACTTCTATTTCCAATAATTTTTCCAGGAAGGAAGGACTTGTTCTTGAAATAACAATTACCGCCTGGTTGTTCTTCAGTTCCACTTTTTTTACCACCCCCCTCACATTTTCCCCTTTCTTAAAATAATCGGAAGGTATTTGTTCTGATTTGGGTAAGATCATTTCATTACCTTCTTCATCGAGCAATAAAACTTCTTTCTTCCAAACCTGGTACACTTCTCCGCTTACTATTTCGCCTACCCGGTCTTCGTATTTTTTTATTAATAAATTTTTCTTTAAATCGTTGATCCTGCTGGCCAGTGTTTGTTTGCCTGCCAGTATTGCCCTGCGGCCAAATTCTTTCTGGATGTCCACTTCCTCGTACAACTCTTCACCCACCTGGTAATCGGGTTCAATTTTGATGGCATCTTTGTATTCAATTTCCGTAAGGGTATTGTACACATCGTCGTTGTCAACAATCGTGCGGCGACGGAAAATTTCCAAATCACCTTTCTGGTCATTTACGATCACATCAAACTGTTCATCACTGCCATATTTTTTACGGATCAGTGTTTTAAAAACATCCTCCATCACTTTCATCAACGTAGGACGATCTATGTTTTCTGCATCTTTAAATTCCTGGAAGGAATCAATTAAATTAATACGTGCCATATACCTTACCAGCCACACTTTATACCCCGCCGGCAGGGGATTTTTGTTATATAATTAAAAGGATATCAATACAATTGCCTGTTTTATTTCGCTAAAAGCAATATCTTTTATTATTGTTACTGCTTTTTTATTTTTACCTTCTGTGTATTCCAGTTGAATCCCATTTTCATCTGTACTCAGCAACTTTCCCTCTAGTTTTGATTCGTCTGTAAAAGTTACTTCCAGTTTGCGGCCAACATTTTTTTTGTACTGGCGAAACATTTTCAGCGGCTCATCCACGCCAGGGCTGGATACCTCCAGTGAAAAATTACCATCCGGGTACCAGGCTTCCTCTTCGATTGTTTTGTATAAGGCCCGGTTAATTTTGATACACTTTTCAATACTCAAACCGCTGTCAGCGTCCAAAAACACTTTTATATTGTTAGTGGGCTTTATGCGGACAGAGACCAAAAAAATATCCTCATTGCCTTCAATTAATTTTTCAATTAATGCTTCTGTTGACTGTATGGGTGTTGTCTGAATCATTGTAAAAAAAGAAGGGAACGTCCTCGTTCCCTTCATCTGTTTCTTTTTTCCGAGAGCAAATGTATGTAACAAATAGTTAACGTCCAAAACAGAGTGGCTTTTTAGGCTAAAAAGCAGTTTATATTATTGCTAAATATTAACAGCATGGCTGCCAATCAATTTATACCTTTGCGGGATGAACTTTTTTAGACTCGCCTTCGAGCTTTTTGCGCTGTACATTTTGTACAAACTGATTTTTGACTTTATCATACCTGTTGCTAAAACCACAAAGCAGGTTAAGAAGCAGTTTACCGATATGAGCCAGCAAATGCAGGAAAAGATGAGCCAGCAGCAAGCCGCCCGGCAGCAAACAAATTATTCCGAAACTACCACCCCTGCCCCCAAAAGCAGGAATGATGACTATATTGATTTTGAGGAGGTGAAATAGTTCATGGTTGATGGTTCATAATTCATGGGGATTCGCTCCTTCTTATTTAAAATATCAATTGCTTTGTTTTCAAAAATCCAGGCTTCGCTGGTTACAAATCAAGGGATTCAATTTTTTCTTCCGGCAGTAATAAATGTGTTTGGATCCCTACTGCTTTTGCCCCGTCAATATTTTTATAAGAGTCATCGATAAACAGTGTTTCTCCTGCCAGAATGCCGGCATCATCCAATACAAACTGGTAAGTGGAACCGTATGGCTTGCGCATGTGAATGAGATGGGAATAATAGCTTTTAATAAAGTGATCGTCAAAAATAGGCCCGCCAATTTCCCTGCTGTATATTTCATTGAATTCGGGCAGGTGAATGCTGTTGGTATTGCTTAGTAAAAACAGGTTATACTTTTCTTTGAGTAATGACAAAAAAGCAACACTTTCTTTTCTAAAGCTGAGCAGCATTGCATTCCACGCCGTTTGTACCTGTTGGTAAACTGTACCCGGCATACAATATTCCTGCATCGCTGCGTAAAATTTTTTTTCGGAAATATTACCGGTTTCCAATGCTTCAAACAGTTCATTTGCCGCGGCCTGGGAGTAAAGATCATCAAACTTTTTAACCCCCAGTTCTTTGAACGCATGGGAAGTCTTGTAGTAATCAATATCCAGCAATACACCGCCCAGATCGAAAATGATATTTTTTATTGTTGCCATTTTTTGATTTATCGTAACTTGAGATTGAAGATAAGCGATTATAAAATAAAGCGGCTGCCTGCTGCATTGCTTTTCGCTGATTTTTCATTTCAAAAGAAATTATTGTATGAACCGCGTTAAAAATATAGTATTGCCGGGAGCCAATGGCAAACCCATTGGCCTGGATATTTTTTACAATGACAGTGAAAACAAATTGCCGGTTGTTATGTATGCCCACGGCTTTAATGGTTTTAAAGACTGGGGTAATTTTGACCTGGTGGCAACTGTCATTGCCAATGCTGGTTTTGTACTGGTGAAATTTAATTTCTCCCACAACGGCACTACACCGGAGCATCCGGAGGAGTTTGCTGATCTGGAAGCGTTTGGGAATAACAATTATACCAAACAATTAGACGACCTGTTGCTGGTAACAAATTGGATTGCTGATCAGAACAACCCTTACTACGCTGTAATAGACCCCGATAATATTTATCTCACCGGGCACAGCATGGGGGCTGGTATTGCAATACTTTTTGCCGTAGAAGACAGCCGGATAAAAAAACTCGTTACCTGGGCAGGCATTCATGAATGCAAAACACCCTGGGGCAACTGGCCGGCAGAAAAAATGAAAGCCTGGAAAGAACGGGGCGTGGATTATTATACAAACACCCGTACCAACCAGCAAATGCCCTTGTATTACCAGTTGTATGAAGATTATGAAAAGCATGCGTCAAGACTGGATATTGA
>Ga0209181_10012641_pt1 | contig 10654 bp, 9 predicted proteins | sample MAT05_FD_187208 | JGI IMG/M metagenome (GOLD analysis project Ga0209181, IMG submission 187208) | Freshwater microbial communities from Lake Fryxell liftoff mats and glacier meltwater in Antarctica - MAT-05 (SPAdes) (version 2) | ecosystem: Environmental > Aquatic > Freshwater > Ice > Liftoff...
GGCCGAGGCCGACGTCTACCTGGCTTATGGCCGCGACCTGCAGGCCGAGGAGATCCTCAAGGAGGCGATGCGCACCACGCCAGACCGGCTGGCGGTGCGCACCAAGCTGCTGGAGGTCTATGCCAAACGCCGCGACAGCAAGGGTTTCGAGTTGCTGGCCACCCAGTTGTATGCCCTGACCAAGGGAGGCGGCACCGACTGGGCCCGTGCGCAAGAGCTGGGCCGCCAGTTCGACACCGACAACCAGCTCTACCAGCCGGGCGGTCATCCCGAGGAGATCATCCTGGACGGCGAGCGGGTTGTGGTCGAGCCGTTGGGTGCCACCACCCAGCCGCATTCGATCCTGTCCCCGGCCACCCAGCCGGCCGAAGATTCGCGCCTGCCGCAAATGGGCGGTGGCACGCTGGATCTTGATCTCGACCTCGACCTGGATCTGGGCGAGGTCGGTGACAGCCCGTCCGCGCACGCCATGGACGCCACACGGCCGCTGGCGCCCAGCCTGCAGCGTCCATCGGTTGCCGACCTGGATTTCGACTTCGAGGACCGCACCCCACCCGTCCGGCGCCCAGCTGCACCCTCGGTGAGCACGGTGCCCGGCAAGCTGGACCTGGATGCCTTGTCGCTGGACTTCGATGACGAGCCGGCCAAGAACCTGTCCGAGGTGCCGACCGTGGTGGGGGGTGACACCACACTCGACTTCAGCCAGTTTCCGGTGTCCGAACGCGGCAACCTGTCCGAAACCGCGCCAACCACGCCGGGCTTGCTGGACGATGTGCTGATCGACAGTGGCGACCCGCTGGCGCGCAAGCTCGAACTGGCCGAGGAGTTCCGCCAGATCGGCGACATCGACGGTGCCCGCGACCTGCTCGAAGAGGTGGTGTCCAAGGCCGCCGGCACGCTGCGCGCCAAGGCGCAGGCCATGCTCGACGCGCTGAGCTGATGACAAGCCGAGGGCAGCGTGCCCGCCAGCGTGGTGGCCGGCACGCTGGCCTGGGGCTTGGCCAGTCGATCCGATGACGGTCAGATTGGCGCTGGGCATCGCCTACCGCGGCAGCCGCTACCACGGCTGGCAACATCAAACCGACGGGCGCACGGTGCAGGACCAGGTCGAACGTGCGCTGTCGAAGTTTGTCGACGCGCCGGTGGTCACGGTGTGCGCCGGCCGCACCGATGCCGGTGTGCACGCCGTCAACCAGGTGGTCCACCTGGACAGCCCGGTCGAACGCGAGACACCCTCCTGGCTGCGCGGCACCAACCGCTACCTGCCGTCCGACATCGCGCTGCAGTGGTGCCAGGCCGTGCCGGCTGACTTCCACGCCCGCTACCACGCCCTGGGGCGCCGTTACCGCTACCTGCTGTTGCAGTCACCGGTGCGCCCGGCGCTGGAGTCCGGCCAGGTCGGCTGGGTGTTCCGGCCGCTGGACGGCGACGCGATGCGGGCCGCGGCAGTGCACCTGGTCGGCGAGCATGACTTCAGCAGCTTCCGGTCCAGTGAATGCCAGGCCCGCAGCCCGGTCAAGACCCTGCGGGCGCTGACCATCCGCCAGCAGGGTGCGTACTGGCGTTTCGACTTCGACGGCTCGGCTTTTTTGCACCACATGGTGCGCAACCTGATGGGCTGCCTGCTGGCCGTGGGCACCGGCCGGCAGGCACCCGACTGGCTGTTGGCGGTGATGGCCGCACGCAACCGGGATGCCGCGGCGCCCACGTTCAGCGCCGACGGCCTGTATTTTGTCGGCCCGTACTACGATGCCAGCCTGGGCCTGCCCGAACACACCGCGGCGATGGACTGGCTGCCCTGAGCTATCAACCATGACCCACCGCACCCGCATCAAGATCTGTGGCCTGACCCGCGACGCCGATGTCGACGCCGCCGTGGCGGCCGGTGCCGACGCCATCGGCTTTGTGCTGTACGCGCCCAGCCCGCGTGCGGTCACGGTGACGCGTGCTGCTGAACTGGCGCGGCGCCTGCCACCGTTTGTGGTGCCGGTCTGCCTGTTTGTCAACGCCGATGCCGGCCTGATTGCCGAGGCGGTGCAGGCGATACCCAACGCGATGCTGCAATTCCACGGCGACGAAACCCCCGAGGGGTGCGCCGCGCAGTTCCAGGCCAGCGGCCGGCCCTACCTGCGTGCGGCGCGCATGGCGCCGGGCCTGGCTTTGATAGACTTCGCGGCTGCGTACGCAAGCGCTGCCGGCATCCTGCTCGACACCCATGTCGAGGGCTACGGCGGCGGTGGAAAGGTCTTCGATTGGTCACTCGTGCCACGCCACGTGCCCCGTCCAGTCGTTTTGTCTGGTGGGTTGAGTCCTGCAAACGTGATCGATGGGATCACGCATGTCCGGCCCTGGGCCGTTGACGTGAGCTCGGGCGTCGAGACCGCCAAAGGCCAGAAGGATGCAGCGCTGATGCGGGCGTTTTGCGACGCGGTGCATGAAGCCGATGCATTGATCGCCGACGCCGAGCGCTGAGCCCGAGCACTGAGCCCGAGCACTGAGCCCGAGCACTGAGCCCGAGCACTGAGCGCGGGCCGACCCGCCTGCCCACCCATTTGATTCGCCGTTGCACGGGCGCCCAGCCCGCACGGCGCTGACCACAGGATATTTGCCATGTTCGACTACCAGCAACCCGATGCCCGAGGGCATTTCGGGCCGTACGGCGGCACGTTTGTCGCCGAAACCCTGGTCCATGCGCTCGACGAGCTCAAAGCCGCCTACGCGCACTACAGCCAGGATGCCGACTTCATGGCCGAGTACCGGCATGAGCTGGCCCACTTTGTCGGCCGGCCCAGCCCGGTCTACCACGCCGACCGCATCAGCCGCGAGATCGGCGGCGCGCAAATCCACTTGAAGCGCGAGGACCTGAACCACACCGGTGCGCACAAGATCAACAACACCATCGGCCAGGCCTTGCTGGCCAAGCGCATGGGCAAGCCGCGGGTGATCGCCGAGACCGGTGCCGGCCAGCACGGTGTGGCCACCGCCACCATCTGCGCCCGCTACGGCATGGAATGCGTGGTCTACATGGGCAGCGAGGACGTCAAACGCCAAAGCCCCAACGTCTACCGCATGCACCTGCTGGGTGCACGGGTGGTACCGGTCGAATCCGGCAGCAAGACCCTGAAAGACGCGCTGAACGAGGCGTTGCGCGACTGGGTGACGAATGTCGAAAACACCTTCTACATCATCGGCACGGTGGCCGGCCCGCATCCGTATCCCATGATCGTGCGGGATTTTCAGCGGGTGATCGGCGACGAGTGCCTGGTGCAGATGCCGGCGCAGATCGGCCGACCCAATGCCCAGCCGGACGCGGTGATCGCCTGCGTGGGCGGCGGCAGCAACGCGATGGGCATCTTCTACCCCTACATCGCGCACGAGAACGTGCGCCTGATCGGGGTGGAAGCCGCCGGCCTCGGCCTGGACAGCGGCAAGCACTCGGCCAGCCTGATCAAAGGCTCACCGGGTGTGCTGCACGGCAACCGCACCTATTTGCTGCAGGACGACAACGGCCAGATCACCGAGACGCACTCGATCTCGGCCGGGCTGGACTACCCCGGCGTCGGACCAGAGCATGCGTTCCTGAAGGATATCGGCCGGGCCGAGTACGTCGGCATCACCGACGACGAGGCGCTGGCCGCCTTTCACCGCCTGTGCCGCAGCGAGGGCATCATCCCGGCGCTCGAGTCCAGCCATGCGGTGGCCTATGCGATGAAGCTGGCCGCCACGATGCGGCCCGATCAGCACCTGCTGGTCAACCTGTCCGGCCGGGGCGACAAGGACATCGGCACCGTGGCCGACCTGTCTGGGGCCGATTTTTATTGCCGGCCGTCCTGCAAGGGCCAGACCGTCAAGGGTGGTGTGCAAACCATTGAGGTGACACGATGAGCCGCATTGCAGCCACGTTGAATGCGCTCAAAGCCCAGCGCCGCAAGGCGCTGATCCCCTACGTCACCGCCGGTGACCCGTACGCCGACGCCACCGTCGAGATCATGCTGGCGCTGGCCGAGGGCGGCGCCGACATCATCGAGTTGGGCGTGCCGTTTTCCGACCCGATGGCCGACGGCCCGGTAATCGCCCAGGCCAGCGAGCGGGCATTGACCCGTGGCATCGGCCTGACGCAGGTGCTGGGCTATGTGCGGGGCTTTCGCGCCGTCAATGCGAGCACGCCGGTGGTGCTGATGGGCTATGCCAACCCGGTCGAGCGCTATGACCAGAAACACGGCGCGGGCGCCTTCATCCGCGATGCGGCCGCCGCCGGCGTGGACGGCCTGCTGGTGGTCGATTACCCGCCCGAGGAATGCGAGGTGTTTGCGGCTGACCTGAAAACCGCCGGACTGGACCTGATCTTTTTGCTGGCCCCCACCTCGACCGAAGCACGTATCAAGGAGGTTGGCCGCATCGCCACCGGCTATGTCTACTACGTCTCGCTCAACGGCGTGACCGGTGCCGGCCACCTCGACACCGACGCCGTGGCCGAGGCAGTGCCACGGATTCGCGCCCATGTCAACGTGCCGGTTGGGGTAGGCTTCGGCATTCGTGATGCCGTCACGGCCCAGGCCGTGGGCCGGGTGTCGGATGCGGTGGTGATCGGGTCGCGGCTGGTGCAGATACTGCACGCCGAGCCCCGCGCCACGGTAGCCGCCGCCGGGCAGGCCTTCATGGCCGATATCCGCACGGCACTCGATTCGCTGTAATTTCCGCCGCGAACACTGCCGCAAAGCTGCTGTAAACACCGCCGTAACCGCTAGGAGCGCACCTGATGAGCTGGCTTGAAAAACTGCTGCCCCCCAAGATGCAGCAGACCGACCCCACCGAGCGCCGCTCGGTGCCGGAAGGCCTGTGGATCAAGTGTCCGGCGTGCGAGACGGTGCTCTACAAGACCGACCTGGAGCAGAACGTCAACGTCTGCCCCAAGTGCGGCCACCACCACCGCATCGGCGCGCGGGCCCGGCTCGATGCGTTTCTCGACGCCGAAGGCCGTTACGAGATCGGGCAAGAGGTGGTGCCGGTCGATCCGCTGAAGTTCAAGGACAGCCGCAAATACACCGAGCGCCTGAAAGACGCGCTCGAATCCACCCGCGAGACCGACGCGCTGGTGGTCATCGGTGGCGCGGTGATGAGCGTGCCGCTGGTGGTGGCCTGTTTCGAGTTCGACTTCATGGGCGGGTCGATGGGCTCGGTGGTGGGTGAGCGTTTTGTGCGCGGGGTCGAGTCGGCCATCGAGCAGAAGGTGCCGTTTGTGTGCTTCACCGCCACTGGCGGCGCGCGCATGCAGGAGGGGCTGTTCAGCTTGTTCCAGATGGCCAAGACCAACGCCGCGCTGACCCGGCTGGCCAAGGCCAGGTTGCCCTACATCAGCGTGCTGTGCGACCCGACGATGGGTGGTGTGTCGGCCAGTTTTGCCTTTGTGGGCGACGTGGTGATCGCCGAGCCCAAGGCGCTGGTGGGTTTTGCCGGGCCGCGGGTGATCGAGAACACCGTGCGCGAGAAGCTGCCCGAGGGCTTCCAGCGTGCCGAGTTCCTGCTGAGCAAGGGCGCGATCGACCAGATCGTGGACCGGCGCCAGTTGCGCAGCACGATTGCCAACATGCTGGCGATGCTGCAGCGACAAAGCGCCGACGCCGTGGCCTGAGGCCTGGGGCCTGGGGTTTGTGTCAAGTACCCGGCACCGGGCTTGATGACTTGACCGGCAGGCGGCCTTGGCGCCTGCCTCCGACCGGGCCCTCGCGGGTCCGGTTTTGCTTTGCCCTCCAATTTTCAACCCCGACGGTCACTTCCGATGACGCATCCCACCACCCTGGCCGGCTGGCTCGCCCACTGCGAGCAGCTGCACCCCGTGACCATCGACATGACGCTGGACCGGGTGGCCACAGTACGCGACCGGCTAGCCCTGCGCTTCAACGTGCCAGTGGTCAGCGTGGCGGGCACCAACGGCAAGGGCTCGTCCTGCGCCATGCTGGAGGCGATTGCGTTGCAGGCCGGATACCGGGTGGGTCTCTATATCAAGCCACACCTGGTGCACTTTGAAGAGCGCTGCCGCATCAACGGCGACATGGTCAGCGCCGACACCTTGTTGCCGCACTTTGCGGCGGTCGAGGCGGCACGCGCTGAGATCACGCTGACCTGGTTCGAGTTCACCACGCTGGTCATCATGCGGGCGCTGGTGGCCGCGCCACTGGATCTGGTGATCCTGGAGGTGGGCATGGGCGGCCGGCTGGACGCCGTCAACGTGGTGGACGCCGATTGCGCGCTGATCAGCTGCATCGCGCTGGACCACACCGAGTACCTGGGTGATACCCGCGAGGCTATTGGGGGCGAGAAGGCCGGCATCATGCGGCCCGGCCGCCCGGTGGTGGTCAGCGACCCGGAACCGCCGGCGTCGCTGCAGGCGCGTGCCGACGCGGTGGGTGCTGATCTGTGGCAGCTGGGCCGCGACTACAACTTCCAGGGTGACAAGCAGCAGTGGGCCTGGCGCGGCCGCAACCAGCGTTTCAGCGGCCTGGCCTATCCGGCACTGCGCGGCGCCAACCAGCTGATCAATGCGGCCGGTGTACTGGCGGTGTTCGAGGCACTGCGCGAGCGGCTGCCGATCAACGCCCAGGCGGTGCGCAACGGGCTGGCGATGGTCGAGCTGCCGGGCCGCTTCCAGATCATCCCGGGCCAGCCGACCCTGGTGCTGGACGTGGCGCACAACCCGCAGTCGGTGGCCGCGCTGGCCAACAACTTGGACCAGATGGGCTACTTTCCGCAGACCCACGCAGTGTTTGGCGCAATGCGCGACAAGGACCTGGCCGGCTTGTTGGTGCACCTGGTGCCGCTGGTCGATCACTGGCATCTCTGCAACCTGCCAACGGCGCGGGCGGCGTCGGCGACCGATTTGGCGGCGGCGGTGGCGGCGGCGTTGGCAGCGTCACTGCAGGCTGCCAGTGCGGGCCGCAAGATCACCACCACCCAGCACGCCAGCCCCGAGGCGGCGCTGCAGGCCGCAGCCGCCGCAGCAGACCCGGCTGATAGAATCGTGGTTTTTGGTTCGTTCTACACCGTCGGCGGTGTGCTGCTAAACGGGCTGCCCCGCCTGAGCGCCCGCCACCTGGTCTAGCAGCCCGGTTCGCCCGGTTCGCCCCGTTGGCGCCTGCCAAAACAGGCGCAGTATCCCCTCACTCAACACGGCTGCGGCCTCAACCCACGCCCGTCTCCCCGCATGGGTCTGCTGTCTCACCTCAAGCACAAGCCCGAACCGTCTGCCGATGTGCTCGGCGCGGCACCGGCCGAACCCGACGCCGTCGCGGCGGCCCGCACCCGCGCCCGCCGCAGGCTGATCGGTGCGACCGTGCTGCTGGGCATCGGCGTGATCGGGTTTCCGCTGCTCTTCGAAACCCAGCCGCGGCCGGTGCCGGTCAACATCCCGATCGAGATCCCCCGCAAGGACGGCGCGCCCCCGCTGGTGCTGCCACCCGCAGCGCCACTGTCGGCGGCGTCGGCGGCGGTGCTGGACGAAACGCCGGCGGGCGCACCGGCCCGGCCTGACCAGGTTGCGGCGGCCGAAATCGTCGAACGTGCCGCTGACCAGGGCCGTGACGTGCCGGCGGTGCCGCGGGCGGCGCTGCCGGTGGTGCGCCCCGCGTCCCCAGCCTCCAGCGTGGCGGCACCGGCCAGGGCAGCGGTAGCGGCGGCCGGTATCGCGTCAACGCCTGCCGGTGCCAAGCCGGCGCCTGCTGCGTCCAAACCGGCGGCGGCCAAGCCCCTCGCCGACGACGGCGCCCGCGCCCGTGCCTTGCTGGACGGCCAGGCCGCTGCCACGGCATCGGCCAGTGCGCCAGCTGCGCGCGTGGTGGTGCAGGTCGGCGCCTACGCCGATGCTGGCAAGCTGGCCGAGGCGCGCCAGAAGCTCGAGGCGCTCGGTCTCAAGACCTACACGCAGGTGGTCGAGGTGGACGGCGCCAAGCGCACCCGGGTGCGGGTGGGCCCGTTTGCCAGCCGCGCTGATGCCGACAAGGCGGCCGCCCGCATCAAGTCGGCGGGCTTGCCGGTGGCGATCCTCACGCTGTGATTTCTGCCGGCCATCGGTTGGGTCCACTGTCAGGCGTGCCAGGCACAGCGTTTGACACATGAACGCCCTCAACGACCTGGGCTGGGTCGACCTGACGCTGTTGGCACTGCTGGGCGTGTCGGTGCTGATCGGCCTGGCGCGTGGCCTGGTGTTCGAGCTGATGGCGCTGGTCGGTTGGGTGGTGGCCTACGTTGCAGCGCAGGCCTTCTCGCCCCGGCTGGCGGTCCACTTGCCGATCGGCTCGCCGGGCTCGGCCCTGCAGTTGGGCGTGGCCTTTGTCGTGGCCTTTGTCGGCGTGCTGGTGGTCTGGTCGTTGTTGGCGCGGCTGATCCGCATCGGCCTGCACGCCACGCCGTTGACGCTGATCGACCGCTTGCTGGGTGCCGGCTTCGGCCTGCTGCGCGGTGCCGTGCTGCTGCTGGCGGTGGCCACGGCGGTGGCCTTCACGCCGGCGTTGCGCTCGCAGCCCTGGCGCGACTCGCACGCGGCGGGCTGGCTCAACCTGGCCTTGCTGGGTCTCAAACCCCATTTGCCGGTCGAGGTGGCACGCCACCTGCCGGTCTGATGGACCGCGGCACTTGCCCGGCCTGACTTCGTCGCCATCTTTCTTCTTTGTAATTTCAGCCTTTCAGGATCCATCCCCATGTGCGGCATCGTTGGCTTGATCTCCAAAGCGCCCGTCAACCAGCTGATCTACGACGCGCTGCTGCTGTTGCAACACCGCGGCCAGGACGCTGCCGGCATCGTCACCATGCAGGGCACGCAGTGCTTCATGCACAAGGCCCGTGGCATGGTGAAGGACGTGTTCCGCACCCGCAACATGCGTGCGTTGCCCGGCAACGTGGGCCTGGGCCAGGTGCGCTACCCGACCGCCGGCAACGCCTTCAACGAAGAAGAAGCCCAGCCGTTTTACGTCAACGCGCCCTACGGCATCGTGCTGGTGCACAACGGCAACCTGACCAACGCCCACGCGCTCAAAAAAGAGCTGTTCGACGTGGACCGCCGCCACATCAACACCGGCAGCGACACCGAGGTGCTGATCAACGTGCTGGCGCACGAGATGGAGCTGGCCGGACGCGGCGTGCCGCTGACGCCTGAGCTGGTGTTTCGCGCCGTCAGCGCGGTGCACAAGCGCATCCGTGGCTCGTACGCGGTGATCGCGCTGATCGCCGGCTACGGCCTGCTGGCCTTCCGTGACCCGTACGGCATCCGCCCGCTGGTCTACGGCGTGGCCGACCTGCCGGCGTCCGAGGGCGGCGGCACCGAGGTGATGCTGGCCAGCGAGACCGTGGCGCTGGAAGGCACCGGCCACCGGGTGGTGCGCGATGTGGCGCCCGGCGAGGCGATCTTCATCGACATGGCTGGCCAGTTGCATGCCCGGCAATGTGCCGACAAACCGTCGCTGCACCCCTGCATGTTCGAGTATGTCTACCTGGCCCGGCCCGACTCGGTGATCGACGGCATCTCGGTCTACCAGGCACGTTTGAACCTGGGCGAGAGCCTGGCGCAGCGGGTCATCAACACCATGCCGCCGTCCGACATCGACGTGGTGATCCCGATCCCCGAGTCGAGCCGGCCGTCGGCGATGCAGCTGGCGCAAAAGATCGGCAAGCCCTACCGCGAAGGGTTCGTCAAGAACCGCTATGTCGGCCGCACCTTCATCATGCCGGGCCAGCAGGCACGCAAAAAAAGCGTGCGCCAAAAGCTCAACGCCATCAAGCAGGAGTTTGCCGGCCGCAACGTGCTGCTGGTGGACGACTCGATCGTGCGCGGCACCACCAGCAAGGAGATCGTGCAGATGGCGCGCGAGGCCGGTGCGCGCAAGGTCTACATGGCCTCGGCGGCGCCGCCGGTGCGCTTCCCGAATGTCTACGGCATCGACATGCCAACGCCCGAAGAGCTGATCGCGCACGGCCGCACCCATGAGCAGATCCGCGAGTTCATCGGCGCCGATGCGCTGATCTACCAGGACGTGGACGTGATGAAGCGGGTGGTGGGCGCGCTGAACCCGGCGATTCCGGGCTTCGAGGCCAGCTGCTTTGACGGCAGCTACATCACCGGCGACGTCAGCGCGGCCGACTTCGAGGCGATGGGCGCGCAGCGCACCGAGGCCCGCAACACGGACGAGGACAGCGACGACCGGACCCGTTTGACGCTGCAAAGCCGGGCTGAATCGCCATGACCGACCGCGACACCGAAGCCGCCCGCATCGCCCGCGCCCAACTGCCCGCCGGCCTGCGCCCCGAGACGCTGGCGGTGCGCACCGCGCTGGCGCCCAGCCAGCACGGCGAAAATTCCGAGGGACTGTTCTTGACCAGCGCCTATGTGCAGCCCGACGCCGAGACATCGGCGCGGCGCTTTGCGCAGATGGAGGACTTCACCTACTCGCGCACCGGCAACCCCACGGTGCGCAGCTTCGAGGCCCGGCTGGCGGCGATGGAGGGCGCCGAGGCGGCTGTGGCCACGTCCACCGGCATGAGCGCGATCCTGCTGCTGGCCATGGGTCTGCTGAAGGCCGGCGACCATGTGGTCTGCTCGCGCTCGGTGTTTGGCTCCACCATCAGCCTGTTCGCCAAGGAGTTCGGCAAGTTCGGCGTCGAGACC
>Ga0209181_10012642_pt1 | contig 10653 bp, 6 predicted proteins | sample MAT05_FD_187208 | JGI IMG/M metagenome (GOLD analysis project Ga0209181, IMG submission 187208) | Freshwater microbial communities from Lake Fryxell liftoff mats and glacier meltwater in Antarctica - MAT-05 (SPAdes) (version 2) | ecosystem: Environmental > Aquatic > Freshwater > Ice > Liftoff...
CGTAGCGGGCGCGGTTCAGGCAGCTGAACGGACCCTTCAGACCGGTGACCCCAGGCAGCACGTTTTCGTCCGGGATGAACACGTCCTGGAAGGACAGCATGCCGGTGACCGAGGCGCGCAGGCTGAACTTGCCCTCGATCTTCGGCGCGGTGAAGCCCTTCATGCCGCGCTCGACCAGATAGCCGCGGATCGCGCCGGCGTCGTCCTTGCCCCACACGACCGCGATGTCGGCGATCGGCGAATTGGTGATCCAGTTCTTGGCACCGTTGAGAATGTAGCCGCCGTCGACCTTGCGCCCGCGGGTGGTCATGCCTGCCGGGTCCGAGCCATGATCCGGCTCGGTCAGGCCGAAGCAGCCGACCAGTTCACCCTTGCGCATGCCGGGCAGGAACTTCTCTTTCTGTGCCTCGCTGCCGTAGGCGTGGATCGGGAACATCGCCAGCGAGGACTGCACCGAGAACGCCGACCGGTAGCCGGAGTCGACCCGCTCGACTTCGCGCGCAATCAGGCCGTAGCTCACATAGTTGACCCCGGCGCAGCCGTAGCCATCGAGCGTGGCGCCCAGGAAGCCCAGCTCGCCCATCTCGTTGAAGATCTCGCGATCGAAGGTCTCGTGCCGGTGTGACATCAGCACCCGCGGCATCAGCCGGCCCTGGCAGTATTCGCGCGCCGAGTCGCGGATCATCCGCTCCTCGTCGGTCAGCAGGCCGTCAAACTGCAGCGGGTCGTCCCACTGGAACACGGCTTTGGTCGGCAGCTTCTCGGCTTTCATCAGGTGTCCTCCTCAGGCGATCGACTAGAATTGGGCGAACTCGAGCGAATGAACCCGAACGTCAGAACCCGAACGTCAGAACCCGAACGTCAGAATCCGAACGTCAGAATCCGAACGTCAGAACTCGAAAATCCCGCGAGTCCCTTTGAACCTGCCCGCGTTGGACGACCGCGATAAGCCCCGATTGTAGGCAATCGCCTGATCCGCGTCCCGGAATCCTGCACTTGCCTTATCCCGGCGGTCCTCATCCTGTCGTGCCTTGCACTGTCCTGCCCCGGTCGTCGCCGGTCGCGCTGGCGCTGGCCGGCATGGCCACGCTCGCGGTGGCAATGGCAATCGGCCGCTTCGCCTTCACCCCGCTGCTGCCGATGATGCAGTCCGATGCCGGCCTGCTGCTGGGCACCGGCGCGGCGCTGGCTTCGGCCAACTACTTCGGTTACTTCATCGGCTCGGCGACGGCGCTGGCAATCGCCGGGGCCACCCACCGCTGGATCCGGGCTGGCCTGCTCGTCGTTAGCGCCGGGACCGGGGCGATGGCGTTCACCGACCTGGTCTGGCTCTGGTTCGTCCTGCGTTTCGTAACCGGGGTAGCGAGTGCCTGGGTGCTGATCCTCGCCTCGACCTGGATGTTCAACCGTCTGGTCGAGGCCGGCCAGCCGCGCTGGGGCGCGCTGGTGTTCACCGGCGTGGGCGGTGGCATCGCCGCCACCGGCGCGGTGTGCTTCATTCTGGTGCTCACCGGCGCCAGCTCGCATGCGACCTGGCTGGTGCTCGGCCTGCTGTCCTCGGTGATCACGGCGACCGTATGGCGGTTCTATCAGCCAGGCGCCAGTGTTGGTCGCTCGGTCGACCCGGCCGGTGCCGTGCGCTATGGCGGGCCAGCGCGCCGCCTGATCGCCGTCTACGCGCTGTACGGCTTCGCCTACATCGTGCCGGCGACGTTTCTGCCGCTGATGGCGCGCGACGCGCTCGCCGTGGGCGGGGCGGCGGCCTGGTGGTACGCCGGGTTCTGGCCGCTGGTCGGTGTGGCCGCCGCGCTGTCCACCCTGTTCACGCTGCGGCTGAAGATGAGCGATGACCGGCAACTGCGCTGGGCGCTGCTGGCCGAGGCGGTCGGCGTGGTCGCCCCGGTCCTGTCGTTGCATCCGGCAGCGATCGCGCTGTCTGCGGTACTGGTCGGGGGCACCTTCGTGCTGATCACGCTCACCGCGTTGCGGGTGGCCCGCGCGGTCGATCCAGTGCACGGCACCCGGCTGTTCGCGGTGATGACCACCCTGTTCGCGCTCGGCCAGATCGCCGGCCCGCTGGTGGCCGGGCGCATGGTCGCCCTATACGGGAACTTCTCGCTCGCGCTCGCCGCGGCTGCTGCCTGCCTGCTGCTGGCGGCGCTGCTCACCCCGGTCGCCGGAACCCGGTCATCAGGCGACAGCAGACTGGTGTAATGTTCGCGCCGTCATCGCGCAATTGAGGATTCGCCAGGGTGACCCTGGCGCGACCCCGTTTCCGTTTTCCGCAGGAGCAGTCCATGTCGAACACCGCCCAGAACCGCCCCCAGGTCATCGCGCTGGAGGAGCATTATTTCGATTCTGAGCTGTCGAAGATGTTCGATGGCTACGAGGCGCAGCCGAAGATGGGCCCGCGCCTGTTGGACATGGATGACGAGCGCATCCGTCTGATGGACGAAGCCGGGGTCGATATCCAGGTGCTGTCGCACGCCGCACCCGGTACGCACCGGATGGACGGCGCGACTGCAGTACCGGTGGCAAAACGGGTCAACGACCGGCTGTACGAGACGATCCAGCGCCATCCGACCCGCTACCAGGGCTTTGCCACGCTGCCTGCGTCCGACCCGGAGGCCGCCGCCGCCGAGCTCGAGCGCGCGGTGACCAAGCTCGGCATGAAGGGCGCCATGGTGCACGGCCTGACCCAGGGACTGTTCATCGACGACAAGCGTTTCTGGCCGATCTTCGAGCGCGCGCAGGCGCTGGATGTGCCGATCTACATTCATCCTTCGCGGCCGCATCCGGCGGTGATCGAGGCCTACTACAAGGACTATGTGCAGGAGTTCCCGTCGATCACCAATGCCGGCTGGGGCTTCGGCGTGGAGACCGCGACCCAGGCGCTGCGATTGGTGCTGTCGCGGGTGTTCGAGACCTATCCGAAACTCAAGATCATCTGTGGTCACCTGGGCGAAGGACTGCCGTTCCTGCTCTGGCGGGTGGACATGACCATGTCGCGCTCCGGCAACAGTCCGCTCTACTTCCGCGAGACCTTCCGCAACAACTTCTGGCTGACCACCAGCGGTAACTTCTCTCATGCAGCGCTGTTGTGCACGGTGATGGAGATGGGCATCGACCGCATCCTGTTCGGCATCGATTACCCGTATGTCGAGAACGCGCCGGGCACCGAGTGGATGAAGGACGTGCCCCTGTCGACCGAGGACCGGATCAAGATCCTAAACGGCAACGCGAAACGCCTGCTGAGAATGTAGCAGCAGGCTTAGCCACCGCCACGGTCGTCTGCACAGGCAGCCTGCACGGGCAACAAGGGGCAGGGCCCCTTGTTCGGTTTTTCGGCTAGCGGGCGGTGGCCCGCGACGGCGTCTCGATGGTGCCCACATGCATCCCGAAATGCCCGTGCCGGCGATCGTCGAAGTAGTGGGTGAGGGTGTTGCGCACGGTGGCGAAGGCGATCTCGTCCCACGGTACTTCCTGCTCGGTGAATAGACGGACTTCCAGCGACTCTTCGCCGGCGCTGTAGTCGAGGTCGAGCAGTCGCGCGAGGAACAGCACATAGACCTGGCTGATGTGCGGGATGTTGTAGACCGCGAACAACTGCATCACATTGACCCTTGCGTTGGCCTCTTCCAGCGTCTCGCGGGCCGCACCTGCCATCGTCGTCTCGCCGTTCTCCATGAAGCCGGCCGGCAGGGTCCACAGCCCGCGGCGCGGCTCGATCGCGCGCCGGCAGAGCAGGATGCGGTCTTCCCATTCGGGAATGCAGCCCACGATCAGCTTCGGGTTCTGATAGTGGATCGTCGCGCAGGCGTCGCACACGAAGCGCGGCAGCGCATCGCCGGCCGGCACCTTCAGGGACACGCGGGCGCCGCACTGGCTGCAGAAGTTCATCGTCCGGACCGTAACATGAAGCGGTGAGTATCGCACCGACCCGCATTGGCGGCGGGCGTAGGGCGGCTGCCGCACGCGTTGCGTGCCCCGCCGGAGCGCGTCAGCGGTTCAGCTCGAGCACGGTGCGGTTCGCCCGCCGCAGTCGAATCGCGAGTTCGCGGCCGAGGTTGCCCGCCACGGCGATCGAGATCGCCGGTGCCTCGGTTGCCAGTCGATCGAACGCCTCGACAGTCAGGGCGAGGCAGACCAGATCGGTGTCGGCCACCACCGTCGCTGAGCGCGGGGCGTGGTCCATCAGCGCGAGTTCGCCCACGACGGTACCGGGCGAGAACGTTATCAGCCGCACTGTACGCTCGCGCAACCAGACACTGGCGGTGCCGGCCACCACCACATAGAGGGCATCGCCTGGGTCGCCCTGCGTGAACAGCAGCTCGCCGCGGACAAAGCGCCTCAACGACAGGGTCGCGCCGACGGTTGCCAGCTGTGTCGCATCGAGATCGCGAAAGAGATCCAGCCGCCCCAGCGCCGTCTGATCGACCATGTCGCCGGCGGCGACCGGCGCGCGTGACGCCGACTCGGCGATCAGCAGCCTGTCCTCGGCCCACTCGAGCGCTCTGTCGGTGTCCGGGAAGACACGTTCGGAAGTGACGGCGGCGCGTGTGCCTGCCGCGTCCAGATACCGGTCCAGGGCGCCGTCGCGCGTCAGTCCTGCGATCAACAGATGATGGCCATCACCGGTCAGCAGGTCGCTCACCCGGGTCAGGATGCGCGCCCCGGTGAGGTCGATCTCGGTCACCCGGGACAGATCGAGGACGATGAAGGTGACGTTCTGCTGGCAGGCGGCCTCGAGGCGGTTTGCCAGATTCTCTGCCGTGCCGAAGAAGATCGATCCCTCGAGTTCGAACACGACGATGGCGGAGCCGGTGCGGGCCAGTGCCGCCTCGTCAGCGGGCGGGCGCCGGCGACGTGAGCGCACGTGATCGCAACGATAGCTGCGGCGGATCACCGAGCGGCTCATGTGCACGATGAAGTAGACCACCGAGACGGCGACGCCGGTGGCCACCGCCGTGATGATGTCCAGGCTTATCGCGATCGCGGCGAACGAGATCACCACGGACAGTTCCCGCCATGCTCGGCCCAGCGGCCGCAGTTGGCCCCGCAGCGCGCAAGCGAGCAGGCGCATCGTCCAGCGATCGAACAGGCCGAGCCCGACCACGACCAGCAGGCCGCCGATCACCGAGCGCGGAATCAGCGCCAGCACGTCGCCGAGCAGGACGACGACCAGCAGCACCACACTGACCTGCACCACGCCGGCCAGCGCCGTGCGCGCGCCGGCACGCTGGCTCGCGAGGCTCGTTGCCAACGCCACCGCGCCCGGGATCGCACCGAAGCATGCACCGACCAGGTTGCCTGCGCCGATGCGAACGAGTTCCCGGTTGCCATCGAGTGCCCGTTGATCGTTGCCGGCGACCGCCTTGGCCGACAGCAGCGCATCGAGGGAGCCGATCAGCGCGACGCTCGCAGCGCCGGTGACCATCGCCGGCAGCAGCGAGCGCGTCTGCTCGGCGGTGAGCAGCCACCAGAAATCGAACACATGGGTGGGTAGAGGCAATCCTCCAGGCACGGCACCGATCGTCGGCCCGGCGGGCAGCGCGGGCAGCATCAGATGCAGACCGTGGTAGCACAGCGAGCCGACAACCCCGCCCACCAGCAGCGATGGTACCCGCGAGAGGGCGCGGGGGCGCACCAGGCAGGCGACCACGGTGATCGCCGCGACAGCCACCGCGGTCGGGTCGATGCGGGACAGATGCCAGGGCAGCATCGACAGCCGGACGTGATCGGTGAAGCCCATCACGGCGTCGCTCTGGCCGAGGATCAGCACCAGTGCAGCCGTGCTCTGGAAGCCGGCGATCACCGGATGCGGTACATACTTGACCGCACGGCCCAGGCGCAGCCAACCGAACGCGATCTGCATCATTCCGGCCAGCAGGCCGAACATCAGCACCATGCTGACGATCCGCTCGGGCGCCAGCGTGGTCAGCAGTTCGCCATGGGTTTCGATCAGTACATGCAGCACCAGCGCATTGATCATGAACGAAACGACATTGCGCGGACCGTAGATGATGTGCGAGCGCGCGCCCATCGCCATCGCGGTGAGTGCCATGAACAGCGCGCAGTACAGACCGGCCGTCACGCCTGCGCCGAAGTAGGCAGGGCCGAGCGGGGCGAATGCGAACAGGCCGTAGCCGATCGACACTGGCACCGAGACCATCGCCGCAGTCACGCCCGCAGTCAGATCGGCTGCAGTCGTGCCGGCGTCGCGTGCGGGACGAGGCGGCCGGCCGCCCAGGCGCGGCAGATCGAGCGCGTCGACCGGGGCCGCGCCTGTGCCTGAGTTCGAAGAAGGAAGGCTCACCCTGCGAGATGCTCGATGGCACGATTGGTCCTGCGCAGGCGATCGGCCAGCGTACGCCCGAGGTTTCCAAGCAGCGCGAGGGCGACCAGCGGGTGCTCGCGGCGCAACTGCTCGAGAGTCTCGGTGCTCAGGGCGTAACACACCAGCGGTTCGTCGGCCTGCACGGTTGCGGACCGGCGTTCGCGATCGAACAGTGCGAGTTCGCCGAACACCGTGCCGGGCGAGAATGTGATCAGCCGAAGGTCCGGCGCCGCCGCCGCTGAACGGCGCGCGCTGGCCTCCGAGGCGGGCAGATCCGGATCGATGCCGGGCGCCGTTGCCACGCGTACGCTTGCCGTGCCGCGAACGATCACATAGAGCGCATCTCCGGGGTCGCCCTCGCCGAACACGATCTGGCCCGACGCGAATTCCCGACGGGTCATCGCCGCCTGCAGGCGCGTGGCCGCGTCGGCATCGAGCCCGCGGAACAACTCGACCTGCGACAGATCGGTCTCGGCCGGCAGGCCGACCGCGCTCAATTCCTCCATGATCAGCGCGTCCTCGGCCCATTCGATCGCGCGGTCGGTATCCGCGAACACGCGGCCCGATGCGAACCCTGCAAGTACGCCGTGGCGTTCCAGGGCTTCCGAGAGCACCGTGCGGGCGGCGAATCCGGCAAGGGCGAGCCGCACTCCTGCGCCGTCGAGGCGGGCCGCCAGCCGCGCCAGCACCTGCGCGGCCGTCGAATCGACATCGGTCACCCGGTTCAGGTCGAGCACCACGAAGCGGATCGTGCTGCGCATCGAGTCGTCGAGCAGGTCGGACAGTTGCTCCGCCGTTCCGAAGAACATCGGGCCCCGCAGTTCGAAGATGCGGATGCGCTGCCCGTGCTGGACAAGGATACGCGCGGTGCGTGCCGGGCGGGTCTTGCGCGAGCCGACCTGCGACGCATCATAGGTGCGCCGCACGACCGACCTGCTCATCTGCAGCACGAAGCCGGCGAGCGCAATCAGCAAGCCGATTCCGACGGCGAGGATCGGGTCTGCGACGAGCGTGATGACGCAGACCACGGCGACGATCGCCAGGTCGATCGCCAGTCGTGCGCGCGCGCCCTGAATGCCACGCACGAATCGCGACAGGGCTTTCATCGTCCAGCGGTCGACTACCTGCAACGCGATGAATGCAAGTGCGCCGCCGACCGCGGCCTGTGGCAGCGCGTCGAACAACGGACCGCTCAGCGCGAGTGTGACCAGGCAGAGCGCACAGCACACCGCGAGACCGACCGCCCCGAGTCCGCCGGCGCGCTGCGCGGCAATGTTCGAGGCCAGGTTGACCGATACGGGAATGCCGCCGGCGAACCCGCCGCATGCGTTGACCATGCCCGTTCGCAGCAGCAGGCCGTTGCCGTTCATCCGCCTGCGGTCGTTGTTCTCGATGACCTTGGCGCACAGCAAAGTGTCGAGCGAGGCGAGCAGTGCAACACTCAGCGCAGCCAGACCCAGCGCCGGCAACAGGGCGGGAAGTGCAGGGTCGCGCAGTGTGGCGGCGATGGTGATCCAGGCGCCGGATTCGCCAGGCGCCGCAACCCCGGTGAAGGCGCCAACCATCGGACCCAGCGCCGCGCTCTGGCCGATGGTGGCGAGCGCGTGATGCGCCAGGGCGCCTGCGACGATTCCAGCCGGGACCGCTGGCAACCAATGGCGCCCGGATGCGGCCCAGGACTGGCTGAGCCAGCATCCGGCGAAGGTGACGGCCGCGACCAGCAGTGCCAGTAACGGCGTGTCGACCAACGCGGTGGACGGCGTCCGTATCCAGCCGGCGATGCCGGTGCCGGTGATCAGTGCAACCTGGCCGAACAGCAGCAGCAGGGCGGCGGCGTTCTGGAAGCCCGCGATCACCGGGTGCGGAACGTACTTCGCGAGGTTGCCCATCCGCAGCACGCCGAAGACGATCTGCAGCAGCCCGGCGCCTGCGGTGATCAGCGCCAGGCAGCCCAGGGCCAGCGAGGCTGACAGGTTGCCGTCACCAATCGCCTGCAGCGTGCTGGCGCCGACCAGGTACGCGACCATGCTGCCGGGTGCGAATACCAGGGGCATGCCGCGTCGGCGTACCAGCCAGGCGCCCAGCGCAATCGCGGTGCCGAGCGCGACGACGAGCAGTCCGGCCCATGCGCCCTGTGCGACCAGACCGGGGCTGCCTCGCGCCAGTGGCGACAGCGCGAAGATCCCCATCCCGATCGACAGCGGAATGACCACCATGGCTGCGGACAGCCCGGCGGCGAACTGTGCCTGCAGTCCTGTGGTGGAGTTCGTAGGACGCAGGACATGCATGTCAGCCAAGTATCATGGCGCAGACTAGGGCTCGAGAGGTGCCGCGCGAGAACACCACGCCGCGACGCGAGTCTACGCCGCCTGCGAGGGGCGATGGGCCACCGTCAGTCGTCGTTCGATACCTGGGGGGGCAACTGCGCTGCGTGTGCGGGGGCCGCTGCGCGGGCGCCTGCACCGGCCCCTGCACCGGCCGCTGTACGAAAGGGCGCATGCTCGTTCAGCTCGTCGACATAGTGTGCGATGCCGCGCGCCTCTCGTGCCAGGAAATCTTCCACCGCCCGCGCGAACTGCGGGTGGGCGAGCCAGTGTGCGGAATGAGTGACCACCGGCGCCAGTCCGCGTGCGAGCTTGTGCTCGCCCTGCGCGCCGCCCTCGAACGCCACCGCCCCGTTGGCGATGCAGTACTCGATCGACTGGTAGTAGCAGGTCTCGAAGTGCAGGCCGGAATGCCATTCGAGGCCGCCCCAGTAGCGTCCGTAGACCCGGTCGCCCGAGTGCACATCCAGCGCACAGGCGACCGGTTGCACGCGGCCGGCATCGCTGCGTTCGCCGAGGATCAGCACGAAGTGCTCTGGCAGTGCCTGCGCCACCTGCAGGAAAAACTCCAGATTCAGGTAAGGGTTCTGGCCGTGCCTGCGATAGGTATCGGCATAGCAGCGATGGAAGAACGCCCAGTCGCCTTCGGTGATCTCGCGGCCGCGTTTCCAGCGATAGGTGATCCCGGCATCGCGCACCTTGCGCCGTTCCTGCTTCACCTTCTTGCGCTTGTCGTGGTTCATGGTGGCCAGGAAGGCGTCGAAGTCGGCGAAGCGGGTCGATATCGGGCTGCCGGTCGAAGGTGCGTCGGCCGGTACCTCGCAGGGTCTCTCGCCGGGTCTCTCATTACGCCAGTGGAACTGCACCCCCTGGCGGGCCATCAGTCCGGCACGTGCGAGCGCTTCACGATCGGCCGGCGGCGGATAAAGCAGGTGCAGCGATGACACGTCCATCCGGCGCGCCAGTGCCAGCGCACCCTGCACCAGCAGATCGCGGTCATCGTCATTGCTCGCGAGCAGCCGCGGCCCACCGACCGGGGTGAACGGCACCGCGCACAGCAGCTTCGGAAAGTAGCGCAGGCCGCTGCGCTGATAGGCATCGGCCCACGCCCAGTCGAACACATACTCGCCGTACGAGTTGTCCTTGAGGTAGAGCGGCATCGCGGCGGCGAGCGCGCCGTCGCGGTGCAGGGTCAGGAAGCGCGATGTCCAGCCGGTGTCCGCCGAGGCGCAGCCGGTCGTCTCCATCGCATTCAGGAACTCATGGCGGACGAACAGCTGCTCGCCCGCCAGACGGTTCCATCCGTCGGCGTCGATCCCGGCGATCGACGAATGGACTTCGATGCGCACCTCGCCTGGCTGCAGCGGCGCGTGTGCGCTGTCCGCCGCCCGGCCTGCAGGTGAACGCGGCTCGCGCGGAGTCATCGGCGCGGTCATCGGGTACGGCCGAGCAGGGCGCGGCACAGGGGGCAGGGCATGGGTCGGATGATATATTCCAGGAGTGAAGATCGCGCTCGCTCAACTCAATTTAACCCTCGGCGACCTTGACGGCAATGCGGCAAAGATTGTCGGCGCGGCCCGGGAGGCACTTTCTGGGGGTGCCACGCTGCTGGTCACGCCCGAACTGGCGATCTGTGGCTATCCACCCGAAGACCTGCTGCTGCGTGAAGACTTCTACCGCGCCTGCGACGACGCGGTGGAACGGGTCGCCGCCCAGGCGCCAGCCATCACCATCGTGATCGGACATCCCACGGCCGACGGCGGTCGCCGCTACAACGCCGCCTCGGTGCTGCGCGGCGGCCGGGTGATCGCCCGCTACAACAAGCACAACCTGCCTAACTACACGGTCTTCGATGAACAGCGCTACTTCGATGCCGGCACAGCGCCCTGTGTGTTCGAGCATGAAGGCGTGCGCTTTGGCATCAACATCTGTGAGGATGTCTGGGGGCCGCAGGGACGCCTGACCGGCGAGCCGCGACCGTTCGCGCACGGT
>Ga0209181_10012645_pt1 | contig 10653 bp, 8 predicted proteins | sample MAT05_FD_187208 | JGI IMG/M metagenome (GOLD analysis project Ga0209181, IMG submission 187208) | Freshwater microbial communities from Lake Fryxell liftoff mats and glacier meltwater in Antarctica - MAT-05 (SPAdes) (version 2) | ecosystem: Environmental > Aquatic > Freshwater > Ice > Liftoff...
CCGCTGCGCTGCCAGCAACACCAACAACGAGTCCGCCACTCGCCAACACCGCGAGCAACGCATCCCACAGCGGCGTGTCCTTCAGCACCGAACGCAAGTGCAACGGCTGATCGCCGACCAGATACACCGCTCGGGCAGCGCACACCACATCGGCGATCCCCACCTGCATTGCCTCTCCGCGGCGCAACACCATCAGCGCTTCGATTTCGCAATCGAGACGCTCGCCCCATGTCGTGGCGGCCGCGATCAATCGTTCCGGGTGCTCGAATGCATCGGCTGTCGGCAGCACCAAGACCTTCTGTGCCCCGGCGCCAGCAAGCAAACGCCGATCGAGGTCGTCGTTGGCGACGAACGGGCCACCACCTTGTAAAGCAACGACACCTTGTAGAGCAACGACACCTTGTAAAGCGATTTTGCCGGTCATTTCAGCCCGCAAAAACTGCGTCGATGGCAGCGCGCGTCGTTGCGACGATTTGCTCGATCTCGGCGTCGCTGACGACTAACGGAGGTGCCACCATCACCGCGTCGGCAACAGGGCCGGACCCTGCGGGGTAGACCCATAGGTCGCGTTCCAGCGCGGCCGTCACCACCGCATCGCGACTACAGCGCAACTCGAGGCCATAGAACATTCCGCGGCCGCGAACTTCGATGACCGCGGGATGATCGTCGAACTCGGCGTGTAAGCGCTTACCCAAGATTGCGCCCTGTGATGCGGCGCGGGCGACCAACTTCTCGCGGCGCATGATCTCGAGCACCTTCGATCCTGCAGCGCAGGCCGCATCGTTGCCAGTAAAGGTGAAGTACATGAAACCCGAGCCGACTAGTGCTTGCGCGACTTCGTCGCTAGCGGCAACAGCACCGAGCGGAACGTAACCGCCACCGAGGCCCTTGCCGCCGACGATCACATCGGGCTTTAGTGGGAAGTGTTGATGCCCGAAGTTCAACCCGGTGCGGCCGTAGCCGGTCATCACCTCATCGGCGATCAGCAAGATGTCGTGCTCGCGGCAGGCATCGGTCACTACCTGCCAGTACTCGTCGCTGGCGGTGAGGCACGCGCCAGCGGCACCAGTAATTGGCTCGGCGATGAAGCCAGCAATCGTTGCCGGATCTTCTGACTCGATCACTTTCAACACTTGCTCGGGGTCGTCCCACGGAACTTTCGGGAACGGCAATAGCAATGGCTCGTAACCCTGCTGGCGACCGAGGTGGCTGGCTACCGCCATCGTGCCGGTGGTCATGCCGTGATAACTGGGGTGGCGACCGATCACCTTCCAACGATCATTGCGCCCCTTGCCAACTTGGTAGGCACGGGCGAGGCGGATGGCCGAGTCGGTGCTCTCGCTGCCACCACTGGTGAAAAAGACGTGATTGAAACCCTCGGGTAGCCAGTGCTGAATCAATTCATCCTGCAACGCCAAGCGACTAGGCGTTGGCCACAGGGGAATCACGTAACCGATCGGCATGACCTTGGCGGCGGCCTCGGCCACCTCGGTGCGACCCCATCCGATGTTGCCGACGATGGCGCCAGCCGCGCCATCGAGAATGCGGCGCCCGTCGGCGGCGATCAGCCAACAGCCTTCCGACGAGACGATCGTGGGATACGGAGCCGAGCCGGGAACAAACGCGTAGCGGTCGGTGTCGGATTTTCGGGTGGCGGACATCGGCCCAAGTATTGCGCCTAGCTGCCCAAGTGCTACGCCTGGTTATAGGTACCCGACGAAGGCGGCTGCCAATCGGCCAAGTTGTGGCGGAACATGATGCTGAGCCGCGGCCCGGTCGCAGTCGCCGTCTTCGGCACGCAATGTTCCCACTGGTGCTGGCACGAGCCACCCATCACGAACAGGTCGCCGAGGCCAAGCTGCCAACGCTGCGACTGCCCGCCGCCGAGCGGCCGCATCTGGAAAGCGCGCGGTGCGCCGGTGCTGACGATGGCAACCACCGGATCTTCCTGGTAGTAGCGCTCGCGGTCGGCATGCCAAGCCACCGAATCGCGCCCGTCGCGGTAGAGGTTGAAGCCAATCGAATCGAACGGTCGCCCGTATTGGCGACTGAGCGTTGATCGTGCACTTTCCAGCACGGGAAGTGGCTCGGGCTGATCACCAAGCGACGACCACCAACTAGTGAGCCGCGGCTCGGGCAGGCGTTTGTCGTACATCGTCACTTCGCGCTGCTTCCAGGCCAGTTTGGCGACGAGTTCGGCAAAGACCAGGTCGGCGCCGCCCAACCATTGCGGCACATAGTCGACCCATGAGCTCTCGTCGAGCCAAGTGCGAGTGAGCCCACTGAAGTCGGGGGCAACCTGTGGCTCTTCGAAGGCGAAGAGGCACTGTTGCCAGATCAGTTCGGCGTCGGTGACTGCTGCGGCTGAATTCATGCTCTCAGTATGGCCCGACGAACACCTGTTCGCAACGCGGTGCGGCGACCAAATGACCGCTGAGCATCGGCCACGTGTTCGCGATCTGATTCGCGGCTCGAACAAAATCGGACGTTTCGTCTACCACCCGAGGCTGCTTTCCCCTCCCCTTCCGGTCTGTAATGCCGATATCCGTAGTGAACAACTGAACGGCGGCACATGACACAATCTGTCGAAAGGCACGAAATCGAGATGGGCGATGCGCTAGGCGGCGCTCACATTGTCGACGCCAGTAAAGGCCCACTCATTGGCGTCGGCCGGTTTCGCCGGGTAGCCCCATTCGCCGCGACAACCACGATCAGTCTTCTCATAGCGCTCCCCACTTCGTCGTGGACGCGACCGGGTATGGCGGTCACTGGAACGGTCGTGGTTACAGCCACACTCGCTGTGTCTCTACTGTTCCCATGGAACCGCGTTCCGCGCCACACGCAACTCGCCGCACCGTTTCTACTCCTCCTCGGCACTTTGCTGCTAGTGCACGCAACGGGCAACGGCATTGCGTCGTCGTTTACCACGATGTCCGTGTTACCGCTGATGTGGTTGGCGATCTACGAAACCCGCCTCGCGGTGCTTGCCGCTGCCGCCTCGACCGGTCTTGCCCTTTGGCTCGCTATGGGGGTCGGACACTCGCAGCGTGTAACCAATGTCGCCGCCTTCACCGCCGTGTTCGTCGTCCTGTGCATTGGAATGGGCATCACGCTGCAGGGACTTGTCGCGGATGCCCGCAGGTCCGCCCTTGATCTGCGCACTCAACGAATCGCTCTGGAACGCAGCGCTGAGGTACTTGACGCATTGCCGGAGAGGGTCTCTCGCTACCGCATCTCCGACCACGTGATGACGTTTTGCAACTCGGCATGGGCCACTCAGTACGACGTCGAAGCAGAAGGGGTAATTGGTCGACGCTTGGACGAGTTCCTGTCGGAGGACGAGGCAGAGGGTCTTCGCCGACAACTTGCGTTGCTTGGGCCTAATGATCCAATTCTGATCGACAGTGTTCCACGCGCTACAGAACGCAGTGGAGGTGCATGGTTGGAGTGGGCTGATCGGTACTTGGTCGGCCCCGATGGCCCCGAAATCCTGTCCATTGGCCGCGACGTAACCCGACGCGTCAACGCCGAAGCGGATCTCGCCGCGAGCGAGGCAGAGTTCCGCAGCCTTGCCGACAACTCCGCCGACTTCGTGTGGCGCTTCAGCCTTCAACCGGTTCCGCACTTCGACTACATCAGCCCGTCCGTGGAGACACTCAGTGGCTACCCACCTTCCTATTTCCTGGAGGATTTCTCACGCTTTATGAGCGTCTTCGACGACGCTGGCCGCGCGTTGATTGCGCAGGCAATCAGCGGTGAGCCACTGGCAGATCGGTTCGACATTCGATTTCGCCACGCCAACGGGTCGATCCATGTCGTTGAGACGCGAACGTCGGCGATCCGGCGCGGCATGCAGGGGGTCAGTCGCGACGTCACCGAGCTACGCCGACTGCAGGACGACATGGCGGCACTCGCGCTGCGCGATCCACTGACCGGTTTGGCCAATCGTCGGTTGTTCAGTGAGCTGCTCGATGCCGACCTTTCACGCTCGCAGCGTGACGGTCTTCCGTTGGCAGTCGCATTCCTCGACCTCGACGGCTTCAAGAACGTCAACGACCTCCACGGCCACAACGCTGGCGACCTGGTCCTGTGTGAAACAGCAGACCGACTGCGCGGGGTGCTGCGCGTTGCCGACATCGTCGCCCGCATCGGCGGCGACGAATTTGTGGTCGTCTACGCGCCCAACGATTCGAACTCGTACAACCTGATCCAGCGCATCGATCGCGCGCTCGCGGAACCTATCCGCATCTCAGATACCACTTACGTGACGTGTCCGGCCAGCATCGGCGTCGCCGACACCCGCACCGTTGGTTACTCCAGCCAGGCGTTGATCGCCGTCGCTGACGGAGCGATGTACGAAGCAAAGCGAGCTCGCCAAACTGTTCGAGAGGCAGCGCTCGCCCAAGCATGACTGGCGCGGCGACGCCGACGGCAGTCCTCAGTTGAACCTGAACGAGGCGTTGCGCGTAAGGCCCTCACCGAGATCGAGGTGCAATTCCTTACACGACCCCTTGAACGATTTCGGTGTCTTCCAGGCGACGGCGTAGACCCCAAGCCCGAGGTAGCGCAGTCCGTTGCCGAGCGTGATCGTTATCGGAGCGCCGTCAGGTACCACTCGGCCCCTGGGGCATGCGGCCGCCGTAACGACTCGCAGCGTGACGCGCTGCAGCGAGTTCACGGGACTGAGATTCGAATCAAAGACGACCCATCGGAGCGTGATTGTTTTGCCAGCCTTCGCTGTGTTGCGTGTGGAGTTCGGAGCAAACGGCGACAGCCAAGTGAACGTCCATGCCGCGAACGAACGCGGCGCGGCTCCTGCCACTAACGCCGTCGTCGCGGCTTCGACCGTGACGCTGACACCGGAGCCGACGACGTTGCCAACGGTGAACGTTCCGTCGGTGGCAAAGTCGATTTTGGCCGCCGCGCCCGCCGGGACGGTCACATACGTATCGCTCGACAACCGGATGAGTACTCGGCCAGTCGCGACCTTGGCGGTGATTGAACCGCACGTGATAGTGACTGCGGTTCCAGAGTCGATCTCGACAGAGACGCCACAGGTCGACACCGTCATCGCGCGCACCGAACCAACGCTCGGCACGTAGATCGTTACGCCGTCGGGCGCCGGTGCGTCCAGCACCACAGCGCTGAGGCCGTTCGCGCTAGTGATGACACCGCTAGTGGCGGCATTGTCGTTCCAACCTGCGCCCGCGTCGATCGCATTGCTGACGCCGTCGTTGTCGGCATCGCCGCCGTCATTCGGCCACGATGCAGCCGTGGCCGCCAGGGCTGCCAACACCGGATCGCCCGGGCCGATGTCGTGAATGTCGTCGGCAACCGTGAGACCAACGCGTGCTGGCTTTGCCCAATTCCACAACACATAGCCGACCATGCCCGCTCGAAATTCCGCTGCCATCTTGGCCGTCAACCTTGTTGCTCTGATGGCAGTCGAACTGCCAGTCTCGGGCAATTGCATTCCGGCTTCGCCGACGAAGATCGGTTTGTCAATCGCCCGACATTGCTCCAGCCGTTTGGCGATGCCGTTGAACTGATCACCGGCGATGGGGTCGTTGGGGTGTTGGTAATCGTGGATCGAACACAAGTCGATGTTCGGGTTGGCGTGCAGGGTCGCGTAGTTGGCGTTGTCGGAACCGCATTGGCCGCCGCCGATCGTGCCGAGGCTGACCAAATGGTTGGGGTCGGTCGCTTTGATCAGCGCGGCGATGTCGGACGAGAAATCGTTGAGCAGGGTCGCCGCACTCGATGCGCAGGCCCCGTTCTGCGCGACGCGCACCTCCGGTTCGTTGAGAATCTCCCACGCCATGATCGTTGGGTTATCGCGATAGCGCGCGACGATCTCGGCGACCCATGCCCGGTAGGACACGATCATTCCAGGGTCAACGTCGACGTTGTAGCCACCCGCGTACCACGCCTCGTTCTTGTATTTGCCTCCACCGCCGTTCAGTCCATCGCAGTCCAACCACTGATTTCCCAGCGTCGCGATGATTCTCACGCCCTTGGCTTGCGCAACGGCGAGTGTGTGATCGAACGCCGTCCAATCGCGAGCGCCAGTCGCCGTGGCCAACGACTGGAAGAACCACGAGCGAACGACCTGCGGCTGACCCATCTCGTCGATGGCATCACCAAAGGCCGCACCGCTGCCGTATTGCCCACCGCAGCCAGCAGTGTTGTTGGCGTCGTACAGGTTGATGCCGGTGAACCGAAACGGTTGTCCCTCAGACAGCAACTGGGTGCCGCTGCGCGTGACGAAGTTCGCTGGCTCGGGGCCATCCCAACGAAAGACCCCGTACGTGCCGTCGACCTCAGCGTCGACGAAGTACGACGTGCCATCGCTGAGTGTCGTCAGTGCGTTGGCCAACACTCGGCGCGATCCGGTTTGATTCAAGAACTCGACAATTGATCCGGTCAGCACTCGCTCGGTCGTTGCGCCAGTAGCGAGATCGACAGTGCACAGAGTCGTAGTCCCGACTGAGTCATAAGTCGTGACACTCCGAACGCCGCGGTCGATCCAGTGATGCGAACTAATCATCGTCCCCGCATCGATTCCGATGTCGCAGTTGGTCCGACGATCCACAACCTGCACGGTGCCATCGGGATCGATTCGCAGGGTGCGACTGGACAGCAACCCATACGGGTCGTTGGTGTCGTATGTGGATTCGAGAATGTAAGCCGCGCCCTCGGGCGTGAAGCCGAGAAACTCGGTCCCAACACCTGCTGCTGCCGAAAGGTCAAACTCAAAGACCGTCGAGATCAAGCCGGTAGTGCCGTCGAGTCGCCGAATACTGAACTGCGACGGGCCTGTGGCACCGGCGAGCCAGATTGAGTTGCCGCTATCAACGAACAAGCCGTCATACCCGAGATAGCCGAGGGTGAGGTCGGCAACAAGCGTCAGCGAACCAGTGCTGGGGTCGATCCGATAAAGGCGGTTGCTCAGTCCGGACGCGTCATTCGCTGTGAAGTAGACAGCGCCGTCGGGACCTACCGCCAGCGTCCGTTCCCAGTTGATGCCGACGCCGACCGCCGGCACGCCGTCGACCGGTAGCAATGATGCTGGCACAGTGCCGTAGCCGGTACCGACGATGCGTTGCGTGCTGCCGGTAGCTGCGTCGACCTTGTGGATGCCCTCAATGTCGCGGATGTAGAGATACCCGTCGTGTTCGACGATCATCTCGGCGTACACGCTGAACCACACGTCATCGCCAGCGATCGGGCCAACGGGATTCGGCGGCGAATACGGCAGCGGTCCACCCGCGATTCTGGTGACGTCGCCGTCCGCTGCGCGTGCGACGCGCAGTGGACTAGCAATGATGAAGGCGCCGGCGAAGAACGTGCTCGCTGCAACAAAGAGCGAGAGAGCGGGGCGGTCCAGCCTGCGCCTAGTCATTTCAGCCTCAATTCCCGATCGTCATTGTTGCAATGAACTCGACGCCGCCGTTGCCGCCAATCACATCGGCGAGGATACTGCGACCGGCAACGTCGAAGATGTAGAGGACGCCGCTGTCGCCCGGGTTGTAGTACGACGAGATTCCCGACGGCTGAAAGGTCGTCAAGAGGCAAAGTTTCGGTCCGTTACACGCGACTCCGGCAAAGTCTCCGACTTCATAGCTCATTGAACGCGCCGTGAATCCCGCGAACTGCGTCTCTGTGATTGGTCCGACCGTGACGCCAGGAAGACTTGCAAAGTAGGCAAAGAAGTCCTCGGGGGTCGGGTCGGTGGCCGCGAGGAGAGCAGCATTGTCGCGACCATAAGCAAAGATGTCGTCGAGTGGGTTCTTGAAGACGAATGCGGTGGAGAGATCGCTGATGCTCAGGAGAGTCTCGTCGCCCGATGCCTGATTCTGCACCGAAAAGAACCCGGGGAGATTGTTCGAGTAGCGGGTCTTGTCGGTTGCCGTGAATGTGATCTCGGTGCCAATCGCGACATCACCGGCCGTGTAGAGGAGTCCCTCGTGGAGAATCTTGGTCGGATCGTAGGTGCGTGGCTCGGCGAGCACGGTCGTAGTCGGCGCTTCCGTGGTTGAACTCGCGATCGTTGATGCCTCGATCGCCGTCGTCGCTGCGACGGTGTCGGCCGATTGGGTTGATTCGGAAGATCCGCACGCTGCCAGAAACGTCAAGGCAACGAGCAGAGTCGGGCAATACGGGCGCATGACTTCTCCTTAGTTTGTTGTTGTTGGGTGTTCGGTGTTGCTGTTGCCTGTTTGGTGGTTACTCGATGAGACGCATTGACCCGAGAAGGGCGCCGATCTCGGATTCAAGCGCGGGCCACAACGGCCAAAACGCCCTCGCGACGACGACTACGACGGTCCCGTCGATAGATACGGCCGTGACCTGGACGATGTCGCCGACCGACACACGCGACTCCGTGGCTGGCGTGATTGGAACCTCGCATGCCGCCGTTGCTCGGGCCGTCACTTGCAGCGCTGGTCGATCAAGAAGCATCGTGTCGACGGGATTCGAAACATCGAGCGACAGCGGGCAGAATTTCGCGATCGCTTCGGCCGGGGTCGCTCCGTCGAACACTCCCGAGGTCACGGCCAACTTCGGTCCGCTGAGCCGAACAAGAGTGAAGGTGCTCAGTCGGTTCCTCTCATGGATCCAGGTTCCGGTCGTGCTGATTGTGAAGGGCACCGTGAAACGAGTGACGGCGTAATCGCCAGGGGCGACTTCATCATTCGCTGGCGGCATTGGTAGGTACTCGACGGGCGCAGAGGTAGCGACAGAACTCGTTGGCGTCACAGTGTTCGTCGGACGCAGGTTTCTCCCCGACCTCGGCCAAACAACGGCTGCGATCAGCGCTATCACCGCAGCCGCTGTAGCCAACACCATGATCGAACGCGACCGACCAGTTGGCGACTTGGGTCGCACGTGCTGGACAGAATGAATCTCGATCATCGGCGACGGCGAACTTGCACCGGCGGCTGAATCGAAGAGTTCCCAAAGCAAATCTGCTTCCAGGCGGGCAGCGAATTCAGCAGACGGCAACACATCAAGCTCACGCAGATCTGTCATGCGTCATCACCTCGAAGACTCCGTAAGTCGCGTCGGGCCCGCGCGAGAAGTGAGTACGTGGCCTGGACTGAGCGTCCGATTTCGCGAGCGATTGACTCCACCGGCATGCCGTCGACGTAGCGGAGCATGAGCACCATCCGCGGCACTGGCTCAAGGAGCGCGACCTGTTCCAGTACGTCAGCGCGCGTCGGTGTCGAGTCCTCTGCCTGCTCGGGGGCCGAGGAAGCGAGGCGCAGATGTCGTTTGCTGAGTTCGTCGCGCCGGAAGTGGTCCACGTACTTGTGCCGAGCGACGGTCAACAACCAGCGAATGTCTGCGGCATCAGCGTGACCGTCTTTGAGTGCACGCGTCAACGCAATAAACGAGTCCTGGGTGAGGTCCTCGGCGAGACTTCGATCGCCGCCGCAGAGTCGCAGAAGGTACCCGAAGACAGTCGGAAGGTTCGATCGGTAGAAGCGTGTAAAGCCGGCGGGAGACGACAGATCCTCTCCCCGTGATGCATCGGTCTCCACGATCATGCAACCTTCAACGAACGACAACGGCGCGATTCGTCGCGGTTCGGAAGAAACTATCGCAGCCAGCGTTGCTGTGTTCGAACTCGACTTGGCTTCAAGCGATGCCGATTGGGATCACCTCAGATGACGCCACCGACGGTGACCCGATGCAAAGTGCGCTCGACGTCGCCGTAGTCGTGAACGCCGTAGTGCATCGCACAGCGGTTGTCCCAACAGACGATGTCGCCGGGCGCCCAAGTGTGGCGATACACATTGTCCGGATTGATCGACAACGCATAGAGATACTCGAGGATCGGCAGACTCTCGGCGGGGGTCATACCTTCGATCTCGACCATCGATCCGCCGGGTCGGTTGAGGTACAGCGCCTTTCGGCCAGTGTGCGGGTGGGTCGGTGTGATCGGGTGGAAGTTCACGACGTCCTCGCGCTTCGCCTTCGCCGTCAGATCGTCACCGGTCTCGACCTTTTGATCATCGCCGATCGGACGCGTTCCGACGAACTTGGCTCGTCGACCATCGAGGAACTCCTTCATGCCGTCGGACAGCCGATCGTATGACTCGTACTGGTTCGTGAACATCGTGTCCCCACCCTTCGGCGCGAGCACAGTCGGGATCGCGACCGACACGGTCGGTGGGACAGTCATGTGCGACCAATCGGTGTGCCATCCCTCGGCTGGAGCCTTCGCCTTGCCGAAGTTCGGAACGATCGCGATGTCAGGGAAACCTTCCACCGTGTTCTTGCGGTAGTAGCTCGGCATGAAGGGTTCGCCGAACACTTGCGCCAGCCGCATCAGCGCCTCTGACGACAAAAACTGATCGCGGACGACGAGGACGGAGTTGCCGCACAGCGCATCGCGAAGTTGATTCGCGACGTCGTCGTCGAAATCGTCGTTGAGATTGACTTCCGAAACTTCGACGCCGACGGACCCTGTGAGGAAGCGAAGCTTGAGCCCGCGTGCGTGCTGCGGAGTTCCTGTGAGATCTTTCGACGTCATGGTTTGGCCTCCTCGATCTTTCGATTGTCCGACCTGATTAATAGAGTACCCTATTCTTTGCGCCGGTTGACCCAGGGAGTTGACGTGAATCGAAAGTCCGGAATTGCAGCAATCAC
>Ga0209181_10012652_pt1 | contig 10650 bp, 9 predicted proteins | sample MAT05_FD_187208 | JGI IMG/M metagenome (GOLD analysis project Ga0209181, IMG submission 187208) | Freshwater microbial communities from Lake Fryxell liftoff mats and glacier meltwater in Antarctica - MAT-05 (SPAdes) (version 2) | ecosystem: Environmental > Aquatic > Freshwater > Ice > Liftoff...
TCATTGGACATTGGACATTGGACATTGGACATTGGTCATTGGACATTGGACGTTGGACATTGGACATTGGTCATTGGACATTGGACATTGGACATTGGACATTGGACATTGGACATTGGACATTTCCTACTTCCCCAACTTCCCTCTCCATTCCTGAATGGCCGCCTCAATGGCCTCTTTGCGGTTTTCGGGATCGGGGTGACTACTTTGGAACTCGGGGGTTCGGTTCGGCCCGGATGCCTGTTTGAGTATTTCCATTACCGTAATCAGGTTTTCCGGGCTGTAACCCGCTTCAATCATGAAGCGAACGCCCAAATTATCGCTCTGAAGTTCCTGATCGCGTCCATATTTGAGTTGGATCATATTCGCCACCGATTGTGCAATGTAGCTGGAATTCGGGTTGGAAGGATCATAAGTAGCCATGGTAACGGCTCCAGTGATTCCTTGAGCCAATTCCATCTGTGAAAGCCTTTCAGCACTATGCCGCGCCACCACATGACCGACTTCATGGCCAAGTACGCCCGCCAGCATGTCTTCGCTGAGTGTTTTCCCATCTTCCGTAAGGCGGAAAAGCAGACCTTCTGTGATAAAAACCTGTCCGCCAGGCAAAGCAAAGGCGTTGATGGTTTGTGGGTCTGCAAGCAGGTGAAAATCATAGCGGTATGGGGTTCGAGAGGCTGCGGAGTTCTGCACTATTTTTTGCCCGATCTGTTTGACAATGGCTGTCGCCTTTTGATTTTTGCTCAGCCCGCCCATTTCCTGCGCCATTTGGGGCGCACTCTGGAGCCCCATGGCAATCTCTTGTTCTGGAGACATAGAAACGTGCTGCGTTTCGCCCGTGATTTCGTTCACAGAACTTTGGCCATAGTATTTGCAAAGTGCAAATCCTGCCATTACAATCGCAACGATGATCGTTGGAGAGATGCGGAATCCGCCGTTTTGATTTCGTCCGAACATAGGTTTGATATTTTGTTTTTGATAGAAGGCTAACCAAATAGCACACATAGAACACAGGCGTTAAAATTCCGGACTATTTGCGCTCTTGTGCGCTGTGTGGTTAGGTGAAAAATTTCAAAGGCGAAATTCGCTTGGGTTTTTGACAACGCAAAACTTTCCATTTTTTTGAACTTTCGGGAAATAAGGAAGTTGTCTTGTTTTAACTTTGCAAAAATTTTAAAAAGGCCTTCTAAGCCACGCCTTAACCTATATTCTCCGGCTTCTTCCCTATGGATTTACTCAAACAACTTTTTTCTGAAAAAGCACAAGCCCTCTCCAAAGAGGTAAAAGAACTACTTCAGGCACACGGCAACGTAAAGATTGACGATGTGGCCATTGAGCAGGCGTATGGTGGCATGCGAGATATAACGAGCATGATCTGGGAACCTTCTCTACTCGACCCGGAAGAAGGCATCCGCTTCCGTGGCTATTCGATCCCCGAACTTCGCGAAAAACTCCCTCGTGCCAAAAACGGCAAAGAACCACTCCCTGAAGGGCTTTTTTGGCTCATGCTGGTCGGTGAAATCCCCACACCAGAGCAAGTAAAATGGCTCACAGAAAACTGGGTTCGCCGAGCCAACGTCCCAGAACATGTGTTCCGTTCCATTGACGCGCTGCCTGTGGATGCACACCCCATGACCCAACTTTCTGTAGGTGTGATGGCCATGCAAAACACCAGCGTGTTTGCCCAGCGCTATACCATGGGCATGACCCGCTCTGAATATTGGGACGCGACCTACGAAGACACCATGAACCTAGTCGCAAAGCTTCCCAGAGTGGCAGCGTACATTTTCCGCCGCGTGTACCACAATGGAGAACATTTGTTGCCCGATATTTCCTTGGACTGGGGTGCGAATTTTGCCCACATGCTTGGTTACGATGACGAAGGGTTCAAGGAATATATGCGCCTTTTCCTGACAATCCACGCAGACCACGAAGGCGGCAATGCCTCTGCGCACACCTGCCACCTCGTTGGATCAACGCTCAGTGATCCTTATTTGTCATTTTCCGCTTCTATGAATGCCCTCGCTGGCCCCCTGCACGGCCTTGCAAACCAGGAAGTTATCCGTTGGCTTCAGAAAATGGTGGACACACTGGGCACCAGCAAACCCAGCCGCGAACAGATCAGCGATTATGTAAAAAGCACACTTGCCAGCGGGCGCGTCATACCCGGATACGGCCACGCCGTGCTGCGCAAGCCCGATCCTCGTTTCATGGCACAAAGGCAATTCTGCGAAGACAATGTGCCTGACGACGAACTCGTAAAAGTGGTTTGGAAAATTTTTGATGTGGTGCCACCCATCCTTAGCAGCCTCGGCAAGGTGAAAAACCCATGGCCCAACGTGGATGCACATTCAGGTGCCGTACTCATCCACTATGGCCTCACCCAATACAATTTTTACACCGTTCTTTTTGGCGTGAGCCGCAGCCTTGGGGTTTTGGCTTCCCTTTGTTGGGCGCGAGCCTTGAACCTTCCGCTGGAGCGGCCAAAATCTGTCACTACAGCCTGGGTCAAAGAGTATTTAGAAAAAGAAGGAAAGTTGAAAGAGGAGGAAGCTTAGTGAAAAATTTGCGGTTTACGATTTTTTTGATCCGAAAAAGGCAGAATGTATACTTTCTTCGGATCAAAAAATCGTAAATTGTAAATCACTTTTTCCGATCCAATACATCCTTCACAGCCCATAGGATGTCCTTTTTGCCGAGACCATATTTTTCCAGCAGTTCAGCGGGTTTTCCACTTTCGCCAAAGGAGTCGTTCACACCGACATATTCCATGGGTACTGGCAGATTGTGGACAATCAGATTGGCAATGGCATCTCCCAGTCCACCGTTGCGCTGGTGCTCCTCTGCTACTACCACCGCGCGCGTCTTGCTCACAGAATCCAGAATCGCCTCATTGTCAAGCGGCTTTATGGTGTGGATATTGATGACTTCGCAGGAAATACCTTGCGCGGCAAGTTCCTTTGCGGCCTCAATACTCGTCCAAACCAAATGCCCCGTAGCGAATATGGTCACGTCCGTACCCGATGCCAAGAGCAGAGCCTTGCCAATCTCAAATTTCATATTTTCGGTAAACATGGGCCATGCCGGGCGGCCAAACCGCAGGTAAACCGGACCTTGATGTTCAGCAATCGCCAGAGTCGCAGCCTTGGTCTGATGGTAATCGCAAGGATTGATGACCGTCATGCCAGGCAACATCCGCATCATGCCAATGTCTTCCAGTATTTGGTGGGTTGCGCCGTCTTCTCCAAGCGTCACGCCTGCGTGGGAAGCGCATATTTTGACGTTTTTGTGCGAGTAGGCAATGCTTTGGCGGATTTGGTCATAGACACGTCCGGTAGAAAAATTGGCGAAGGTACCCGTGAATGGAATCTTCCCGGCAGTGGCCAAGCCTGCGGCAATGCCCATCATATTGGCTTCAGCGATGCCGATTTGGAAAAAACGTTCTGGGAATTCCTTGTGAAAATGCTGCATTTGCAGGCTTTCCATGAGGTCGGCGGTAAGGCCAACGATGTTTGGGTTCAGGCGGCCTGCTTCAAGCAGGCCTTGGCCGAAGCCATCACGGGTGGCTTTTGTGGCGGTGGAAGTTAGGTCGTTGATGTTCATTTAAAAGATAGATGTCTTGCTGGCAAAGTCTGATCCGACGATTTCGCCCCGCAAAAGAACCAAAAACCTGGCTAACCAAAGGCTGTTCTTCCCAGTCTTTTTACCACTCACTCCTTTATCCATCGCACTACCTGGTCATCCCCGATTTCTGTGATGATGTGCGCGTAATAAATCCCAGCAGGTAGAATAGACGCGTCAATGGGTAAGGCCATCTCTTTTTCGATTTCAAAATCCCATGAAATGCCCATTCGATAACCCGTTACATCCAGTATTTCGACCGTGACGCTCATGGGTTTCTCCGAAAAAAGATGGAGGGTGCAACGATTAGAAGTGGCGTTTGGTCGCATTTCAGCCTTGAATGCGAGGTTGCGAATTTGGATAGTTTTTACGTCCGTGAAATTGTCTTTTCCATCAAAGTCCATTTGCCGCAGTCGAAAAAAATGGTTTCCCGCCTTGAGCTCTGGCACTTCGAATTTATATTCAGAAAGCAGATCCGAATCGCCTTTCCCTTTTACAAAACCCAGCGTTTGCCAATGCCCTGTGCTGCCTACGCTATGCTGCACTTCGAAGCCCGCGTTGTCACGCTCCAGTGCGGTAGCCCAGGTCAGCAATACACCCGCGCCTTCAGCGACCGCATCGAAGCGAAGCATCTCCACCGCTGCGGGTGCTAAAAGTGCCACATTGAGTATCGTGAGTGCGCCATTGGAAAGTGAGACCGTCCCGGTCCAGGTTTGAAAACCAGTTTTGCTCACTTGCACGTCATAATCTCCACCTTCGTGCCAGCCCGTTTTGTAAAGGCCGGAACCGTTGCTCGGCACACTAAGCGGGGTGCTTAGTACCTCAATCCTTGCAGCAAATATGGGCGTTCCATCAGAGGCCTTTGTTATTTTCCCCTCTAAATGGCAGGCCCGTACATAGTTGGGAGAAAGGATCCACAATTCACCATCGGTTCCATTTATGTTTGTAATATTTGAAGCCAATATATTTCCTGAAGGAAGGTAAGGGTAGACACCCCAACAACCAGAGAACCCATTACCCTGATCATTCGGGTAAGTATCATAGTTGCCTACCTGAATGAGGTTCTGCGGGCGGGTCACGTCTACAATGGTAAACCCGTCTTTATACCAGGAAGTAATTGCATAATCATTCAGGATGTACGTATTGTGCACAATAGAGCCAGAGCCCGGGTTGCTTTGGATACGATCTGTTTCGATGATATCGCCATAGTCCGAAATGTCATACGCCGTTAAGTATGAGCTGCTTACCTCATCGGTTGTGTATAAAAAGTTGCCGTTACGCCAGGTATTGTGCGGGAAAGTATTGGGGGTATTAAAGGTGCCCAGCGTGTTGGGGTTATTTTTATTGGACATGTCTACGATGGCCACATAGCCTCCAAAAATATGCGCGGAGTACATTATATCGCCGTCTGCATAGCCATCATGTACATACTGGCTTCCACCGGGTGCAGCGTATACGCCCACATAGTTTGGATTAAATGGGTCGGCCAGGTCAAAAACCAGAGGTCTTCCAAGGTTACTATTGTTACTTAATTGGCTGCCGTAGACATAAAGAAATCCCTCCGTTTCGTCAACATGGAGGGCATGTGCTGCCACCAATAGGCCATTGATTGCACCGTTGCCATTATAATTGTGATAATCAGCGGGAGGAGGCACATTCGGCAGCTCCGACAGATCCACAATCAAAACACCGCCGCCGCCTTCAGAAACAACGTAAGCAAAATTTTGGTAGGTTTTCACCTCTCGCCAGTCACTAGCCGGCCCTCCAATCAGGACAATCTCGGTAGGTGAAGATGGGTCGGTCACATCCACGATGCTGAGACCGTTTTTGGCACCCACAAGGGCGTACTCGTTTCCACCTGCCGCATAGCCCCAAATATTGGCTAGCCGCTGATTGGGGTAAGTGAGGTTACCCAAAAAGGAGACGTTGATATTCTGAGCTCGAAGTACGCATGAAAGCGCAAGCACTAAAAGTAGAAATATTTGCCGCATTGGTTGAAAATTTATCACACAAAAAAAAGCAAAAACTGCGGCTTTTAAGGATTATCCGTCATTTCTTTTCCAGTCGCCACTCCCAAATCTTCCCGTCCTCAATGTCAATGTGCTCCTCAATGAATTGAAAACCAATCTTTTGGAGCAAATAATTGGAGGCATTTTTTTCAGCCAGCGTGTGTGCAGTTACAATTTTCACCGATTCGTGGGTGAAAGCATTTTCCACCAATATACGCGCAGCCTCGGTCGCAAGTCCCTGACCTTGATAGGTTTCCGCAATCTCGTAGCCAATTTCAACTTCACCCGCCAAGCTCGGCGTACCTTTGTAGCCGCAAGTTCCGATAAGCCGCACATCCCGGCGATGTATGATGAGGAAGTTCCACCAACCCAGATCGGCCTCGTGTTCGCGTAAAAAATCGCGCATCCAGATCATCGCCTCCGGGAAGTGTAGCCAGTGCTCTGCAAAATCAACCCCGCCCAGAAGCGCTGAAAGCGCAGGCCAATCTTCGTCTGCAATGGCTTCGAGCATGGGTAAATTGGCGGGAACCAGAAAAAGTCGTTCGGTTTGTAACATAACGCGACAAGATTCAGGAAGTTTTTTCAAATGACGATGAACAAACTAATTCAAAATTCAATCGGCGGGAGCATCGCTGTCAAACAAGCCATGCTGGCCGATGATCTTTTTCTGCAAAAAATAGAATTAGCCGCGCAAATGCTGGTCAGCACGTACCAAAACGGAGGCAAAGCTCTTTTCTGCGGGAATGGAGGCAGCGCAGCAGATGCACAACATCTCGCGGCAGAACTCTCCGGGCGTTTTTATTCCGACCGGCCACCCCTCTACGCGGAAGCCCTGCACGTCAACTCCTCCTACCTGACGGCAGTGGCCAACGATTATGGGTACGATGCGGTGTTCGCCCGAATGGTTCAGGCCGCTGGTCAGCCTGGGGATGTACTGGTGGCGCTCAGCACCTCCGGCAATTCACCCAACATATTGAAAGCCATTGAAATGGCCAAAGAAAAAGGGATGACCGTACTTGGCTTTACGGGCCTTTCTGGCGGTAAAATGGCTTCTCTTTGCGATATTTTGCTGAATGTTCCTTCTTCGGATACCCCGCGAATTCAGGAATCGCATATTTTGATTGGGCATATCATTTGTCAGTGGGTGGAAGAGGTAATGTTTGGCGAGCGTTGAATATGAGTCACCTCCACCCCACCCTCTTTTTCCCAACCAAAACCCAGGGCACTACCACACCATAATAAACCGCCATTAGCGGATCCAATAAGGGTATTTGCCACCATAGACCCGGATCGCGCAGCACGCGCAGGATTTTTCCAAAAACAAAAAGGACTGAAAAAAGACGCAAGAGGAAAACCCCTAAGACAATTTCAGGTGCAAAGCCAGCCAAAACCAACACGGCAAACAGGAAATAAAACCCTGCCTGCGAAAGCCCAAGCATCGCCAACAAGATTTTATGAGGCCACCTGTACGCAGTTCCCGCCGCCAAATGCCGTTGTTTCTGCCTGAGCCAAGCCGGCCAACTGGTCGGCGAATTGGAATATACAAATGATTCGGGTGTGAGGCAAATAGCCGTATTCCGGGCATTCGCAGATGCGTTCACCAACAAATCATCGTCGCCAGAAATAATGTGCGCATGCGCCGAAAAGCCCCCTACCCTATCAAAAATTGACCTTTTGAATGCCAGATTGCGCCCAACGCCCATGTAAGGCATCCCTGCCCGTGCCAATGAAAAATACTGCGCGGCGACAAAAGCGGTTTCGTAACGCGAAAATGTAGAAACGAGGAATGAGGAACTAGGATCCTTTTCACCTTGCGACATGGGTCCGTATCCCAACACGATTTCAATTTCTGGTTTTGCGGTCAGCATGGCTGCCATGTGTGCAAGCCAGCGTGGACTGGCCGGTTCGCAATCTGCATCTGTGAGCAGAAACAGATCGTATTTTGCAGCAGAAATTCCCCGTGCCAGGGCGTTTTTTTTTCCCTGAAAAGTCTTTTTTTCAATGGTCAACACCCGCATGCGTTCAGGATTTTTTTCCTGAAAAGACCGCAACACGTCGGGGGTTTCGTCCTCCGAAGCGTCGTCCACCACGAGCAATTCCCATTCGCTTTCATATTGTTGCGCCAAAACCGCAGGCAAATAGCGGCTCAGATTTTCGGCTTCGTTGCGGGCGCAGAGGAGGATGCTGGTGGATTGGTGATTGGTGGATTGGTGATTGGTGGATTGGTGATTGGTGGATTGGTGATTGGTGGATTGGTGATTGGTGGATTGGTGGATTGGCCTAAGCCCTATTTTTCCAAAAACACCCCACCATGCTACCAATTGGACGAAGGCAGCCAGGGTATAAAGCCCAAGAAGCAATTGCCAAAAAATTTCTGGAAGCGGCATCACACCCGCACCCCTTCCACCTTACCCGTTTTCCGACTTTTCTCTGCCATAAAGCCCATGACATGACTTTCGATGGAAGCATCAATAGTGGAAGTAAGCAGTTCGGGCTTCCGTTGAGAAACGGCCTGGAGCCAGTTGCGCACCAAACGCCAGTCGCCACCACCGTGGCCGTCGCCGCTGGAGTTATCGTACACCGTGCGTTTCCCTGTGCGGAAATCGGTCAATGTAAAGGTTTCCATATCGCCCACAATGTCGCCCATACTGCCCATCACACGGGTTCGGCGGCCTTCGTAGGAGGTGAAGGCTTCCATCGAGAAACTGGCCGTGGTGCCGCCTTCAAATTCCATGGAAGCGATGTAATGATCTTCCTGATTATTGTCCATTTGGTACACGCAGCGACCATAATTGGTTGTGCGGAGTTTTTCCAAAATATAGTCGCCTTGTTTTTCTTTCGCTTCCGGCAGGTCAAAAACATAGGTACGCTGGCGGTTTCGGTAATAAATCTTCATGGCCGAATACGGACAAGTACTTTCTACCGCGCAACCATCCATACATCGCGGGGTACTGCCAGCTGGGGCATTTTCTTTTCTGAACCATTTGATTCCACCCATGGCCACAATTTTGGTGCATGGCTTGCCAATGAGCCAACGGAGAATGTCAAGATCGTGACAACTTTTGGCCAGAATAATCGGGGTGGTAGCATGGCGGTCGTGCCAGTTTCCTCGTACATAACTGTGGCTCATGTGGATATGCTCAATAGGCTCGAAGTGCTGCATGCTCACAATTTCACCGACTTGTCCGCCTTGCATCAGTTCGCGGAGTTTTTCAAAATAGGGTGCATAACGCAGCACATGGCAAACCGCCACGATGCGCCCTGTCTTTTTTGCCAGTGCAAGGATGTCTCGGCATTCTTTTTCGGAAGGGGAAATGGGTTTTTCCAGCAAGACATCATAGCCTGCTTTGAGGGCAGCCATACAAGGGCCATAATGAAGGTTGTCGGGGGTCGTGATGAGCACGGCGTCTGCAAATTTAGGGCGATTGAAAACATGTTCCCAGGTGGTAAAACGGTTGGCCTCCACAATCTTGTGTTTTTCAACATAGCGTTCGTTGCGCAGCGGAATAGGTTCGGCCACGCCAACTACATCCAATTCATCGGGGTACGAAAGTGCATAGTTGCCATAGACGTTGCCCCGGTTGCCCGCTCCGATGGTCACGACCTTGATGGGTCTTTCCGGCTTTTGATAAAGCGGATTTTCTACTGAAAGCAATGGGAGTTGAAAAACCTCCTCTTCTCTGGAAAATCCAGTTAGCACTGCAGCGCCTGTGGCAGCGCCTAGGGTTTTGAGAAGTTGGCGACGAGAGATAGGCATGCTATGTGATGATGAAGTGTTGAAGTGATCCCTCGTCGCCTGGGGCTATGGCGGGTAAAGGGCAGGGTCTTAAAACCGACCGAAAGGTAGTAATTCAAACAAAAAAAACGCCTCTCAGGAAAAAACCTGAAAAGCGTTTTTGGTCTTTTGGACCTTGGACTTTAATGTTGGATAAGCGATATTATGCACCGCGGGCAACAAGCCCAATGTCCAATAGTCTATTTCAGCGCAAACCGGATTGGCAATGTAAAGCGCACTTTCACCGGGTGGCCATTGGCTTCGCCGGGGCTCCATTTGGGCATATTGTTTACGACACGAGTGGCTTCTCTACTCAAAACACCGCCGCCCGTCGGGGTTCTAACCACTGCAATGTCGCTGATGTTGCCATCTTTCCCCACCACAAAAGTCAGTACAACTTGCCCTTGAGTGCCTGCTTCTCTAGCCATTTCAGGATAATTAATGTGCTCGTAAATCCACTTGAACATCTCAGCTTCGCCACCAGGAAAACTTGGCAATTTGTTCACAGCAAACCCGTCGTAGGTTTTTTCATCCCCCGTTGAAGGGGTCTCAACGATGCCCGAGCCAATACTTGCCGGATCGAGCGTTGGCGGGCCCTCCGGGGGGCCTTCTACGGTTTGGGCGCCCACGTTTCGAGGATCATCCAGGATGGCTGCCACCTCCACGGGCTTTTCATCCGGCACCTCATGATCGGGGGCGACCACAGGCGGGGTGTAGGCGATGGCTGCTCGGGGAGGAGGCTGTATACTCAACAAAGGGGGTGGCACCGGCTTTTCAATGTTAATCAAAGTTGGTTCTGCGATCACTTCTGTAATGGGCTTCTCCGGCATAATACTCGAAAAAGCGACCAAAATGCGAGGAAAAAGCACCAAAGCTCCTATCAGTAATAGAGCAACTCCCAAGGCTCTTCCAAGTGTGGTTGGATATTCGCGGCGAAGTTGATAGGCTCCATAAGCGCGGTTACGGTTAGCGAAAACGATGTCTAGTGCGTCGCGATGCGACACAGATTCATGCGTAGTCATGGCACAAAAATTTTAAATGTAAAAAGAAGATTCTGGAATTTTGGTTGGCCGACCGTTTGAGGGTAAGATGTTGATTGTGAATATTTTGGCGTGTTAGGAAGGTGTTTTTTTTACACGATTTTCGGGAAGTTGTTATTTCATCGGCACTAAGTGATAAATGACAAAAGCGGCATCCCGAACCTCGGGATACCGCTTTTGAAAAAAGATTTAAAATGAGCCTGTT
>Ga0209181_10012654_pt1 | contig 10649 bp, 2 predicted proteins | sample MAT05_FD_187208 | JGI IMG/M metagenome (GOLD analysis project Ga0209181, IMG submission 187208) | Freshwater microbial communities from Lake Fryxell liftoff mats and glacier meltwater in Antarctica - MAT-05 (SPAdes) (version 2) | ecosystem: Environmental > Aquatic > Freshwater > Ice > Liftoff...
GCAGCAGCGCGATGTAGCGATAGGCGGTGGACAAGGGTACCTTCACCATCTTGGCAAGGGCGTCGACCGTGACGATCGGGCGCTCCGGCGTGAACGAAGTCAGCACCTGCAGTACCTTGCGTGAACTCGCGGTACCGCGGATGCGTTTGGCCGGCGCCAGGGGCACCAGTGCACGGGGTCGTTCGGCCGCCGGGCGTGACGCTAAAGCGCCCGACAGCGTTGACTGCGGCGTGGACCGCGGGGTGGGCTGCGGCGCGTGGGAAGCGCCGCGATTGCGGGTTGCCATGTGGCCAGTTCCTGATTGATTGTTCTTACAGGGCAGTATAGCCTTATCCGATAGTAAGACGGGCTGATCCGCACCGATCGACCTGCCACCGAACCACCGAACCACCGAACCACCGAACCATAGACCCAGGAGACCAGCATGGATCTGCAGCTTGCGGGAAAGAAGGCGTTGATCACCGGCGCCAGCATGGGTATCGGCAAGGCAATCGCCCTCGCCCTGACCAGCGAAGGCTGCGATGTGGCGCTGTGCGCCCGTGACAAAGCACGGCTGGATCAGGCCGCCGACGAAATCCGCAAGGCCAGTGGCCGCACGGTGTTCACCATCGCCGCTGACCTGACACGCGCTGCCGATGCCGAGGCCTTCATCAAGGCCGCGCATGGCGCGCTGGGGCGGATCGATATTCTGGTCAACAACGCCGGCTCTGCGCCGGGTGGGGTGATCGAGACCCTCTCCGAAGCCGACTGGGAGCAGGCGCTGCAGTTGAAGTTCATGGGCTATATTCGCTGTCTGCGCTACGCGCTGCCGATCATGGTTGCGCAGGGCGGCGGCCGGGTGCTTAACCTGATCGGCAACGACGGCATCAAGGAGTCCTACTGGGAGATCGCACCGGGTGCGGCCAACGCCGCCGGCCAGAACATGAACAAGGCGCTCGCTGGCCAGTATGGGCGGCACAATGTGAGCTTCGTCGCGGTGAACCCGGGTCCGGTGCGCACAGAACGCTGGGACGGGCTGGTCAAGGCGATGGCGCGCGACATGAAGCTGTCCTACGAAGAGGCGGACCAGCTCGCCCCGCGCAGCATCCCGCTCGGGCGCATCGCCGAGGTCGAAGAAGTGGCCAATCTGTGTGCCTACCTCGCGTCGCCGCTGGCGCATTTCGTCAACGGCACGATGATCGAGATCGATGGCGGGCAGCAGAAGCCGCTGATGGATCAGTTGCGCGATCGCTGATGTCCGCCCGCCGCGCTGAGGCGATGGGCGCCCGGTCAGGGCCGGGGTGAAGCCGGTCGACCCGGCCCGTGGTCTTTACCGGCAGCGCATCGAGGCGCTGCTGCCGGTGGTCGAGCGCGAGAACGCGATCCTCGGCGCGCTGTCGGTCGTGACCGCAGAGCATGCGCGAGAGGAGGCCGGGCGCCTCGACTCGCTGCCCTTCGAGAAACGATCGAGGTTGCCGCTGGCCGGGCTGCCGATGGTGGTCAAGGACCTGATCGACACGCCGCCGGCGTGTTGCCGCGGCGGCCTCGCGGCTTTCGACGACTGGTTCCCGGCGCAGCCGGCCGAGGCGGTGCGGCTGCTGCGCGAGGCTGGGGCGATCGTCATCGGCGTGGGCGCGACCGACGAGGCCGGCTTCGGGGTGCGTACGCTGCAGGTCGCCAATCCGCGAGCGCCGGGCTGCACCGTCGGCGGGTCCAGTGGCGGTTCGGCTGCCGCAGTGGCGGCCGGCTGGGTCGGGGCCGCTCTGGGTACCGACACCGGGGGCAGCATCCGCATTCCGGCGGCCTGCTGCGGGGTGGTCGGCTTCAAGCCGACCTGGGGACGGGTTTCGACCGCCGGGATCCGCGCACTCGCCCCGTCGCTCGACCATGTCGGACCGATCGCTGCCAGCGTCGCGGAGGCGCGTGCAATCGCCCGGGTGATAGACCCGGGGTTTGCGCGGCTGGCAGGCGCGGTCGTTGCCCGATCGGCCGCTGGCGCCGGAGGTGCCGGACCTGCCGGAGCCTCGTACGCCTGGGGCCAGCTTCGGGTCGGCGTGGTCGAGAAAGCGCTCGCGAGCAGTTCGCTTGCCGTGGACCGGGCGGTGCAACTGGCGGTCGACCGGCTGCGCCAGCTTGGCGCACAGGTGTCGATGGTCGATCTGCCCGGCGATCCCCTGATCGAACAACTGCACGAGATCATCTTCTGCGTCGAGGCGGCGACCGCATGGAGCGCGGTCCTGGATGACGACCGCCGCTTTGGTCAGCTCCCGGCACGGGTACGCGACGCGCTGATCGCCGGGCTGGAGGTCTCGGCGGTGCAATACCGGCGCGCCCTCGACACGCGGTCGCGCCTGCACGACGAGGTGGATCGCCGGTTCGAGTCGGTCGACCTGTTGTTGCTGCCGACCCTGCCGGTGCTGGCGCCGTTGGCTGACGCGCGGCAGCTGCGGTTTCGCGGTCGGGTCCGGGGCTTCACCCGCACGCTGATCGAATTCACCCGGCTGGCCAATCACACCGGTCACCCGGCGCTCGCCCTGCCGTTGCCGCCCCGGCTGGCCGCAGCCGATCCCCGCCGCGCCAGTCTGCAACTGATCGCGGCGACAGATCGGGACCCCTGGCTGCTGGACACGGGCGAGGCGCTGGAGCAGGTTCTAATGCGCGATGCCCAAAATGTCCTTTCCCGAGGCTGACACAGTACCCAGAATGCGGGAGAATCGTGGCAAAGGGTCCGGAATAGCGCCGCGGCTGCTTTGATGCTGCATCGACAGGCATCAGGCGCACGCGGTATCGGCCGGAGAGGGAAGCTTCAAGCCCACAGATGAGCGATGGCAGGCGTCGTCTGTCCGGGCACGAGTAGTGGGGGTGTGGCATGGCCAGTCGCGTACGAAGCTTCGTGCTTCGAGACCGTGTATCCCGGTCGCTGTTCGTCGCAGCGGCGTTGCAGGCGACTTTCGGCGCCGGCAACCTCCATGCCCTGCCCACGGGCGGCCAAGTGGTCGTGCCCGGCTCGGCGCAGATCGGCGCGCCGGTGAACAACGCGCTGACGGTGACCAACAACCCGGGCGCGATCATCAACTGGCAGAGCTTCTCGATCGCGCCGAACGAACTGGTGAAGTTCGTCCAGCAGAATGCGGCCAGTGCGGTGTTGAACCGGGTGACCGGATCGCAGATGTCGGAGATCATGGGTCGGCTGCAGTCCAACGGCCGGGTGTTTCTGGTCAACCCGAACGGCATCCTGATCGGACCGGGCGCGGTGATCGACACTTCGGCGTTCATCGGCTCGACCCTGCCGATGCTCGACCGCGATTTTCTCGATGGCAAGCTGCGCTTCCAGGGCGATGCGTCCAGTAACGGCACCATCGTCAACCAGGGGTCGATCCGCACCGGGTTCGGCGGCAAGGTGCTTCTGGTGTCGCCGAACATCCGCAATGAGGGGTTGATCGAGGCACCCGGCGGCGAGATCCTGCTCGCAGCCGGCAAGTCGGTGACCATCACGCCGCTGACCGGCAGTGGCGTGAGCTTCGAGCTGCAGGCGCCGACCGATTCGGTGGTCAACATCGGGCAGCTCATCGCCGATGGTGGTGCGGTGCGCGCTTTTGCCGGTTCGTTAAGACACACTGGAGACATCCGCGCCAATTCGCTGGTGGTCGATGCCGGCGGACAGATCGTGTTGCAGGGGTCGAGCGAAGTGCGGCTCGCCGCGGGCAGCACCACCCGCGCTGATGGCCGCACTGGCGGCCAGGTGCAGATCGACTCGGCGGGCAGCACCCGGGTCGAAGGCAGCGTCTCGGCGACTGGCAGCACCGGGCGCGGCGGACAGATCGAGATCACCGGTGACCATGTGGTGCTGACCGGCAACGCCGCAGTCGATGCCTCCGGCGCCACGGGCGGCGGCACGCTGCTGGTCGGGGGCGACTGGCAGGGCGGCAGTGCCGCGGTTCGCAACGCGTCGCGCAGCTTCGTCGGCGCCGGCGTTTCGCTCAAGGCCGATGCGACCGAAGATGGCGATGGCGGCAAGGTCGTGGTCTGGGCGGACGGCGACACCCGTTTCCTGGGCCGGCTTTCGGCTCGCGGTGGCGCGTTCGGGGGCAATGGCGGTGTGGCGGAGGTCTCGGGCAAGGGAGAACTGCTGTTCATCGGCGGCGCCGACCTGAGTGCGCCCAATGGCCGCTTCGGCAGCCTGCTGCTCGATCCGCTCGACCTGTTCATCGATACCGTCGGCGGTCTGAACCCGTTCGTCATCGACGAGGCGACCGACTTCCCGGGCAACGCGGTGACCGTGTCGCCGGCCACGCTCGACGCGATCGCCGGGAACGTGACCCTGTTCGCCTCGCGCGATCTGCGGTTCAACAGCAACGTGACGCTGACCGGTGCCGGGCTGTCGTTGACTGCCCAGGCCGGGCGCGATCTGCAGCTGGGCTCGACGCTGACCACGAACAATGGCGCGGTGTCGCTGATCGCAGGGCGCGCGATCACGACGTTTGGTTCGCCGTCGATCGCGGCGGGGACCGGAGCGGTCAGCGCGTCCTCGGCGGCTGGTTCGCTCACGCTGGGCGCAGTGGCAAGCGCCGGCAGCATCACGGCGACCAGCACTGGCGGCGGCCTCAACACGTCGGCGCTGACCGCGACCGGTCCGGTGTCCCTGACCAGCACCGGTGGCTCGATCAGTACCGGCAATGTGACCACCACCGGCGCGATCGGGCTGACCAGTTCGTCGTCCATCAGCACCGGCACCGGCACGCTCACCAGCGGTGGCGGTGCGGTAAATCTGAATGCACCAGGTTCCATCAGCACCAGCGGCATCACCACCAATGGCGGCGGGGTCAATGCGCAGTCCACCGGCAACAGCGTATCGCTCGGGCTGGTCAGCACCATCGCTGGCAGTGGCCCCACCGGTGGGGCGCTGTTCGCCAATGCCGGTGGCAGCTTGGCCAGCTTGTCGACCTGGACTGGCGGCAACGGCAATGCCACGCTCACCGGCGTCACCGTCAGCACCGGCACGCTCAATACCACAGGCAGTGTGGCGCTGACTGCGACAGCGGGCAGCATCATCGCGAGCGTCAACAATGCGGCGAGCGTGACCGCCGCGTCCAATCGCAGCTTCGGCAATACCAGCGTCAGCCTCTCATCGACGACGGTCCTCAATGCGACCTCGGTTACCGCGACGGCGACCAGTTGTTTTTCGTCGATTTCCTGTCCTGGCGCGTCGATTTCGCTGTCGGGCGATCTGGGCGTGAATGTCGGGACGGTCACGGCAACCGCGCCGGTGACCACCAATGTGTCGGCGCCGTTCAACGCCAGCAGCGAGTCGGTCAGCATCACGTCCAGCGCGGGCCCGATCCGCGCGATGTCGGCGGCGTCCCAGGTGTCGGCGACCGACGTCACGTTGTCGACCAATCCGTTGTCCGGTGGCGGCATCGGTACGACCGCACTGCCGCTCAAGGTCGATGTCGATCGCAGTTTCACGTTCCGGCCGAATGGCGACTCGGCGGTGCAACTGGTCGGCAGTGGTCCGAACCGGTTCACCTTTCAGCCCGGCGTTGCGCCAAGCGCGACGACCTACAGCGGCACGATCAGCGGTCTGGTCAACGCCTCGTTCAGCGCGACCGACACCACGGTGACGGTAGCGAGCTTCTCGGCGACCGGTGGCTTCAATGATCTGGTGTTCAATCAGTCGCCATTCATCAATCTCTTGACCAACGGCGATCTGATCGTCACCTCGATGACCGTGCCGGCGGGCGACCAGACCGGGCGGGTACCGCCGTTCTCCTGCTGCAATGTGATCCAGGGGCTGCCGGTCACGGTGCAGGCAAGCGGGGCGCTGACCGTGTCGAACTACACCCGCACCGCGGGTGCATTGGCGAAAGCGACCACCTTCAACGCGATCGGCGGCACGTTGACGCTTGGCACCATCAACGGCGATCGTGATTCGATCACGGCGTCCGGGCGCGACACGGTGACGGTGAACAACCTGTCCACCGCCGGCAACGTCTCGGTGACGTCCAGCCCATCGGCGACTGCCTTCGGTAACGTGATCGTCGACCGCATCAACAGCAGCGCGGGCAGTGTGTCGGTCACCGGAACCAGTGGCACCATCTCGGCGCTGAACGACGGCTCGGCCGTCGAGATCGCCGCCGGCACCAGCGCCTCGCTCAGTGCGGCCAGCATCGGCACCTCGGGCTTCGGCCGTCCGCTCGATATTGCAGCCAGCTCGGTCTCGCTCACCGCCAACGGCTCGGCTGCCGGCACCGGCTACATCGGTTCGGGCAGCAGCCCGACCAATCCGGTGGTCGCTTCGACCTCGCAACTCACGATCAACGCCACCCGCCAGTTCAATGTCGACACCGGCGCGGTGCCGCTGGTCAATCTGACCGTGACCGCCACACCTTCAGGGGTTACCAACGGCGGTACCGCGCGGGTGGTCTCGGGCGCTGGCCCCGATCAGCGCAACTATGTGTTCGGCACCGACGGCAGCAAGTTCACGCTGGGAAACCTCTCGACTGCGACCCAGTTCATGAGCGGCACGCTGTTTTTCACCACCACCGCTGGCAACATCGAGTTCGGCAATATCGATTTCAGCCCGACCAACGGCAACCTCACACTGCGCACCAACCAGAACGGGACCGGCGACATCACGCAGACCCCAGGTCCGTTCAGCCTGGGCACCGGCCGCCTGAATCTACAGGCCGACCGTAATCTGAGCCTCAGCGACATGACCATCGGCGGGTTGTCGGTGTCGTCGGTCAACGGCTCGTTTCCCGGTCCGGGGGCGTGCGAGACGATCGGCGGGTCGTTCGTGTGCGCACCCAATACGTTGACTGTCGGCAACATCACCGGGAACGCGTCCGGCTCGTACAGCGCGACTACCCGGCGCGTGATCAACCTCGGCAACATCAGTGCCGCTGGCACGGTGAACTTCAACGCGTATTCTGGTGGTATCGGCACCGGCACGCTCGGCAGCTCGGCAACGCCAGTCAACAACCTCACACTGAGCACCAACAGCACCAGCGCAGGTGGTGCAATCGGCACCGGCGCGATCGAGGCCAACGCCCTCAACCTGCAGGCGGGCGCGAGTAGCGGCATCACGACCGGCACGATCAATGCGACCGCCGCGGCGTCTGGCTCCAACATCTACATGCAGGCAGTCGGTGCGATCAACACCGGCAGTATCAACTCGGCGTCGGCGACGCCCAGCAGCGTGACGCTGTATTCGAATACCTCGGTCTCTGCGGGCACCGTGCAGGCCAGCGATTTGAACGTGTCTCGCCTGTCCGGCGCCACGAACCCCACGGTCAGCATCGGCGCGGTGGGTGGCATCCGCCCCGGCCGCTACGTCGGGGTTCAGGGGGGGGCGACCACGATCGGGCCGATTACGCTTGACGGCGCACTCGCTTCACGGCAAGTGTTTCTGGACGCCAGCGGTGACCTCACGTTGAGCGGCGGTGGCAACATACTCGCCGGCGATGGCGCCAGCGTGCTGCTGTCGAGCAACAACAACGGCCCTCTTTCGTTCGGCCGCATCGACACCGGTGCGACCGGCAATGTCTCGATCACCACTCCGAACGGCATCATTCAGACCACGTTGGCCGCAGCCAGCGGCGGCATCGCCGCGCAGCGCGTGACACTCAACGCTACCGGCGCCAGCGGCGCGATTGGCGGGCCGGCCGGAGACGGCTCGCGCCTGACCCTGCGCGGTACCACCGATCTCACGCTCGATGTCGGCAGCGACCTCAGGCTCAACCTGGTCGATGCAGCCGGCGGGACGCCAGCACCGGAGCTGACCAACCTGGACATCACCCGGCGCACCAATACCGGGGTGTGGGTGTTCAACGGCCTGCCGGGTACCCAAACGCTGTCGGTGACCGACGTGGCAAGTACCACCTCGATTGCCTTCAACAGCGCCAGCAGCGCAGGAGCGGTCGATTTCCGCTTTGTCAACGAGGCAACCGGCGGCATCACGAGCGTGAGCAACATCGCCACCAACGGCGGCTCGGTGAGGGTGGGGTCGCAGAACAATGACCTGCTGGTGTCTTCGATCGACGCGCGCTCCAGCGGCAACGGCGGTAACTCGATCACGCTCACCGCCGGCAATGACATCAAGGCCACCGGCGACGTTGAGGCTGGCACTGGTGGTATTTCGCTCGATGCCGGCCTGGAGGCCCGTACCCCGGGCGCTGGCCGGTACCTGTCCACCGGTGCAGTGACGGTCACCGCAGGGACCGGTATCGGTCAAAGCGCCGAACGGTTCCAGGTCACCGCACCGCAGGTGTCGCTGGATGGCGGGCAGGTGTTCGCCGATCTCACTGGCGGCACCGATCTGACCCTGACTGCCATCAACGACCTGTCCGTATCCTCGACCACAGCGCTGAACGGACTCATTCTCAGAATCGACGCCACCGGTACTGGTGGCAACCCGGTGATCACTGCGCCGACCCAGACCTTCGGCCTGCAGCGTTTGGCCGGTGAACTGAGGGTCACCGGAGTTGCCTCACCGACGCCGCTGAGTTCCCTGACTCTCGCCACCAGCAACGGCGACCTGCGGGTGATCGGCAGCGGCGCGAGTTCGATCGACGCCAGTGCGCTGACGCTGCAGTCGGCTGCAGCGCTGACACTGGATGGTTCGACCTCATCGGTCGTGTTGAGCAACGCCGACCAGTCGTTCTCGTCGTCCGGGGCTTCCGGGCAACTCAGCGTCAACGGGCGCGCATCGCTTGCGGCGACCGGTTCCCAGGTCTTCGGCACCTCAGGTGCGAACGATATCGTGTTCGCAGCGTCCGGCGGCACGATCACCGCTACTGCGGCGAGCCAGACGCTCCAGGCGGGTCGTGACATCAAGCTGCTCGGCGGCGCAGGCGCCGGCGCCAGCGTTTCGCTCACGTCGACCTCGGGTGGTCAATCACTATCGGCTGGCGGCGCCGTGCTGCTGTCAGCAGGCAGCGGCACCAGTTCAACAGTCAACCTCACTTCGGCCGGTACGTCCCAGACCTTGACTGCCGGCACCGACCTGAGCCTGCTCGCCGGCAGCGGCACCACCGCTGGCGTGAGCGTGATCTCGACCGGAATCGGGCAGCAGACGTTGCAGGCAGCCGGCAGCGTGCTGCTGACCGGTGGCGGTACCGTCGGTGGCACCGAAGCCTCTATTGTGCTGGTCTCCCAGGCGGGTGGTGTCGGCCAGCGTCTGCAGGCGCGCGGCACGGTGCGACTGCTGGGCGGCGTTGGCGAAGACAGCACGGTGCTGGTGGTCAACTCCGGCGGCGGTAGTCAGAACATAGGCGACCCCTTCCCGTGCTGTAACTTCTACACGACGCCCAACGTGCGGCTGGACGGCGGTGATGGCGCGCGCTCCTGGGCGGAGGTACGTAACTCGGGTTCCGGTCAGCAGTTCGTTGAACCGACGGCCTCGCTGATCGTGGCCGGTGGCGCCGGCGCCGACAGCTTCGTGCGCATCAGCAACACGAGTTCGGACGAACAGTGGATCGGCGCGCCGAGCTACGTCTGCTGCAGTCGCGACCCGGTGAACACGATTGCTATCACCGCCGGCACCGGTCTGGGTGCGTTCGCAGAGATCACCTCGACCAGCGCGCAGCGGGTCACCGCACAGACCAGCATGGCGATGAGCGGGAACGCCGCCGGTGGTGGATACGCGCTGCTGACCGGTGCCGGGCAGGACATCCGCACCGCGTCGACCAGCCTGCTCGCAGGCACCGGCGCCGGATCGGATGCGCGCATCGTCTCGACCGGGTCTTCCAGTCAGTTCCTGGACCCGAGTTCGCTCAACCTGATCGCCGGTGGCAGTGCCGGCAGCAGCGCGATCGCGGAGATCTTCTCCGGCGGTACGCAGACCATCTCGTCAGCCGGTAACACCGTGATCACCGGCGGCGCCGGAGCCGGCTCGGTCGCAGTGATCGAGGCCAACGGCAGCCAGAACCTGAGCTTCAGCAATCTCGCCATGACCGGCGGCGCCGGCGCCGGGTCGTTCACCCAGCTGATCACCACCGGTAACCAGTCACTTTCGAGCAGCGTAACGAGCTTGCAGGGCGGCAGCGGGACTGGCTCGTCTGCGACCGTCGTGTCTGGCGGCTCCCAGAATTGGTCGTTCAGTTCTCTTGCGCTCACCGGTGGCAGCGCAGCCGGCGCGACCGCGCTGGTGAAAGCCGCGAATGGCCAGTCGCTGAGTGGCTCGTCGGTCAGTCTGATCGGTGGCACCGGCGCGGCCGGAGCCGGCAACGATGCCTCGGCCCTGATCACCAATGCTGCCGGCAATCAGTCGGTGACCAGTTTCGGCAACTTCACCATCCGAAGTGGTGCCAGCTATGCGCCGGCCGGTGTGGTGAACAATGGTGCTAACCAGTCAGTGAGTGGTAGCGGCACACTGCTGATCAACACCACGGCGGGCGCCAACGCCCTCGACACGCCGATTCTCACAAACCACTATGCGGCAATCGCGCAGGCCGGCAGTGGCACGCAGACGGTGTCGGCAGGCACACTCACCATCGACAATGCGAACGCACCGGGTCGGGTCGGTATTGCCAACCGCGGAAGCTCGCAGACAATCACTGCGTCCAGCGCGCTGAGCGTGCTCGCCTCCGGCGGCAGCGGCACCGCGACTATCGACACCACAGCCGGCAGCCAGTCGATCACCGGCAACGGCGGTATCGCGGTCAAGGCCA
>Ga0209181_10012658_pt1 | contig 10647 bp, 10 predicted proteins | sample MAT05_FD_187208 | JGI IMG/M metagenome (GOLD analysis project Ga0209181, IMG submission 187208) | Freshwater microbial communities from Lake Fryxell liftoff mats and glacier meltwater in Antarctica - MAT-05 (SPAdes) (version 2) | ecosystem: Environmental > Aquatic > Freshwater > Ice > Liftoff...
CACGCGGCGTCGCTGCGTCAGGCTTTCGCCCATTGCGCAAGATTCCCCACTGCTGCCTCCCGTAGGAGTCTGGACCGTGTCTCAGTTCCAGTGTGGCTGATCATCCTCTCAGACCAGCTACCCGTCTTCGCCTTGGTAGGCCATTACCCTACCAACTAGCTGATGGGCCGCAGGCTCATCCCCTGGCGTCGGCTTTCGTGAAGAGGCCGACTTTTACCTCAACCCCTTGCGGGGTCGTGGTCCCATGCTGTATTAGCCTTCCTTTCGGAAGGTTATCCACCACCTGGGGGTAGATTACCTACGTGTTACTCACCCGTGCGCCGCTTTACCGGGGTTGCCCCTTTCTCGCTCGACTTGCATGTGTTAAGCGCGCCGCTAACGTTCGTTCTGAGCCAGGATCAAACTCTCCAGTTAAATCCTGTTTGCAGTGGTCCGGCTAAGGAACCGCTGCGCTCACGCTCTGCGAGACTCTCCGAAGAGAGGGTCGCTCGAGCGTGACGTGTGGGAGTCGTCGTGACCTGCCGAAGCAGGCCGCGCGCCCCCGTTTTCCCTTGTTACAGGGAGGGCCCACGTCACTTTCGTGATATGCATACAATCCAGTTTTCAAGGACCGAGCCGAGCTGAAGAACCCTGAGGGCTCGTTCAGTACTCGTGTGCTCCAGCTTGGGAAGCTGGCACCTTGCGGCGCCCTGCTTCGTTCTGCCGGAGGGGGCGGAACCCTACGCTTCCACCCTGCAATCGTCAACCTCTTTTTTTGAGCTCGTCGTCGGCGCGTACTGCTTGCCAGGCGATCGAGCGGGTGCGTCAGCCTTCTGCGCATCCCCGGCTCCGCTACTTCCGGAGCCGTCTTCGAGGAGGAGCGGCTTCTACTTCGCCGCTGCGTCTACCGTCAACTGATTTGCTGACTTTCGCTGTTCTTGCTCTGCAGGGCAGAGCTTGAGCGGCGACTCTCGAGCTTGCGCTGCCCGGAGGCGGCGGTTCGTCGAGAGGGCGCGCTTTCTACACCCCGAGATCGAGACTGTCAACGCTGAATTTGGGGTGCCCCGGCGAAGATGAATCCGCCTGAAATCATTCGATTTTTTCGGTTTCCCGCCTTCGCTCGAAGCGCGGGCGTTGTCGGCGCGTCCCGGATCGATCCACAAGCTCGGGGATGCTGACACAAGCCGATCTCGACGTGACGACCCTGGGGGACCGCCGCTTCCCCTCCCCGCTCGAGCTCTCCACGGTGCGGGACGATCAGATCGCCGACTATGTGCCCGATCGGGCCCGCGTCACGCTCACGGTGGAGACGATGAGCGACGCGCCCGCCGAGCCGCTTTTGCTCTTCGAAAAGGCCGGGCCGCGCCAGGCGATTTTCTTCGAGCCCAGCGCGACGCGCGTGGCGATCGTCACCTGCGGCGGGCTCTGTCCGGGCATCAACAACGTGATCCGCTCGATGGTGCTGGAGCTTCACCACCGCTACGGGGTGAAGGAAGTGCTGGGCTTTCGCTACGGGTTCGAGGGGCTCTGCCCGGAGGTCGGGGTCGCGCCGATCGAGCTCGGCCCCGATCAGGTGCGTCACATCCACACCATGGGCGGGAGCTTCCTCGGGCTCTCACGCGGGCGGCAGGATCCGGAGCGGATGGTCGACACGCTCCAGGAGCGCGGCATCGACATCCTCTTCGCGATCGGCGGCGACGGGACGCTGCGCGGAGCCCACGCGATCCACGAAGAGATCGCGCGGCGGGGGGCGCGGATCGCCGTGGTCGGCGTACCCAAGACCATCGACAACGACATCGCCTTCATCGACAAAACCTTCGGCTACGACAGCGCGGTCGAGGTCGCCCGCAACGCCGTGGACGCTGGGCACACCGAGGCGCTCGGGGCGCGCAACGGGATCTCGGTGGTGAAGCTGATGGGGCGCGACTCGGGCTTCATCGCCGCGGCGGCGACGCTGGCGAGCCTGGACGTCAACTTCTGCCTGGTGCCCGAGGTGCGCTTCGATCTCGAGGGCGAGCGTGGCCTCTTGGCGGCGCTGGAGCAGCGGCTCACCGAGCGGGCGCACGCGGTGATCGTCGTCGCCGAGGGCTGCGGGGCGGCCCTCGAGGGCGAGGTGGTGGAGCGCGACGCCTCCGGCAACGTCCGCTACGCGAGCGCCTCGGCCGACATCGGGCCGGTGCTGCGGGACGCGATCGTCGCGCATTTCGCGGCGAAGAAGCTGAGGGTCTCGGTGAAGTACATCGACCCCAGCTACATGATCCGCAGCGTCCGCGCGAACGCGAGCGACAGCATCTTCTGCGACAGCCTCGCGCGGCACGCGGTCCACGCGGGGATGGCCGGGAAGACCGATCTGGTGATCGGGCGCTGGCATCGCCTCTTCACCCACGTGCCGCTGCCGGTGTCGATCGGCCAGAAGAAGCGCATCGATCCCGACGGGGGTCTCTGGCTCGCGGTGACGTCGACCACCGGGCAGCCGCACCTGTCTCACCTGCATCCCACGCACGCCCATCGGACACGGTAGAGTCGGCGCATGCTCACGATCGATCCGCACCCGCTGCTCGACGCCGTCGCCTTCACCACCACGTTCCCCGCGCCGATCGCCGAGCTGACGGGGGGCGATGCGCTCGTCACGCTCCTCGCCCTCGACGCGAAGACCGAGCTCCACGCCGACGACGCTGTGCGCGCGGCGGTGCGCGATCTGCTTCGCCACGGCGGCTACAAGCCGACCGGGCGGGGCAAGCCGGCCTCGGAGTACCTGGTGCGCGCCGCGGGGGAGGGCGCGCTGGGATCGATCAACCTCGCGGTCGACGCGTGCAACGTGGTCTCGCTCCACAGCGGGCTCCCCATCAGCGTCATCGATCTCGATCGCGCCGAGGCCCCGCTGCGGATCATCCTCGCGCCGGCCGGGACGCGCTATCTCTTCAACGCTTCGGGGCAGGAGATCGACGTCTCGGGCCTGGTCGTCCTCGCCGACGCCGCGGGCCCGTGCGCCGGTCCGGTCAAGGACTCGCACCGCACCAAGACCCACCCCGGGACGACGCGGACGCTCTCGGTGATCTGGGGGACGCGCGCCCTGCCCGGGCGCACCATGGACGCCGCGCGCTGGTACCGCGAGCTGCTCGCGAGCGTCGGCGCGACGACCGAGATCGTCGGCTGACTACGACGAGAGGATCTTGAGCCGGCCGCGGGTCTTGAGCTGTGACTGGCTCCCTTCGAGGTCGGGCGTCTTCACGTAGGTCAGCGCCGGCTGCGGCTTGGTCTCGTGGGCGCTCCACACCGCGAAGTCGTCCGGCAGCGGGCCGGGGAGCGTCGGCTGGACGGTGCGCTCGAGGAGCTGAAAGTCGTGACGGCCTTCGAGCTCGAGCAGGAGACCAAGGCGAAGGCCGCCCGCCGCGAACCAGGCGCGCGCGGCCTTCACGTTGCGGATCAGCACGAAATGCTGGGGATCCACCTTCGCTGCGGTGGTGAAGAAGTCCATCATCCCCTGGATGTCGCCGCGCATCTTGGCGATGCAGGCGAGGTAGTTGTAGACGAGCCCGGGGAGCGGGTAGCCGAGCTCGAGCGCGCGGCGGACGTGGCGCTCGGCCTCGTCGAGCAGGCCCTCCTGGAAGCAGGCGCCGCCGAGATCCATGTGGGCGCCATGGTAATCAGGCAGGCGCTCGAGGATCGCGCGGCACTCGGGCACGCCCTCCCGGTACATCTCGCGCAGGCCGCTGTTCTTCGCGAACCAGGCGTTCATGATCTCGGTGTCGGCCTCGGTGGCGTCGTAGGGCGTCTTCAGCTCCTGGAAATCGCCGGTGAAATAGGCCTCGCGGTGGAGCCAGCCGGCCTTCTCGGCGTCCTCGAAATCCCGCGTGCCCGGGTAGATCGAGAGGCACGAAAAGATGTACTGGTGAGGCCGGGCGCGATCGAGGAAGTCGAGCGTCTCCTGGAAGGTCTTCGCTGTCTCGCCGCGGTTGCCGAGCATCATGAAGAAGCGGACCTGGATGCCGAACTTCTTCGCCAGCTCAGCGGCCTCGACGATCTTGTCGACGGTGATCTTCTTGTCGATGTTGGCAAGGATCGAAGGCGATCCCGACTCGACGCCGAGGCTCAAGCGCTGGCAGCCGGCGAGGCGCATCTCGCGCAGGAGGGGCTCGCTCAGCACGTCGACGCGGGTGTCGCAGCTCCAGAAGAGCTCGATCTTGCGCTCGCGGATCCCCGCGCAAAGCTCGAGGATCCGCTTCTTGTTGGTGGTGAAGGTGTCGTCCTTGATCTGGATCATCTTCACGGGGAGGCGGGCGAGCGCGGCCTGGAGCGCGTCGAGCACGTAGGGCACCGACTGCCCACGGAAGCCGCGGCCCCAGGTGGTCTCGGCGCCGCAGAAGGTGCAGGCCCAGGGGCAGCCGCGCGAGGTCATCACGATGTGGGTATCGAAGTGATCGTGCGGCGACGCGAGCGTATCGAGGTCCTCCACCGAGGCGCGGTTCGGGCCTTTGAGGATCTGGGAGCCCTTGCGGTAGACCATGCCAGCGATCCCGGCGGTCGATTTCCCCTCGGCGAGGCGAGAGGCGAGCTCGAGGAAGGTCACGTCGCTCTCGCCGAGAGAGACCGAGTCGATCTCTGCGTGGTGGGTGAGCAGCTCCTTGGCGAGCGGCGTGGCGTGCGGGCCGCCGATGACGATGTGCGCCTTGGGGTGATGCTGCTTCAGCGATCGCGCCGCGAGGGCGACGCCGCGGCGGTTCGCCGTCCAGCAGGACATGCCGTAGAGATCGGCGTCGAGGGCGCGGAGCACCTCGTCCACGCGCGACCACGGGTAGGCCGAGAGGTTGAGGATCTTGACCTGGTGCCCGGCCCGGATCGCCTGGGCGCCGAGGGAGAAGAGGCCGTACGGCGTCTGGTAAAAATCGGCGTCGAGGTCCCCCTCGCGGTAGCCGGTCGGGGGGCCGTCGCCGTGAGGATCCGCGTCCTCGCCGGGGGCAGCGATCTTCCAGGGAGGCGGGTAAATCAGGGCGATCCGCATGGGCGTCGTCTCGTTCAGCCGGTCTTGTTCTTGAGCGGGTAGCGCAGGAAGATCACGTGCGAGTGATCGTCCCCGGGCCCGCTTACGACGTTGAGCTGCTCGCCGCGGACGAGCTTTTCGAAGTCGGCCGTCGTGAGCTTCACCGCGTGGCTGTGCACGGCGATCCCCTGCATGACGTAGGCTTTGTCGGCCTTGGCGGCGACGTCGGCGGCGGTGATGACGAGCTCGTGGTCGTCCTTGCCGCCGATCTCGATCTGGCAAACGTTGACGGCCTCCGGCGGATCGACCGCGGGCGCGCACTTGATCAAGAGCCGGTGGAGGTGGCCTTCCCGCGTCGAAGAGATCCGCACGATCTCGCCCGCGCTGAGCCGCGTGAAGTGGTCCGGGCCGAGCTTGACCGCGTGCCCGTGGCCGGCGCTGCCGGTGAGATCGTAGGTCTTCTCGACGCCGGCGGCGACGTCGGCCGCGCTCACCTGGAAGACGTGGCCGTGGTTGGTACCGACGCGGGCGACGATGCGCTCCCCGCACACGGCGGCCTTGCTCGGCGCGGCGACGGGCGTCGCGGCGGCCTCGGCGGCGGGGCTCCCTTTGCACGCTTCGGCCGCGCGCGGGAGGAGCGGAATCGCGGCCAGAGAAGCGCCAATCCCGAGAAAGCTCCTTCGCTTCATCGGCCGAGGCTACCGCACTTCGCCGAGGCGGTGCAGCACCGTCAGTTGGCGCCGGGCGACGAAAGCGGCATCGTGGCCGGATGGCGCGACTCCTCGATCGACCCCTCGCCCGCGCGGCGATCCGCGTCGCGCTGGTGGCGGCCTGCGCCGCGACCCTCCCGCGCGCCTGCGCCGGAGGCGACGCCAAGGCTTTATTTCGAGGCGATCTCGAGAGCCAGACCGCCCTCGCCCGCGGCGTTGTCGATGACCTCGAGGCCGGGGTCACCACCGCCTCGTTCCACACCGGGAGCGCGCGCTACGACGGCGAGTGGGCGCTGGGCACGTACCAGATGGCCGCCCTCGGCCTGGGCCAGGTCGTCCTCGCCCACCCCGAGCTCAAGGCCGAGCTCGTCCCGCCGATCGAGGCTAGCCTCGAGCGCCTCCTCGCTCCCGAGACGACGGCCTTCGGCACCGAGGCCTGGCACGGGTCGGCCCTCGACAGCCTCGGGACCGATCGCGGCCACGCTTACCTCGGCTACATCAACCTCGCCCTCGGGATGCTCCGGACCCTCGCCCCGCGGAATCGCTTCGCCGATCTCCACGATCGGATCACTGAGGCGCTGGCGCGGCGGATCACGCTGGCGCCGTACGGCCTGATCGAGACCTACCCCGGCGAGGCCTACCCGACTGATGTGGCCTCGGTGATCGGATCGATCGCCCTCCACGATCGCTCGGCGGGCAGCGATCACCACGCCCTCCTCGCGGCCTGGTCGACGACGTTTCGCGCCCGCTGGATCGAGCCGCGATCCGGGATGCTCTTCCAGGCCGGCGATCCAGCGAACGGCTTGCCTCGCGGGCCCGCGCGCGCGTCCCACACCGCGCTCGCGGTCTACGCGCTCTCGTTCGCGGATCCCGATCTCTCGCGGGATCTCTTCGCGGCCCTCCAGCGCACGCAGCACGCGAGCTTCCTCGGCTTCGGCGCGATCCGCGAGGACGCCCCCGGCCACGGCGGCTCCTCCGACATCGACTCGGGCCCGGTCGTCCTCGGCGTCGGCGTCTCGGCGACGGGCTTTGCGCTCGCCGGCGCGCGGCTCCACGGCGATCCAGCGCTCTACACCGAGCTCTACCGGACGGCCGATCTCTTCGGCGCTCCCCGAACGAGCGGGGAAAGCCGCCGCTTCGTCAGCGGCGGCCCGCTCGGCGACGCGATCCTTCTCACCATGCTCACCGCGCGCCCCCTCCCCTCCCCGCCTTCGCTTCCCCGGAGGCCGCAATGATGGCCTGGCTCCCCCGCCGCACGCTGATCATCGCCGCCGTGCTCGTGGCGATCGAGCTCCTCAGCGTCCGGATCCTCGCCGCGCTCGGCCTGGTCGAAGCGTTGCTCTCCCCCGACGGCGGGCGCGCTCTGGTGGCCCTCCCGATCGCGGTGCTCTTCTTCACCGCGCGCCTCCTCGTCCGCTTCCTCGTCCCCGGCGTGGTGGCCTCCTCACTCCTGCTCGCCTGGCTGCGCCACCGCGCTACCGGGCAAACGGCTCCCAGCTCGCCGGCAACGCCCTCCCGAGGAGGCGCTCCGCCGCCGCCCGATCCAGGAGCGCAAACGTGAGCTCGCCGGTGAAGCAGAGGACATCGGCCTGGGTAAGCTCGACGTGAATCTCGACGATCCGCGGCGTATCGCGGGTGATCCTCCCCCGGCCCACCACCTCTTCGCCGATCCGAACTGGCTTCTTCAAGCGGGCCTCGATCGCCGCGGTGAAGCCGAATCGACGGCGTAACCCGATCACCGTCCAGGCGGCGATCTCGTCGGCCAGGGTCGAGACGAGGCCGCCGTGCATCACTCCAGGCGGGCCCTGATAGCGGTCGTGGGGGAGGAAGCTGGTGATGACGTCGTCTCCGTCGAGGAAGAAGCGGAGTCGGAAGCCGATGGGGTGATCGGGGCTGCAGCCGAAGCAGGGTTGATCCGGGCCGAAGAGGTGGGGATCGAGGGCGAGGAGCTCGGTCATGGGCGCGACTTCTAGCACGGGGCGCGGGGTGGCTTCCCAGCAGGACGGCGGTTCGGTAGCGGGGTCGAATCGACTCGGCGGAGTTGATCGGGGGGTGAAGGTGGCCGCCTTTCGACTCGGCGGAGTCGATTTTGTAACGAAAACGACCGCCGATCAGCTCGACGGAGTCGATTCGGGGGTGAAGGCGACTGCCGATTGGCTCGGCGGAGTCGATTCGGGGGTGAAGGGGACCGCCGATCAACTCGGCGGAGTCGATTCGGCGGCTTTCTCTGCGGTTGCCTTGGAGGTCGGCCTCCGGGGTGCGTGGTCCTGCGGCGGGCCGGAGCGTGGTATGCTCGCGTCATGGCCATCAAGGTTGCTGCGCCGCCGTCCCTTCTTCGGTCGCTGCCGATCGCTCCCACGGAGGAAGAATGGCGCGCCATGAATCTGGACGAGCGCGAGCGCTTGCTGGTGAAGGTCCTCGACGCGCTCTCAGATCCGCGGGCTGCGATGTCCGAAGGCCGGCCCCACAAGAAGGTCAAGACCCGCTCCCTCGATATGCTCGGCCTCCACTTTAGGGCGATGGGGCGTGTGGTGTACCTGGCGGAAGAAATGGCCGTCCTTTACCCGGGCGAGGAGGTCTTCACTCCTGACGTGCTCGCGGTGGTCGGTGTGCCGGAGCCCGAGGACGACGAGCGGATGGCGTGGGTCGTCGTTGATGAGGGCAAGGGGCTCGATTTCGTGCTCGAGGTGCTCCACCGCGGGGATCGCCGGAAGGATCTGGTGGACAACGTCGAGCGCTATGCTCGCCTCGGGATCCCTGAGTACTTCATTTACGATCGGGCTCAGCAGCGCATCCGGGGCTATCGGCTCCAGGTCGACGAAGGGGGCTCTGGGGCGAGGCCGCAGGGTGCCAGGCGCTATCAGGCCATCGTGCCGCAGGGCGGGCGGTATAGCTCGGCTGTGCTGGGGCTCGATCTCGTCATCGAGGATGGGTCGCTGCGCTTCTTTCACGGGATGGCGGAGCTGTTTGGATCGGCGGATCTGATCCGGCGCCTCTCGGGGATGGTGCGGGAGCGAGAGACGAAGGCCGAGCAGGCCGAGACGAAAGCAGAGAAGGCAGAGACGAAGGCAGAGAAGGCGGAGTCGAAGGCGGAGCTGGCCATTGTCGGGCTACGGACAGGGATCCTGGCGGCGCTCGAGACGCGGGGGCTCGTGGTCGAGGAGGGGCTTCGTGATCAAGTGCTGGCGTGTGACGAGCCGATGATGTTGCAGCGGTGGTTGCTTCGGGCGCTTTCGGCTGGCTCAGCGGGGGAGGTTTTCGCGGCGGAGGATGCGGAGTAGCAAGCAGTCAGCGCGACGGCGCTCCGGAGCGCCTTGCGGGCGCCGCGGTTCCGGTCTGACCGAGGTTGTTCTCGCCCCAGCAAGCCACTTTGCCGCTTCGGAGGCGAGCGCAGGTGTGCGAGCCGAACGTGGAGACTTCGGCAACGAGCGAGAGGCCGAGGACGGGGGTTGGGCGATGGCGATCGAGTGTGGATCCGTCGCCGAGCTGCCCGGTGTGGTTCCAGCCCCAGCACTGGAGTGAGCCGTCGCGGAGGAGCGCGCAGGTGTGGTAGGCGCCAGCGGCGATCTGGACAGCGGTGGTGATCCCGGGGACGACCGCCGGGATCCCGCGCGTGGTTGGGGTGTCGTCGCCGAGCTGCCCATAGCCATTGTCGCCCCAGCAGCGAACAGACCCGCTGATGTCGCGCGCGCAGCTATGGCTTCCGCCGATGGCGATCTCCACGGCCGGCGGCAGGCCGACGACTGGTGAGATCTGTTGACGCGAGGTGCGCGTTCCATCGCCCAGCTCTTGAGAGGCGTTGTCGCCCCAGCAGTACACCACGCCGCGTGAGGTCAGAGCGCAGGCGTGGTGGAACTTCGAGTCGAGCTGGATTGCGTCACCGAGCATGCGGGTCGGTGGCTTGTCGCCGATTCGGTATTCCTCCCAGCAGAGGACCTGACCCTGGCCGTCGCGCTCGCACGGGAGGTTGCGGCCAAGGTGGAACGAGGCTGCGTTCGTGACGCCGTTCAGCGGCCGGTAATGTCCTTGCACGGTGCCGTTGCGCAAGATGGCGTAGACCGCGCCCTCCCCGTCGGCGAGGGCGCGGACGCCCGACCAGCCCACCATTCGCCTGGGCGAGGGCTGGATTGAGGAGACGTTGCCGGTCAGATCGACGGGGAAATTGCCCCAGCAGATCGCCGCGTCATCGGCGCGTAGGGCGCAGGTGGAGATTGAGCTCGTGGCGATCCGGATGGCGCCGGTCACGTTGGGGACCTCGGCGGGGACGAGGCGCGGCGAAGGATTGTAACGCTCGTCCAAGGGTTGGGCGGGGAGCGGAGTTAAGACCTGCGGGAGGGGCGGAGGATCCTCGGCGATCGGCGGCTCTGGCAAAGGCTCGGCGGCGATCTGCAGCGGGGGCGACGGCGGGAGGTCACGGGGAACGGGGACGGCGGGGGGCTCGTTGGGGGGCGCGCTGCAGCCGCACGCGAGGGTGAGCGCGGCGAAGAAAGCTCGGCTTCCCTTGCTGGGCGGCGTCAAGAGAGCACCTCGGCGGAGGTTTTCGCACCGAGAACGTTGTCGACCCAGCGGTCGAGGGTCGCCGCGTCCGTGCATACCTGGATCCGGGCGCGGTCGTCGTCGGTGAGCGCGATCCCGGCGCGCTCAAGAAAGCGAAGGAGGGTGTCGCGCCTGGCCTTCAGCTCGCCTTTCAGCTCGCCTTTCAGCTCGCCTTTCAGCTCGCCCTCTTCAACGCCTTCCTCGTGCGCTACCTCGAGCGCGCCCCGCGCGTCCTGCTCGGCCATCTTCGCTCGCTCATACACTTCAGATGTCGGGACATGGAATAGGGAATAGATGATGCCCAAAACCATGGCGACCAACGACTATCTGCCGGAAAACGCGTCGCGAATGTCTTGGAGGGCATCATTTACTTCCGTGCGCACCTACATTGGTACCATACTGATTTTCCGCAGAGACGCGATTCCATGTCCCGACATCTGA
>Ga0209181_10012662_pt1 | contig 10645 bp, 10 predicted proteins | sample MAT05_FD_187208 | JGI IMG/M metagenome (GOLD analysis project Ga0209181, IMG submission 187208) | Freshwater microbial communities from Lake Fryxell liftoff mats and glacier meltwater in Antarctica - MAT-05 (SPAdes) (version 2) | ecosystem: Environmental > Aquatic > Freshwater > Ice > Liftoff...
AGGTCAACCATTTTTTCATCAGACAACACTATTTTTCTGCGAATAGTGGGGCTATTTAAAGAAAAATAGCGGCCGTATGATGGAACAAAGGGTGGCATCAAATGACTAAGTTATTGGTGCCGCGTTCCTTATTTTTTTTAAACGCACAAAATTAGCGGAGTATATTGATTTTTGCCCCGTTTTCGGCCAAAAGCCTGTTAAGGAACGCGGACGGAATAAGGTAACAGTTCTGGGGAGCCGTTTTTGGTCCTGTCAAGGCGCGAGGAGGGCGTTTAGTGGGGCTAACTAACCAACGAGCAACGAAGACAAGATCAAAACAATGCCGCCAGAGCTGTTACCTTATTCCGTCCGCGTTCCTAAGGAACGCGGCACCAATAACTTAGTCATTTTAGGTCAACCATTTTTTCATCAGACAACACTATTTTTCTGCGAATAGTGGGGCTATTTAAAGAAAAATAGCGGCCGTATGATGGAACAAAGGGTGGCATCAAATGACTAAGTTATTGGTGCCGCGTTCCTAAGAGAGGTGTTTTGCCGGGTTCATGTTTTCAAAATACATTTTTTTCAATCGCACAACGCTCATGGAGCCTAAAACGTACATTGACCAATTCAACGCATTTGCCTGGACCTACGGTCCAAAAATACTTACCGCAGCCGTTCTGCTCATCGGCGGCATTTGGCTGATCAACCGGCTCACCCGAGGTTTCGACAATTTTCTGAAAAACCGCAAGGTGGACGAAAGCCTGCGCCCGTTTTTTACTTCTTTGACGGACACGGGCATGAAAGTCATTCTGGTGTTTATGATTGCCAACACCTTTGGTCTTCAAACGACTTCGTTCATCGCCGTATTTTCGGCTATTGCGTTCTCGGTGGGATTGGCGTTGCAGGGCAGTCTGGGTAATTTTGCCAGCGGCGTACTCATCCTGCTATTCCGGCCGTACAAGGTCGGCGACTTACTTAACGTCGCAGACAAATCAGGGCGGGTCACAGAAATCCAGATTTTCAGTACGGTGTTGGTGACGCCGCAGGGCAAAAAAATCATCATTCCCAACGGCAAAATGACCGAAGGTCCGATCGAGAACATTGCATCAGGCGTGGAAGTACAGGCGGAAATTTCACTGCTCATGATACCCAAAACACGCCTGGAGTGGCTCCGCGCTGCGGTGGACGAGGTAGCGAGCCGCTGCCCGTATGCGCTGCACAACCGTCCCACCTCGGTGCAGGTTTCCGCCATCAACCGAGATGACATCAAAACTCAAATCGCGGTATGGACGATGGGCGAGCACTACGACGAAACGATGAGTTTTATGTACGAAGAATTGAAAGCCGCTTTCGAAATGGCAGGCATCGAAATGGCGAAAGAGCGGCGGCGGGAGAATGCCTGATTGCGTCATTGGTCATTGAGGTCATTGGTCAAAAAATGACCTTAATGACCAATGACGATCAACGACGAAATTCCATCCAGCCCTTTGCCGCCAACTGCTGCGTCAACGCCTCAATATAATAACTTCCGGCAGCGGGGTCGGCCAACTGGTCGAACCCGCTTTCCATTTTCAGCAGGTGTTGCACGTTGCGGGCCATGCGGCGGCTGAACGTTTGCGGATACGTGGCCTGTGCCTCCCGCCCGGCATCATAGGGCAGCACGGTAAGCCGGTCGGCTCCGCCCAGCACGGCCGACATGGACATGGTGGTAGCCCGGATCATGTTGGTGTACAAGTCGTCGGTGTAGGCATCGGGCTCAAAACGGACGGCTATGTTCGGATAAACCGGCGTTGCTCCCCAGGCTTTCAAGACATTCAACCACAATAACTTGAATGCCCGCAACCGGGCGATTTCCAGAAAATAACTCTTGCCGATGGTGATCGAAAAGTGCATCGAAGCGGCAGCCTGATCAACTGGAATTCCACGTTCGGTGAGTTTTTCGAGGTAGAGGCTGGCTTGGTGGAGCAAGTCAACCTCTACTTCAGAGTGGGACGGCGTTGAAACGGGAGCGGGTCCGGGGTGGATCATCCGAAATCCCGGAAATTGCTCCCGTGCATATTGCACCAGATCGGTCAGGTAGCACCAATCGGGCTGAAGGGAAAGCGTCAAAACGGCCGCCGGGTCGTAGGCTAAAGAGCCGTGCAGTTGTTCAGTGGGTACGTTGCGCGCTTTGGCCAGTCGCCCCAATTGCGCCATCAAGGTGCCCGGATTGGCGGTCATGCCCGGACCTGCGAAGTGCAGGCCGATGTAATCGAGGTAAACGCTGTCGAGCAATTGACTGAAAGCGGTAGAGTCGAGCGGAGTTTCTAACCAGAATTGGATGGATTCTACGCCGCCCTCCAGTGCATCAAGCACTTGGCGGTTGGCGGCTACTGGATCCGTCACGGTCACTGCTTCGCAGATTTCCCAGGGATGCGGCACTTCGGTAAGCGGCTGGGGCGGCACAGGAAAGTCGTCCGCGTGGGCGAATGGCGACACGACCAGATCGTCTGATACCTGCCAGTTCAATTCCTCCAGGGGCCTGCCTTTCAGGTCTTTGGCAATTTGCCGGAGCCATTCGGCCTTGCTGACCGAGGGGAATTCCGCAAAAAAATCGTCGTAGTTCGTCATGTCGTGGAAGACCTTTGCTACAGGATCCCGGGGGCAAAGTTGGGATTATTCCAACTTTTCAGCGATGCAAAAGTAGCACAGTAAGATTCGGGACTCACCGAACCATGATCACCGAATTTGTATGGCCGTCCCAACTCAACTCGGTCATTCTGTTGACTGGATCGGTCATCCAGGCTGTGGGTTGGAATGGTGTTCGGCAGGGTCGTTCGTACGAACGACCCTGCCGAACACGACTCCAACCTTTGACACCAATTGGTAAAGGCCAGGAAATAAAGGCAGGTAAAAAGTGGAATAAACAGGCGCATACGGATCCAATGAACGAAGGACAGCGACAACGATCGGTGGGTAAGGTTGCAAGGAAGGCTACAAAAAGGCGATTCTTGTCAGGCCGGCCTCAAGTTGTTGAAAGTCAGCGTCCCAGAGGCCGAGATGCTCTAATTCTGCTTTGACAAAGTCATAGGAGCCTTCCCGGAGGATTTCGGTGGCAGTGGTAGCGGCATACTCTTCGGTGGGTTGACGCTGCTGCAAGATCGGATAACGAAGGTAGCGACAAAAAGCATGGGGTGAGGTTGCAATGAGGAGAATAAAAACTGTTGAAGAAAGGAATAAGAAATTAGATAAAATTGTGAATTTTTTTAAATTATATGTGCTTAAAATATTGGATAAAAATTAGCAAAGAAGTTTACGAATGTCCAAAAGCCCGTGTTCAATAATTTTGAACACGGGCAATGTTATTTAATGTGAAATCACTGAGATTCAACGTGATCATAAATGCCATTACCGTTTGGCACAACTGGACTGGGGTCAGGGATTTCAATAAAGTGATCAGAATATTCATAATAAGGTCCTGATTTGGTAGGATACCCGGGTATATGAAGTAATTCGAGTTTGTCAAATGGACCTGACCATAAGATAGTTACCTGACCATGTTCGTTGGTTTTATGATCCCCTGTTTTGGCTCCATTGGCAAGCACTCCATAGATAAAATGATTGGACATGGGTCTGCCGCTTGGCCAAAAATGTAGATTAAAAGTCGCCTTCTTAATTAAAACAGGGTCAATATAGTCATCCTTTTCTTGGCTTCGGGTACGAAACCGCTTTAAGGAAACTTCTAAATCAGCAACCATGTCCATAGAATTAGTTTCTTCTTTGGCTTTAATATGATATTCATGAGCAAGTTTGTCTGCGGCACCACATTTCATCTTATAAATCAAAAAACGATTTCGGTTAGTTAAGCGTTTCCATTTTTGAAGATAACGTTGAACGATGTAAATGATATAGAAACCTGTAAGAAACTCGCCTAGTAAAATTGCTACAGGAAAAAAAATTACAACCCATGGATTAAATCCAGACCCTGTATTTTCTTCATCCGCATTTAAAATCTCAAGTCGATGATCAATAATTAATCCTACCAAGGTAAATAAAATAATACCCGATAGAACTGCATAGAACCTTGCCCACCAAACTTCACGACGAATGTCAGCATCGGCAACGTGACTTGCTATGTTGCCGCCATTTTTGATATAGGTCAAATTCCATCGTTCCCAATCCTGAATATCTTTTGACCACCCCTTGCCTATAAAGTGACCCGTTATTGCTGCCCAGCCGTTAATTAGCAGGCAAAGAAGCAGGATCGCCCAACTCGGAGGGTCTCCAGGAAAAAACTGCACATTACTCATAATATCTCGATTCATTTCCCAACTGACGAGTATATCAGCAAAGAAACAGATAACAAAAATTATGGTGTGCATAAAAATTGGGGAACTGCACATCAGATCTTCCCATTTTCTTAGGATTGTTTCAGAGTGGTAATAGCGGTTTTTATAGAAGTAGGCTTGATTGGCTTGCAAGGCTGCAATACCTGCTTGCTGAATAGATTCGGTATGGTAATATACCTTTTGAGAAGGAGACGGGAAGTCGTTCATTGCTGTTTTGATTTTGACGATTGTTTTTTTATTTCTTTCTTCAAGAGCAAGATAAAGTCGTCTGGAGTTGCAAGTTCATGTGAAATGTTGCACTTTTCTGGATTAGTCCAGCCGCTCGCACAAAGCTTTCCGATTTGTGGAGCAGCATTGCAATTAAGCGCTTTGTTGCCTTTCAAATCTTGAATTCCATCACTATGCAGATAAACAAAAATATTATGATTATCTGCCGCTGGGCCATTGAGTAGCATATTCGTTATTCGGAAGAAGCCGTTGATATCGGTGTTTAGTTGCCGGGTCTGTTGAAGCTCCTGTGTGCATTGTGTAATAAATGCTTCAATGGCAGACTTTTGAGCATCTTTCTTCTCCCTGCGTTCATTCCTGCATTTTACCCGTTGGCCTGCAGGCAATCCGGAACAGTCATTCGGAATGGCCTCTATTTCCAGCCGTAAGGGGTCTTTTTTGGTAGGATCCCCTATGGTTTGAAAAACTACCATTCCGCCATTCCCAGCGCTGAGAATAACGTCACAAATCGTACGAATATGGGTACTTTGTAAAGGACTATTATCTTCAAAAGTCTTGCTAATATCTGCACCAATAACCACTAGCATTGGTGGGGGAGGTGGGGGAGGTGGGGTAGTTCGGCAACCATATAAAGTTAGGCTGCCAAATAATAATGCCCTTAAATATTGCAAAGGGGAGACGAGAAGTGCTTTCACGTTCATTGAAAAGTTGGTTTAGCAAAAGGAAATAATATTTCGGTGAATTCGATAAGACAAATACCTTGCCTAAAATTTTAAATACAAACCGCTTCCTTTTAAAACCAACCTTTCTCTTTTCTTTTCCTACCTATAAATAATGGGGAGGCTAAACTTCTAAAAGTTTAGTAAACCTCTCTCGCCTTCCCAATTCCCGCTCCCCCTCCCCCAAAAAACTCCAAGCCACAATCCGACTGATCTTATTCCCCTGTCCCATCGGAATCGTTTTTACCTCGGTAGCCTTCGCCTTTTCGAGAAACTTGTAAATGCTGGCGAGATGATCCTGATTAGAAACCAGCGAAGAGAACCACCGGCAGGATTCGGCAAACTGCCGGCTTTCCCGGATCATGTCCTGAACAAACTTTTCCTCGCCGCCCAGGCACCAGAGTTCACCGTTTTGTCCGCCGAAATTCCGGGTGGAAGCACCCACCCGTTCCGTACTGAGGTTGTACAACTTACGGAGCGTCTGTGCCTCGGCTGCCGCTCTGGAGACATGGAAAGGCGGGTTGCAGATTGTCAGGTCAAACTTTTCGCCCTCCCGGATGATGCCGGGAAAAATATGATGGCGGTTGGTTTGTAGCCGGCATTCCACCGTCGCCTGGAGAGCAGGATTGGCTGCGATGATCTGGTTGGCGGATTCGATGGACACCGGGTCAATGTCTGTCCCGACAAAGGACCAGCCGTAGGCTTTGCTGCCGATGATCGGATAAATGCAATTGGCGCCCACGCCAATATCGAGGCAGCGCACCTGCGGTCCCGTCGGGATTTCCCCTTCGTTGTCGGAAGCCAATACATCTGCAATGTGGTGGATATAATCGGCTCTGCCCGGAATGGGCGGGCATAAATAACCCGCCGGAATGTCCCAATACCCAATGCCGTAATAGTGTTTCAGCAACGCCGTATTCAGCGTTTTGACCGCTTCCGGATCGGAAAAATCAATGGATTCGTCGTTGTGTGGATTCAGCCGGACAAAGGCTGTCAGTGCGGGATGACTCGCCGTGAGCAATTGGAGGTCGTAGCGCCCCCGGTGCGGGTTGCGCGGGTGTAATTCTGATTTTTCCTTGCGGCGTTTTTGCTTGATTGGAAGCATGGGAGGGAAGTAAGTGCTATGATACCTGGGCTTTAGACCTGCAAAGGTAGGCCCAATAATGGGCAGGCTCTGCTATTGCCAACGGGCAATCTAAATACTTCGCTTCTTGCCCGCTTGTTCCTTCGCCAGTTCCTAGTCAATAATCACCGCCTCGAAGAGGTAGGATTTGAGCAGGTCTTCACCCATCTGACCCATATTCGTAAAATCCTTCCAGTACACCTGCTTTCGACCTCCCCGGTCCAGGTATCCGATTTCATCCTGGAGCAGGTAACCTTGCGTAAATCCCAGGCGTACCCCGTCATACGTCTGCTTTTTCCCCCATGTGACGGATGCCGGCCAGATGAAACAAACGTTCTTCCGCAGTTTGTAATAGGGGACATTATAGGCGAGGCTCTCTGTTGCTTCCGGGATACAATGAAGGATGATCCGTCGCAATATTTCGACCATTTCTAATTCGCGGGGTGGCAAAAACTCGAAGAACTCATCCAGTGTTTTGAAGTTAACTTGTTGCATAACAGTTTGTTGCTTGTTTGCGGGGCGGATGACGCGGGTTTACGACGCAATTAGAATACCGAAACTACTGATACCACCGATACCACCGAAATAGGATGAAACGGATTTGATGCAATCTACTCTAATTGTATTCCCTTGATCTCCAGCGGCACCTTTTCCCCACTCAGCCAGTATTCCATCAAACGCCGGTTAAATGTAATATCCGCCACATAAAAGACGGGAAACCCCATCAGCACACTTTCCTCCGCCCGTTGGATCTGGACTTCCACCTCTGGGCCCATATAATTGGAATGGATGAAGTACCATCCACCGCTTTGTTTCAGTAATAACCCCACATGACCGTAGTCAAGCCCCAGAAAATACAAGCCGTCGCGCAGCTGGGTGCGCCAGATTGCCAGCACTTTTGCTGCACTGTCGCGTCGCATCACCCGGACGGTATCGCCCAGGCTCAGCATCAGCGCTTCATTCACCAGGCTTTGCTGCGCCAGCCGGTAGCGGTTGAGATTCAGGCCACTGTGCAGCAGGGTGGTGGAAACAAAATAGCCGCAGGCGATGTCACCCTGGCCGGGCGTTTCGGTATGGCCCGAAAAGGTCCAGTAAGTGCCAAACCAATGCGGCACAATCTCCCTCAAAAAGCAATTCGTGAATACCCTGCCGACAGAATCGGCAGAGATGCTCCCTTCGGTAAAAAATGCGATTTCACCGCAAAGTACGCTAAGTCCACCAAGTATATGTTTTAATGGCTTTTTAGCGCTCTTAGGAACGCGGCACCAATAACTTAGTCATTTGATGCCACCCTTTGTTCCATCATACGGCCGCTATTTTTCTTTAAATAGCCCCACTATTCGCAGAAAAATAGTGTTGTCTGATGAAAAAATGGTTGACCTAAAATGACTAAGTTATTGGTGCCGCGTTCCTTAAAAAGATCACGGCGCTGACACCGGTGGAGTATCGCAACAAATACAACAAGAGCAATGCCTGACCGCCGGAAGCCCTGCGCTAACTTCTCATTGCTTTCCGATTCAAGTTGTTAGACGAACATGTCGAACAAGTAGCCCAGCAAAAGGGCTTGACGCGCGAACAGGTTGACAATGCGTCGAAAGAACACAGACGTACGCGTCCATCTATTCGTCTTCGATGCGCTCTGCTTCTGCCCTTCCTGGAATGTTTCTGAGTAAAATGCGCCCAACATAGCGTAGAAAACTGGCAGCGAGGTTGAAAACGCTCACTTGCTCGCGCACACGTTCAGATAAACCATCCTCTCCAATTGGCTTGGCACTGATTCCGTACTTGAAGGTCTCGGTCTCGGCTTCATCCCAGATTTCATACAGGTGGTGAGGTTGGTCGTTTTCGTGTGAGTTATCGTGCGGCATAGTATTCAAGGTTCGGGCCAGCCATCTTCGTTGCTATATGTTTCGTAATCATATACTGGGGTCATACAGAAAATAATCCACGGAAATGTGCTTGCTCGGATCGTTGCCGAGCCAAGCCAGCGCATGCGCTGCTGTGTTCAGGTGCCACAACTTCTCCGATAAAATGTCTTGAAACTGGCGGATGGCCTCCTCCGGCATATCCGCCAATGCGTTCATGAGCGGTTCTGCTATTGCTTCCTCAACGCCTGTTTTCGACCAGTCGAGCAGCGCGACAATCTCCCAGAAATGTGCTTCGGTGAGCGGCTCTGGGAGCGGCGGCTGGGTAGCGGGCGATGGTTGTGTGGTGATCAGGTGGGTGATTTTCAGACAAAAGTACAAAGCAAGCCGATATTTCTACTTTTGCTGCGCATTACCACTGCGAAAACGCCATGCCGCAACCGCTCAAGACATTTATCATCTACGCCCGGGAGGATGCACAATTTAAAAACGAACTGCTGAAACAACTGGCCCCCTTCGCCCAGATGGGCTTCCTCGAAAAGTGGGACGACTCCCACATCCTTCCCGGGGAGGACTGGGAAAAGAGCATCATGAAAGCCCTCGAAGCCAGCCAGATCGTGCTGATGCTCGTCAGTGCCGACTCGCTGTTCTCCGACTTCATCCAGCGCAGGGAACTCAAAAAAGCCCTCGAACAGAAGCGCGAAGGTGCCACCCGCGTCATCCCCATCCTCGTGCGCGACTGTATGTATGACATGGCCGAAGGCATCAGCGACCTCCAGATGCTGCCGCTCCACCCCGTGAGCCGCTCGCTCGCCCCGGTGGACGACCTCGTCGTCTGGGGCAGCCGGGCCGCCGCCTGGGCCACGGCGCTGCGCCAACTGCGGGAAGTGATCGCGGATGTCCATGCCCGCGTGGCCGCGCAAGAAGCCGAAAAAGCCGCCGCTTTAGCCGCCGAAACCCACCGGGCGCAGGAGGCTGCCGCCCAACAGGCAGCAGAAGCCGCCGCACAACTGGCTGCCCAAGAAAAAACCCGGCGCGAAAAAGCCGAGCATGAGTCCGCCGCCGCCCGCCAAGTGGCCACAGCCAAACTCCAGCGCAGCAAAGACGAAGCGGCCTGGAAAGCCGCGCTAGAAATCAACGAATTGGAGGCCTACGAAGATTACTTGGGGGAAGGTTATGCCCTCCATGAGGCCGAAGCCCACCAACGCATCAGCGAATTGGAAGAAGCCGATGCCAAGCGCAGGGCAGCGCAGCGAGCCACAGAAAAACGCCAGCGAGCCGCCGAAGAAGCCGCCGCTTAGCCGCCGAAGCCCAGCGGGCGAAGGAGGCAGAGGAAAAGCGCAAGCGCGAAGCAGCCGAAAAGAAGCGGCTGGCCGATTTAGCCGCCGAAGCCGCCCGCAAAAAGCGAGAGCAAGAGGAAGCCGCCCGTTTAGCCGCAGAAGCCCAGCGGGCGAAGGAGGAAGCCGCCCGCCGGGCCGACCCCTTCCACAACCTCATGCTCCCCATCAAAGGCGGCTCTTTCGACATGGGCGATACCTTTGGTGATGCTGGCGACGACGCAAAGCCCGTCCACAAAGTCACCGTGCGCGACTTCTCGCTGTGTAAATACCCGGTGACCCAGGCCCTGTGGAAAAAAGTTATGGGCGACAACCCCTCAAACTTCAAAGGCGACGACCTGCCAGTAGAAAAAGTCAGTTGGGACGACGCGCAGGCTTTCCTCAAAAAACTCAACGCGACACTCCCGGAAAGGCAAAAGCCTTATCGCTTGCCTTCCGAAGCCGAATGGGAGTACGCAGCCAGAGGTGGCAACCAAAGCAAGGGCTTTAAATACGCGGGCAGCAATGACCTGAAAGAGGTGGGCGGGTATTGGGAAAACTCTGGCGACAAGCCACTCTCTGGGGACTGGGATGCAGGAAAAATCACAGCAAACAACTGCAAGACCCACCCTGTAGGCCAAAAAAAGCCCAATGAACTTGGCCTCTACGACATGAGCGGCAACGTGTGGAAGTGGTGCCAGGACGTGTGGCACGACGATTACAAAGGCGCGCCAGGCGATGGCTCGGCTTGGGAGCAGGGCGGGAAGAGTGCCTTGCGCGTGGTTCGTGGCGGGTCTTGGTTCATCGCTCCTGACTACTGTCAGGCAGCCCGTCGGCTCAGGGGCGGTACCGTTCTCCGCATCATGGACGTCGGTCTTCGCGTTGCCCGGTAACTTACTCACCCTTTACCCTTTTGTAACTATACAGCCGGGGTACAGAGCGAATCTCCATTGATTTCCGACCTCTCCGAGTAGGCTGTCCAAAGGGCGAAAATTTATCTTGCACATTTCAATTGAAAAACGATTCACGAAATTGTATTAATTGGTTGAATATCAGTAATTTGTATCTTCGTTTAGGGTAATCA
>Ga0209181_10012663_pt1 | contig 10643 bp, 10 predicted proteins | sample MAT05_FD_187208 | JGI IMG/M metagenome (GOLD analysis project Ga0209181, IMG submission 187208) | Freshwater microbial communities from Lake Fryxell liftoff mats and glacier meltwater in Antarctica - MAT-05 (SPAdes) (version 2) | ecosystem: Environmental > Aquatic > Freshwater > Ice > Liftoff...
GGCGCTATCCTGGGCAAGGATAATATGGGCAAGGTTAATTATGCGCAAGGTTAATAGGTTTTTAACCGCACCGGGGTTGCGTAAAACCCATGAGCAACGATGTGCAAAAAACTGCGTTGCGGTTTTGACAATTGCGTCCCGGCTTCCCAGTAGCCTCATTGCATTCGGCCAACCCTGGGCTGAAGGGCGCAAGCCCGTTCGGCTTGGGAACCTAGTAAGCAATTACCAGCGCATTCCGCATGCAGGCTTGATTCATCCCAAACGTCACTTTACATCGCTCCTGGGCTTACCAGCACTGAACTTAATGAAAAGCCACGATGCCCTATCGTCAATGCTGCGCATTGGTAGCCACATTTACTGAGTTGAAAGCCTTTGAACTGGGCTGCAGCTGTGCATAATACGGCCAGGGCTTTCCTGGGGGAAGGCGTAATTTTTTTAAGGCAATGTCAAACAGCAAAGATTTAGACCGTCAAAATTTAGCAAGTCAGAATTTAGCAAGTCAGAGCGCGGGAAGCCAGAAACTGGGGCGTCGTGCACGACGTATGCCGACCGATAGCGCGATCTTAATGTGTCGCGGCGATGAATCTTGGACTACAGAGTTACAAGATATATCGGCAACTGGACTGCTGGCGCTTCGCCCGAGTGATTGGGTGGGCAAGCGCGGCGACCAATTTGTACTTGATTTGCTGCTCGGTGAAACTCTAAATATCCACCTGGAAGCCCGCGTTATGCGCATTGATGAAGAAGAACTCGGCTTTGCCTTCTCGCGCATTCCACCTGAAAAAGAAGCGGCCCTATGGAATTTGCTCGGCGGTTACGCCGATTCGCTGGAACTTTGGCGTGACGATGATTCTCGGTAAGGTTGACAAAATTCGTGCGCTTATTCTGCCTCGAAACCGCCGTTGCCAAAACGATCCACTGACTCTTGACGACTCACAGCAGCTAAGCCTTCAAATGAACCTGAGGTGCCAAAATGATCGCTATTTTGCACCTGATTCATCGCGACAAGCCCGGGCTCAATAGTCTGCGCTGGGCGTCCTGAAAAACTAAAAATTGCTAACATCGCAAAGCTTGCACAAGCGCCAGTAACCAAATTCCGCGCATTCCACCAGCCTTTTCTGTGACCGGAGCTAGCCGCAAACACCAGGGCACTTGCAGTTTGCTGCGCAGGATTCGCTACGCGTAGTCCAAGTTTCGTCAATGCCGCAGTTTCAGGATTGCTTAAAATTGCGTTGACCAGTCTCGCACGCTCATCTGCACATAGATGTCCAAGACTCAAACTTAAGATATCTAAACTAGTGGGTTTTGCGCTGGTTTGGCTTGAACGAACTGGAATTGAATTGCTAGATGTCGTCATAACAAATACGCCGGTAGAAATGCTGATGCATCCATGGACGGCAACTCAGGCAGTTTTCTCTCAGCGCGTAAAAACGCCGCGGAATGCGGCGTTTAGGCCTGAGCGTAACGGCGACACAGCAGGCGAGTACGTCGCTTCCGGTTACTTTTTACTTTTCGGCTTTGCTTGTTCAAGAATGAACGTAATTTTCATCGTGACGCGGTATTCGACTATCTTATTTTTTTCAACAACCACTTTCTGCTCAGCGACCCATGCACCGGTGATGCCTTTGATCGTTTCACCCGCTCGCGCAATGCCATTTTGAGCGGCATCTTCGAAGCTCTTGCTTGATCCTGCGCTGATTTCGATAATTTTTGCGACCGACATTGACTGCTCCATGAAGTTTTAGCGCCCGACTGAGCGCGTAGCGAAGTATAGACCGCGTTTAGAGGTATTGACCGTTGTAGAAGTATGGACTGACGTTGTAGAAGTATGGACTGACGTTGAATTAGATATGCACCGCCAAAAGCGGGTAATCACAAATTTGTGGAGAGACGCGCTACCCTTGCGCTATGCCTAGAAAAACACCAGAAAAATACAAAGCCGCCGCAAATGCCGCGCCGAAAAAAAATAAACACTTGCATCGCGAAGACGATCCGCGACTGAGCAAAGAACCGACGCCAGAGCCGCCTCGGCGCGCGAGCAGAACCAGCATAGAAAGCGCAGGCCATGCCAAGCCGCAATTCGCACCCTTTCAGAAACCTAAACCAGGCTCGACGAACGCTAATTTCGACTCAGCCAGTTTGGGAAAATCGAAGTCGAAATCCGACAAAGGGGCAAAAGCCGTTTTTTTGAAGCCCAGCGACACCCAGTCTGACCCTTTCGCGGCCCGCGAAGCCGCGAAGTACGCGCAGCCCATCGCGAGCCGGGAATCGATTTTGGCGTACCTCTCCAGCGTCGCCCAAGTTTTAACGATTGAAGCCATTGCCGAGCATTTCAAGCTGATCGGTGAAACGGATCGGGATGCGCTTGATAAGCGCGTCAACGCGATGTTGCGTGATGGGCAATTATTATTGAATCGGCGTGGCGGCTTAGCGGTCGCTGAAAAGGCCGATCTAATTCCGGGAACAATTATCGCGAACGCCGATGGTTTCGGCTTTTTACGCAGGGACGACGCTGCTTCCGAGGATATTTTTTTAGCGCCCGCACAAATGAAGCAAGTGTTGCACGGTGACCGCGCGTTGATTTCAATTACCGGCGAAGACCGCCGCGGCCGCTCTGAGGGCATGATTGTTAATGTGTTAGAGCGCCGATCACCGAAAATCGTGGGACGCTATTTGGAAGAGGCACTTTATGGCGTCGTAGCACCGGATGACCGTCGTATTCATTTAGACATCCAAATTCCGCGCGGTGCCAGCGGCGGCGCAAAGCCAGGTGATGTGGTGGTGGCAGAAATCACCGAACCACCGACTTCGCATCGTCCGCCAATTGGGCGCATCGTCAAGGTATTTGGCAGCGATCTAGGCCCGCAACACGCCATTGATTTGGCAATTGAAAGCTTTGATTTACCAAAAGAATTCCCGAAAGAAGTTGCGCTTGAAACAGACGCAATTCCCGATGTCGTTGAAGCGTGGCAATTGAAAGATCGCGTGGATATCCGGCATTTGCCACTGGTAACCATTGATGGCGAAGATGCACGCGATTTTGACGACGCGGTGTATTGCGAACCCACTAAATCCGGTGGATTCAAGCTAATCGTGGCGATAGCGGACGTTGCGAGCTATGTCAAAGTCGGCAGCGCGCTCGATATCGAAGCGCTCAATCGCTCGACCAGCGTGTATTTCCCAGCGCGCGTGATTCCGATGCTGCCGGAGAAATTAAGTAACGGCGTTTGTTCACTCAAACCTGAAGTTGACCGGCTGTGCTTGGTCTGCGAGATGCTGATTGACAGCGCAGGCGTCACCAAACGTAGCAAGTTTTACCCAGCAGTGATGAAATCGCATCAACGTTTGACCTACAATTTGGTGTGGCATGCATTGCGGCCCAAACCCGCCAATGCACAAGAAAACCAGGAAAGTAAATTGGCGCGCGAGCGCGTTGCCAAAGTACTGCCGCAACTACAGCATTTATATCGGCTTTATCACGTACTAGATGCGGCGCGACATGCGCGCGGTGCGATCGAATTTGAAGGCGTTGAAGTTAAATTCAATTTTGATGAAGCAGGCTTGGTGCACATGGTTGGGCGCTACGAACGCAACGATGCGCACAAGCTTATCGAGGAATGCATGATCGCGGCCAATGTCGCGGCGGCTAAATTCATCTCCAAAGCAAAAATTCCGGCGCTCTATCGCAGCCACGCCAGCCCGCCGGCAATGCGCTACGACGATGCACGCAAATTTTTAGCGGAACTTGGCGTCAGCATGCCAACCTATGACGAACTGACGCCTGCGTTGGTTACGGCGGCATTGCGCAAAGCGCGCAGTCGCCCTGACCGCGCGTTGATTGAAGCGGTGTTGTTGCGTACACAAAGTTTGGCGGTCTATTCGGCAGTTAGCGATGGCCACTTTGGTCTTGCGCTCTCAGCCTATGCGCACTTTACTTCGCCGATTCGGCGCTATCCGGATCTATTGGTGCATCGCGCGATTTACTATGCCTTGAGCGAAGCAGCGCCGGAAAAATACACTTATAGCCCTGAGAAAATGATCGAATTGGGCAAAACCTGTTCGATGCGCGAACGGCGCGCCGACGAAGCCAGCCGCGACGTCAATGAAAGGCTCAAATGCGCGTATTTAGAACGCCATATTGGTGAAGATTTTGACGGCATTGTGACCGGCGTAACCAGCTTTGGCGCGTTCGTGGAACTTAACGACAATCGCATCAGCGGTATGGTGCATGTCACGCAAATGCCGAACGACTATTATCACTATGACCAGAGCCGCATGCGCTTGTGGGGCGAACGCTCGCGCGCAGGCATTCGCTTGAGCGATCAGGTACGGATTAAAGTGCTGCGGGTCGACGCCATTGAACGCAAAATCGACTTTAAGTTGATCAGCGAATTAACCCCAGTGCCAGCGAAAGAGCTGAGCATGGGTAAAAGCCCGCACCGCACGGAAAAAGGCGTCAAAGGCGGTTTTGCTGATCGCGCAGGCAGCTCCAAGCGGGATCGCAGGCGATGAGCAGTCAAGTTAAAAGTGCTGCGTTATGAGCCAGGATTGGATGTACGGCATTAATGCGGTCGAAGGGCAATTAACCACCGACGCTGGGCGCGTGCTGGAATTATTGATTGATGCTGGCAGCCGCAACACGCGTTTGGATGAACTGGTAGCGCTAGCGGCGAAAGCGGGCATCCGCGCACAAAAAGTCAGTGCCAGCGAAATCGCGAAAAAGTGCGATAGCGACCGGCATCAGGGTGCCGCGTTGAAGTACAAAATGGCGGAATTGCTCAGCGAATCAGCGCTAACCGGTTTAGCGCAGCGCGCCGGAGCCAGCGCGCTGTTTTTAGTGCTCGACAATATTCAAGACCCACATAATTTAGGCGCTTGCATACGCTCCGCCGCCGCCGCTGGTGCGACTGCGGTGGTGTTTCCAAAAGACAAATCAGCCGGCCTAACCGCTGTTGCGCATCGAGCCAGCGCGGGCACGGCCGCACTCGTACCAATTGTGCAAGTCACCAATCTGGCGCGCGCGCTAGAATTTTTGAAGGAAGCGGGCGTTTGGTGTTACGGCGCTGCGGGCGAAACGAACAACCTAATCTATCAAACCGATTTAAAAGGCCCGGTCGCGCTTGTGTTGGGCAATGAAGGTGACGGTTTGCGGCGCTTAACGCGGGATCGCTGCGACGGTTTGGTGAAAATCCCGATGGTGCCAGGCGTAGAAAGTTTGAATGTTTCCGTCGCTGCTGGCGTTATGTTGTTTGAAGTTGTGCGGCAGCGGTTATTGATTCGGCCCAATGTTGTTTAGGTTTCGGATTAGTATTAGATAGTGATTTATCAAAAAAGAAAATTCTCGAAACCCGTTCGTGCTGATTCTGAGCTACGTCGAAGAATCGAAGCATGTAGCCGTAGTCTTGGTGATGCATATGGCTTGGTTAGAAATTGTACGGCTCTGCCCTTCGACGGGCTCAGGGCGAACGGATCTCACTATAAACTTTCAACCATTTCTGGCCGCATGAATAGCTTGAAGCCACAGCAACAATCCCATCCATTTCTTAATATCTAGCCCCAATTTCGGTCAAATCTCATGTCAACCACCCATTTTGGCTTTCGCGATGTTGATAGCCATGAAAAAGCCAAGCTAGTCGGGGAAGTTTTTAGCTCTGTCGCTAGCAAATACGATGTCATGAACGATGTCATGAGCGCAGGCATGCACCGGCTTTGGAAGCGCCATTTTGTGGGCATCGCGGATATTCGTGCGGGCGATAAAATTTTGGACTTGGCGGGCGGCACTGGCGATATCGCCAAGCTAATGGCCGAGCGCGTCGGCGATACCGGGCATGTGGTGCTGTCGGATATCAATCAAGCGATGCTCAGCGTTGGGCGTGATCGCATGCTCAATGAATCTGCGTTTGGCCGCATTAGCTGCGCGCAAATTAATGCCGAAGCCCTGCCCTTCGCCGCGCGCCAGTTCGATCTGGTCACGATTGCATTTGGCCTGCGCAATGTTACAGATAAGCCCAAAGCGTTGGCTGAGATGCATCGGGTGCTGAAAATCGGTGGAAAGTTGATGGTTTTGGAGTTCTCTGAGCTACGAATTGACGCGCTGAAGCCGCTTTATGATGCGTACTCGTTCAAAATTCTGCCGCGCATGGGCAAACTGATCGCGAATGATTCGGCGAGCTATCAATATTTAGCGGAAAGCATCCGCAAACATCCAAACCAAGAAGCACTTTCGGAAATGATGCGCGGCGCTGGTTTTGCCCGCGTCAGTGTGCAAAATTTATTTGGCGGCATGGTGGCCATTCATACGGGCTATTCCGTTTAAGTCGGTTTTTTAAACCAGTTTGTTCGCTGATTCGCATCCTGATCACACCTTCGTCACGTATGCTCGGATTCTTTTCTAAAGCAACGAATGCCTATGGATGCCTCGCAAAATTCTTCTGCTGCTACCCACACAGCGCGCGCGGCTTTGCTAGCCGCCGAAGCACAGATCAACCAGGTGATTGTCGGCAAGCCCGAGGTGGTGCGTTTAGTGTTGGCGGCGCTGTTGGCAAACGGACATGTCTTGTTAGAGGATTTGCCCGGCGTCGGAAAAACGACGTTGGCGCATGCGCTAGCGCAATCTTTTGCGCTGAAATTTCAGCGTGTGCAGTTCACTAGTGACTTATTGCCCGCTGATTTGACCGGTGTTTCGATTTATCGGCGCGATTTGGAACGGTTTGAGTTTATTCCAGGCCCATTATTTACCGAGCTTTTGCTGGCCGATGAGCTCAATCGCGGCTCGCCAAAAACACAGTCCGCTCTGCTTGAAGCAATGGCGGAATCTCAAATTACCGTTGATGGCACGACGCGGCCGTTAAATCAGCCTTTTTTCGTGATTGCGACGCAAAACCCGACCGAGCAAGCGGGCACGTTTGTGCTGCCAGAATCCCAACTAGATCGCTTTATGCTGACGCTTTCCATTGGCTACCCAGACCCAGCGCACGAACGCATGCTGCTTGCCGGAACGGATCGGCGTGCAATGGTTCAGGCCTTGAAACCCTGCGTCAGCAAGGCTGAGCTGTTGACCCTGCAGCAAAATTTGAAGCACATACAGGCATCGGCGAACTTGCTGGACTATGTGCAACGCCTAATCGCTGCGACACGAACTGCACCAGAATTGCGCTTTGGTCTAAGCCCACGCGCAGGCTTGGCGCTGCTCAATTGCGCGCGTGCTGTGGCATTTTTGAACGGTCGTCAGTTCGTGCTACCGGAGGACGTGCAGCACGTGTTTGCCGCCGTGGCAGCGCACCGTTTGACCGTGCGCGATGCTGGCTTGAACGCACGCGCAGTTGCAACGCAAATTTTAAAGAAGACGGCGGCGATTTGATTGCTAAAACGCTCGAATTAGTGGGCTTAGCGGGTGCGATAGAGCGCCTGCAAGCGGGACTGCGCAGTCGCTTTTCGAGAATTTTAGGCAAGCGTGCCGGTCGAACCCTGCCGATTTTGCTCAATCAAAAAAAGCTTTACGTATTGCCGACTGGCTTCGGCTGGTTTACCGCAGTCGTATTATTTGTTTGCGTACTTGGCGGGCTGAATTACAACAATAATTTGGCGCTAGGGTTTTCATTTTTGTTCTGCGCATTGGCGTTTTTATCGGTGCACGTTGCGCATCGAAACTTGATCCGATTGGAATTTACCCACGTATTAGCACATCCAACATTTGCTGGCGGCGAACTGGATGTCGAGGTTGGTATCAATCCAAGCGATGCACGCACGCGCACCTGTTTGCGCGGCGAATTTGAGCTCGGCACAGAAGTTGAGTTCGAACTTCCGGCAGCAAGCACAATAAACTTTGCGCTGCCCGCAGCAAAACGTGGCTGGCAAGAATTGCCGCCGTTGACGATCTCAACGCAATGGCCGTTTGGGCTATTTGTCGTCTGGTCGCACGTTTGGCCGCAAGCACAGGCGCTCATTTATCCAAAGCTTGAAATTAACCCGCCAAATTTTCCAATCGCGATCGCTCAAGCGCCTGGAAAATCGGCGCAAGTGGGTGATGAAGATTTACGCAATATACGCAGCTATCGTCCGGGCGATGCGCCGCGCCAAATCGCTTGGCGCGCCTCTGCGCGAGCGGGCGAGTTACGTACCCGGGAACTTGAAACACCGGCGTCGTCCGATATCGTTTTTGACTACCAGCAGATTCAGGGGCTAACGCACGAATTAAAGCTCAGCCGCCTTGCCGCATGGTGCGTGCGTGCCGCAGAGCAAAAGGCGAATTTTGCGCTGTGGCTACCGAATTCTCAATTAGCTTCAAGCCAAGGCGCTGCACATTTAACAGCGTGTTTAAAAGAACTGGCGCTAGCACCATGACAACCATGGCTCAAGCTAAACCCAAAGCATTGTTGTCACCGTTGCAGTTTCAATATGCGGTCGCGGCCTTGGCCGCAGCAAGTTTACCCGCCCTGCTATGGCTACAGTGGCCGGTAAGCCTATGTTTAGTCGCAGTTTTAGGCATTAGAACCGCAACCGTTCGGCGCTATCCACAAGCGTGGCCCATGTGGTTGCGCGTGACGCTCATAGCAGCTCTGGTAACGCTGGTGATTGCAAATTACGGTAGCTTTTTTGGACGCGGCCCAGGTGGCGCACTATTGCTGTTGATGTTGGCACTAAAGGCCACCGAAAGTGCCAGTTCGCGTGATGCCAGGTTAATCGTCTGCACCTCATTTTTCGTGCTTGTTGCCAGCTTTCTAATGTCGCAAAGTTTCATGGCATTAATATTGAGCGCATTCGCAACCATCGTTTGCTTCGGCGCGTTGGAAGTGCTGTCACGCCCCGCCGTGGGTGGGCCGAGCGGGTCGCCATTTGGTCGATTGGGCAGTAAAGAAGTGCTGACACTATTGAGCCTTGCGCTGCCGGTAACGTTGGCGCTATGGATGCTGTTCCCGCGATTGGCGACACCCTTGTGGGGCACCACCGACAGTGACAATGGCCGCAGCGGGCTTTCCAACAAAATGACGCCGGCCAGCATGGCCGAAATGTTGATTGACGAATCGCCACTCATGCGTATTCGTTTCGATAATGGCGCACGCCCGGACCGCAACAGCCTGTATTTTCGCGGCCCGGTGCTCTGGGATTTATCGGCTGATGGCACTTGGAGCACAGGCGAGTTTCGCGGTCAGCTGAACCGGCCGCCAGCGCCATCTGCAGAGGATCTAAGCTATGAAGTCATATTGGAGCCAACCGATCAACGCATGCTATTTTTAGCGGATCAGGCCGTTTCCGTGAGTGAAGACCGGGTGCTTTTCAACTCTGAACAGCGCTTTTTTCGATCCACGCCTATTGCGGATCTGCTGCGGTATCGCGGGCGATCCCGCCTCAGCACAGTTGTGCCGCCCGGCCGATACGTTGAGCAAGAAAGTATCTGGGCGCTGCGCTTACCGGCGAATCGCAATCCGCGCACAAGCGCATTGGGTCAACAGCTCGCACAGCAATTTCGAGAACCGTCTGCCATTGTTGCTGCCGCACTAGCGCTCTATCGCGAACAACTATTTCGCTACACCCTTTCACCGCCCGAGTTTTTAGGCATTCATACCACCGACGAATTTTTGTTCGATACCCGCGCTGGGTTTTGCCAACACTTTGCCAGTAGCTTTGCCACCTTAATGCGGGCGGCCGGTGTGCCGACGCGAGTAACGACAGGCTTTGCCGGTGGTGAATATCGCGACAAAGCGGGTTATTTTTTGGTGACCAACGCACGTGCGCACGCATGGAATGAAGTGTTGATTGATGGCATGTGGCAACGCGTTGATCCAACCGCGCAAGTGCCGCCGGAGCGCGTCGATGCCGCAGCACGCGAAGCGTTTGGCGAAAATCAGTCCGATTTTATGCGGGCATTACGCGAGCGCCGCGATCAAATGGCGGACTGGTGGAACCGCACGGTGCTGAACTTTAATGCGGCGCGCCAAGCGAATTTGTTCAAGTCTTTCGGCATAGAAAACGCAGGCTGGGAGCGACTGGTCGGCACCTTAGCGGGCGTACTGGCTGGGCTGGGGATTATGTGGGCGTTAATCGTGTACTTGCGCGACCGCAAATTAGAAAACCCGGTGCAGGCGCACTATTTTGCCGTGCTCAAGCGGCTAGCGGCGCTCGGTTTTACCCGCGAAATAGGTGAAGGGCCGAACGATTTTCTAGTCCGCATCCAAGAAAACGCCTTGCAACAACCGTGGATTGACGAGTTTAACGGGTTGACGCAGCACTATATTGCGCTGAGTTACGCCGCCGAGTTAACGGCTGCATCAGCCGCCGAATCGAGCGCCTTTGTGCAGGCGGCGCGCGCGCTTATTCCAAAAATACAGGTTCGGTAAAGATTGACGGGTTCCGGGATCGGTTCAGGCTCGGAATTGGTAGAGGTTATTAAGTAGAGTCCAAGACTGGCGCAGTAACCTAAGCCCTGCGTGCTCCGATGTCAGTATAGACTGGCGTCGTAGGTTCGGCTTTCAAGCAGGCGAAGAACGCACTTCCGGCTTCGGGCTTCGGGGTGCGCGGCAAAATCGGCCTAGTGAAGATGGCGCACGAGCGGCAAAGCCCCGATGCCATCACAGCCTGGGGCAACGCCCCGGAATCAGGTTGAGATTCCGGCAAGCGCCAACGGCGCGCACTATTGTTAGCCC
>Ga0209181_10012667_pt1 | contig 10642 bp, 4 predicted proteins | sample MAT05_FD_187208 | JGI IMG/M metagenome (GOLD analysis project Ga0209181, IMG submission 187208) | Freshwater microbial communities from Lake Fryxell liftoff mats and glacier meltwater in Antarctica - MAT-05 (SPAdes) (version 2) | ecosystem: Environmental > Aquatic > Freshwater > Ice > Liftoff...
ACGACAATTTGTTTTTGGCTGGCGACTGGATTGATACGGGATACAACATGGGATGTGCTGAGGTTGCTTTCATGTCGGGTCTGATGGCAGCACAGGCCTTGCGTGAAAAAGTTTTCGGCATCACCGAACACCAGCCCATCCTTAAAGACCTTTAACCGTACTTTGTTTTACCTTTAGTAGCCTGAAATAAAACATGTCGACAATTCGGATAGCCGGGGCCGGAATTTCCGGCCTTACCGCTGCCATTAACCTGGCCCAAAACGGCTATGCAGTGGATGTTTATGAGCGCAAGTCCGACGCAGGCGGTCGGTTTGGAGGCGACATGCAGGGTTTGGAAAACTGGACCACCGCCGAGGACGTATTGGAAACAATTGCATCCTACAACCTTCGTCTCAATTTCGACCACACCCCACTGCCGCCGCTCACCATGACCGACGGTCGCGGCCCTTCGCTATCGTTCGGGTTCAAACGACCGGTTTGTTATTTGGTCAAACGCGGCACCGACCAAGGCAGCCTCGATCAGGGGCTGAAAGAGCAAGCGCTGGAAGCAGGGGTACGCATACATTTCGGACAAAGCTTGTTACCCGCGCAAGCTGACATCAACGCTACCGGTCCGAACACCCGCGAAGTTTTTGCGGTGGATAAGGGTTATGTATTTAAAACAGACCTGCCCAACCAGGCCATCGCCATTGTGAACGACAAGGCGGCATACAAAGGCTACGCCTACCTGTTGGTGGTAAACGGCTACGGATGCCTCAATACCGTATTGTTCGACCGTTTCAAGGAGGTAAACCGTTGCCTGGCACACACCCGAAGCATTGTTGAAAACATGGTTGCCTTGGACATGCGCGAAGCGCGGCCCGTTGGTGGACTTGGCAGCATTGCCCGTGAAACGGCATTCAGGCAGGGCAATACCCTGCTGGTGGGTGAAGCTGCGGGTATCCAGGATTTCCTCTGGGGTTTCGGTATTCGAACGGCCATGCAATCGGGTTACCTTGCCGCACAATGCATCATCAAAGGATGGGATTACAACCGTCTTGCAGGCGAAATTTTTCCTTCACGCATACAATCAGGCATCGTAACACGGTATTTGTACCATCAATTCGGCAGACTTAGCTTTGGGTATGGATTGATGGGAAGGTTGGTTAACCGGCGTACAGATCCTGCACATTTTTTAAACAAGGCGTATGGTTACGGGCGCATACACCGAAAGATTTACCCATTGGCCCGTTTTGCACTACAACGTGTTTACCCGGAATTAAGACTTTGACATTCCTACATTTTACCAATCCTACGGCATCATGCAGCATCTCGACGACAACGCCAGCATCAGTCTGGTTAATAAGGGTTCCCTTTTCTCCATACATGAATACCAAAAACCAGGTGAAGAACGCTTCATCCTGAAGGCCATTGAAGGCAAACGCCCCAGTGCCAAACAAATCCTGCTGCTGAACACGGAATATGAAATTGCGCGTCAGATACAATCAAAAAGTGCGCGCAAAGTCATTCAAAAAACAGAATACAACGGTAAACCTGCGCTTTTGCTGGAATACATCGACGGTGTAAACTTGCTGACGCGTTACCCGACGCCGCTGCCGTTACCCGAATTTCTGGGTGTGGCCATTAACCTTTCCAATGCCTTAGGAGCATTGCACGAATGCCGTGTAATCCACAAAGACCTTCAGCCGATCAACATCCTCGTTGAGCACGAAACCGACCGGATTGTTTTCATCAACTTTGGCATTGCTTCCCGCCTGACGCGTGAAAACAAACTCACCTCCAACATCAACCTGCTGGAGAGCAATTTGGAGTACACCGCCCCCGAACAAACGGGAAGAATGAACAGGAGCGTCGATTACCGTGCAGACTTATACACCCTCGGGATCATTTTGTACAAACTTTTTACCGGGCGAACGCCGTTCCAAAGCAACGATACATTGCACCTGATCCACAGCCACATGGCGCTGCCTGTGGATGTTTCAGCCATACCCGAACCGCTCAACATTATCCTGAAAAAATTGCTGGCAAAAAATGCGGAAGACCGTTACCAATCGGCTTATGGACTGCGTTTTGACCTTGAGAAATGTCTGGAACAGTTCAAAAGCACAGGCAAGCTGACACCCTTTGAGCTTGGGCAGCAGGACTTTTCTTTGTATTTTCAAATTCCTCAAAAGCTATACGGACGCACTGCGGAAATCAAAGAATTGCTTGAAAATTTTGAAGCGGTAAGCCAGGGCTCCGCCCATTTGCTGCTCATCAAGGGTTATTCCGGCATCGGCAAATCGGCGTTGGTGCAGGAGGTCAACAAACCCATTACCGCCCAAAAAGGTTTTTTCATCAGTGGTAAATTTGATCAATACCAGCGCAACATTCCTTACTTCGCATTGCTCAGGGCTTTTCAAGGTCTGGTAAGTCAGTTGCTTACGGAAAAAGGCGAAAAACTGGCCGAATGGAAAGAAAACATCCTTCAGGCAGTCGGCATCAACGGGCAAATCATAACGGAGGTGATTCCGCAGGTGGAACTGATCATCGGTGCACAATCGCCGGTGGGCATCTTGCCTCCGCTTGAGGCCCAGAACCGTTTTTTAAATACATTTTTGAATTTCATTAGGGTTTTCGCTCGTGCAGAGCACCCTTTGGTGTTGTTTCTCGACGACCTTCAATGGGCCGATACGGCCAGCATCAACCTTATTCAAAGTGTCCTGCTCGACGACAGAGTCCGGTACCTGCTCATCCTCGGCGCTTACCGCGACAACGAGGTGGATACCATGCATCCGCTGTCGCGCATGTTGGATACGTTGGAAGATGAAAATGCGCCCATGAGCAGCATACATCTTAAGCCCTTGCCCTTGCCGGAAATCATCAGCCTCGTTACGGAAACATTGCGTTCCGGAGCCGATGAAAGCGCTGAACTGTGCAGCCTGCTCGAACAAAAAACAGGGGGCAACCCGTTCTTTTTAACGCAGTTTCTCAACCACCTCTACGACGACGAACTGATCAGGTTCGACCCGACAAGCCAACGCTGGCAATGGGAAATAGGGGTCATTCGGGAGCAAAACATCACCGACAACGTGGTGGCGCTGATGACCCAGAAAATCCGCCAATTGCCGCCCGAAACACAGGAATTACTCAAAGTGGCCGCCTGTATCGGCAATGAATTTGACTTGTACACCCTTGCAGCCGTAAGCCGTAAACCCGAACTTGAAGTTGCCCGTTTGCTTTGGAAAAGCATCGAAGAAGGTCTTACGCCCCCCCTGGATGAAAACTACCGTGCGTATCAGGGATTAGAAGCGGCGAAACATGACGAGTACACAGGTTTGAACGCACCGAATGCCCGGTACACCTTTTTGCACGACCGCATCCAACAGGCTGCTTACGACATCATTTCGGCCGAAGAACGCGATGAATTGCACTTGCGCATTGGAAGGCGCATGCTTCAAACCTCGCCCGATGAGCAACGGGATGAGCACCTTTTCGACATCCTCATCCATTTCAACCTGAGCCGTCATCTGATGAGCAATGCTGATGAGCTGGAAACCTGCGCCCGGATGAATCTGCAGGCCGGGCGAAAAGCTTCGGCTTCTACGGCTTACGCTTCGGCTGTAAGTTACCTGCGAAGTGGCATCGACATGCTTGACAGACGCCATTGGAGCACGGAAATGTATGACCTTTCCTACAACCTGTATTATGCCTGCTCCGAGGCATTGTACCTCAGCGGCGATCATGCCGGTGCAGAAGTCCTGTTGGACGTACTGCAGTCAGAAGCTCAAAACAAAACCGACCAGGCCAAAGTATTCCTGCTGCGCGGTATTTTGTACACCAACGTTGGTAAAATCGTTGAGGCACTGCATGCATGCAAAGTGGGTCTGACCCTATACGACCTCAGTGTGCCCGAAAGCGTGTCGGACGAGGCATTCATCCAGGGGCTCATGCGTGTTAAAGAACTCCGCGGCGACCGCAGTGTGGAATCGCTGATCGACTTGCCAAACATGGCGAGCTTGGACAGTTACATGCGTCTGCTGCTTTTGTCGGTTATGGCTACGCCTGCCTTTTTTCTCGACAACAAACTGTGGATATGGACGGTTACCCAGCTCGTGCAGATTTCCCTTGAAGACGGCAACAGCGACCTTTCTGATCTTGGTTATGTGGCTTTCGGACTTGTGCTCGGCTCTGGACTTGGCGAGTACGAAACTGGTTACGAATACGGTAAACTTGCGCTCAACCTGAACCATAAATTCAACAAAGTAGAAAACCGGGCCAAGGTAAATGTAGTCTTCGGCACCATGAATTCCCATTGGAATACTTCCGCAGGCAACAACATTGCATATGCGACCGAGGCTTTTGAATTGGGTAGGGAAACGGGCGATTTGATTTACGCCGGTTATGGCGCCTCGCAACTTACCTGGTGCAGGTACATGATCGGTACGCCAATGGAACAACTCGTTGAAGACTGCGACAAAAACTACCGTTTCCACCTGCGCAACCGCGATTTGAGTGGCGACGCCATACTCATTGCCAGGTGCCTGATTGATGCTTTGCAGGGACGAACCAACGCACCCACCTCTTTTGAACAAAAAGACTTCAGGGAAGAAGAGCTTTTCCAAAGAAATCTTGCCTATCCCATTAAACAGCCCTTGCACCATTTCTACTTGGCCAAAATGAGGCTTAGTTACCTCTTTGATCAGTACGAAGAAGCCCTTTCCTTTGCAGAAAAAGCTGAAACGGTTGCAGATGCATCTTTTGGGTGCGTATACATACCCGATCAAGTGGAGTACCATGCCCTCTCCTTGCTTGCCTTATACGATCAGGCAACCGAAGAAAACCGCGCCAAATACCGTGGAACCATTGATGCATTAATGGGCCGTTTGCAGGTATGGGCGGAAAAGGCGCCACAAAACTGGCGCAGCAAATTCCGGCTTGTGGAAGCCGAAACCTACCGGATCTTTGGCGTTTCCGTGGATGCCGCAGAAGCTTTCGACGATGCCATAAAACTTGCCGCTGAAAATGGATTTACGCAGGACGAAGCCTTGGCCAACGAGCTTGCCACACAGTTTTACCTCCGGCAGGGCAAAGAAAAAATTGCGCGAGCCTACCTATACGACGCGTTGCGACTCTACGAGAAATGGGGAGCTTTTGCCAAAGTGAGACACCTAAGCCAGAAGTACTCAAAATTCATCGACAAACTGCCGGAACACTCGGATACCCAGCAGGCCTTGTCTTTCGACCCCGGGCACAGTGAATCGCTCGATCTGTACACCATCATGAAGGCTTATGCAGCCATTTCCGCCGAAGTGATGCTTGAAAATTTGCTGCGCAAAATGTTGGATTTGATCCTCGAAAACGCCGGCGCCCAACGTTGCGTGTTCCTTTCCGCAGGCCCGCAAGGCGAATTGTTGTTGCAGGGAGACGGTTCGGTGGACCAGAACGAACGCTCCGTGCTTCAGAACATACCCATGACAGGAACCGACGACGTGCCAGCGGCCGTAGTGCGTTATGTGGCCCGTACCCGCGAAAGTTTGTTGCTCAACAAAGCCGTACAGGACGAAAACTTCAACCACGATCCATATGTCCAGAAACACCTTCCCCAATCTGTTTTGTGCCTTCCGGCCATACACCAGGGCAAGTTTTTGGGTGTGGTGTACCTCGAACACCGCCAAGCGGTACAAGCATTCACACCCGGTCGTGTTGAACTTGTAAACCTGCTCATCGTGCAAATGGCTGTATCCATCGACAATGCCATTCTTTACCGCAGCCTCGAAGAAAAAGTGAAGGAACGCACCCTCATCATTGAGGAACAGAAAAAAGAATTGGAAAAGGAAAAACAAAAGTCCGACCGTCTGCTTTACAACATTCTTCCCGTGAGTACGGCCGAAGAGTTGAAAGAAACCGGAAAAGCAACGCCGAAATCCTTCGAAAGTGTAACCGTTTTGTTCACCGATTTTAAAGGGTTTACCCGCATTGTTGAACACATCAGTCCAGAAGAACTCATCAATACCCTCAACGAGGTGTTCGTGGCTTTTGATGAAATATCCAAAAAACACAGGCTGGAACCAATCAAAACCATCGGCGACTCCTTCATGTGTGCAGGCGGCATTCCAGAGGTCAACAACACCCATCCATCCGATGCGGTGTATGCCGGTTTGGAAATGCAGGAATTTATTGTGCAATGGAATCTGAAACGGATCAGCAACGGTCTGGAACGCCTCGATCTGCGTCTTGGCATCCATACAGGACCTGTGATTGCCGGTGTGATAGGTATGCGCAAATTTGCTTACGACATCTGGGGCGACGCGGTAAACGTTGCTTCCAGATTGGAGTCAAGTGGTGTGCCGGGAGAAGTGAATATTTCGCAAGCCACCCATAAACTGGTGAGCGGCATGTTTTTGTGCGAACCGCGCGGTAAAATTTACGCCAAACACAAGGGTGAAATCGAAATGTACCTTGTCAAAAGCATTTTGTAAGTGGGCAGCCTGAAGTCTCGAGTCTTACGTTTTTTGATGCTTTTTCTTTGCTGCAGGAAACAAAATATTGTTCAAAATCAACCGGTACCCCGGTGAATTGGGGTGCAGGGCCAGATCCGTTGGAGGATCGCCTACAAAGTGGCGGTAATCCTCAGGATCGTGGCCGCCGTAAAAAGTCCAGAAACCAAAACCGAACGAGCCATGGATGTAACGGGCTTCGGTGGCTGGTTTGTTTTCCCCCATGATCAGCACGTTTGGCTTGATGTATTTTTTCAAAAAAGCGGTACTTTGACCCATAAAACCTTTCACCGTACGGGTGTGACACTGGGTGAGCATGGTGGGCACGGGGTCCCATTTGGCCGAAAAATCGAACAGGGTAAAATAGTCCTGTTCAGGATTCACGTTGCGGCCCAGGTTGTGGTCGATGCTTGAGTGCTCGTAGGTGAGTGGGTCGCGAATAAGTTGAAAATCGGTAAATGCGAAAGTTTTGGAAAAATCGAGTTTGGCCTGAGCGCCCGGATCCATCGGGTCGCCGTCGTACATTTCCGCACAAATATCCAAACCTTCGGCAGCAAGCGCGATGTCGTAAGTATCGGTAGCCGAACACATGGCGAACATAAATCCGCCGCCCGAAACATATTCAGAGATGCGTTTGGCTACGGCCAGTTTGAGCTGGCTTACTTTGTCAAAACCGTTTTGTCGGGCCAGCGTTTCCATGTGCCGCACATGGTCGCGGTACCAGGGTTGGTTGTTGTAGCTGGCATAAAACTTACCGTACTGGCCTGTAAAATCTTCGTGGTGCAGGTGCAGCCAGTCGTATTCGAGCAATTTGCCCTGAAGCACATCGGTGTCGTATACCACGTCGTACGGGATTTCGGCGTACGTGAGTACAAGGGTCACCGCATCGTCCCAAGGCTGGATGGCCTCACCTTTTTCGTTTTTTTCAGGCGTATACACAGCGATTCTGGGCGCTTTTTCAAGCTTGATCACGTCCATGTTCACTTCCGGATTTACAATTTCATTTTGGATGGCAGTAAACTGTGCATCGGCGATGATTTCGTAACTCACATCGCGTGTTTTGCATTCTTTTTCAAACACGGTCGTGTATGGAAATGCAAAGCTACCGCCTTTGTAATTGAGCAGCCAGTAGGCTTCCACGCCCTGAGAAATAACCCAATAAGTGATGCCGTACGCCTTGAGGTGGTTGCGCTGGCTTACCTCGTCCATGGGCAAAATCATGTAGGTAGCACGCAACGGCGATAAGGCGGCAGCAAAAAAAGCAAGGATGAGCAGGATACGTAGCATGGCAGGCGAGTGTTTGAAGTTGTTGGGCAAATTTAGGGGTTTTGAAACGGTGAAAACGTGAACAAATTGCAAATGGTTTTTGTATTTTACGTACACGTCGAAGAAATAATTCGGCAATCGCCAAACATCGTTTACTTTGCCCTCCGACGATGCCCAATCCACGTTTTTTATTCTCCCTTGTTTTTTCCCTGTGCATGATCGCGGGTAAAAGCGGTGCGCAACCCAACGAACCACCGACCGTTGCCGATTCCCTCGCCACCTTGCTTGCCAAGGCGCCGCCCGATACACAACGCGTGAATCTGCTCACCGATTACGCCTGGGAGATCAACGAAACACAAACCGGAGCAGCCGAAAAAAACCTGAATGAAGCCGTTGCGCTTGCCCAAAAACTCGGTTTCAAACGCGGCGAAAGCAACGCCTGGAACGGGTTGGGTGTGGTAGCTGAAATACGGGGAAACAAAGAATTGGCTCTTGCGCATTATCAGAAAGCCCTTGAAATTCGCCGACAGATCAAAGACCGCCGAGGAATAGCCGCTACGCTGACCAACATTGGTAACATCTACAATGATATGGGCGATATCGTGAACAGTGTTCGCAGCCACCGCGAAAGCTTTCATCTTTACTCCGAACTGGGCGATACCCTGCGCATGGCACGTGTGCTGGTAAATACAGGTGAAGTGCTTCAAAGCGGCGGCATTTACGAAGAAGCTTACAACGAGATGGATAAGGCGCGCCAATTGCTGAATAGGCAGCCAGACAGGCGTGTGCTCGCAGGCGTGACCACCATCATGGGCCACGTACGGTTTGAACTCGACATGTACGAACCGGCACGCAACCTTTACCGGCAGGCACTTGAAATGCGGCTGGAAATACCGGATGCGGATCCAGCAGACGTGGCCGAAAGCTGGAACAACCTGGGCAATATTCTCGATGAACTCGGCAACATCGATTCGGCGATTTTATGTTACGAAACCGCTCTCGGCATTTACGATGACCTGCGCGACGACCTGGGAAAAGCCAGTGTTTTTACAAACCTCGGCGATGCTTACAAGCACAAAAAAAACTACGAGAAAGCGATGTTTTACCTGAAAAAGGCTGAAAACATACGTCGGGAGATCGACGACCAACCCGGACTTGCCGAAACATACAACGTGATCAACGATGTAATGTTCCGTATGGGACGGGTGGAAGAATCCCTCGAGTACATCCGAAAGTATTACGAGATAGCCGTCCAAACGGAAGACCTCAAGTACCAGCAGCGTGCATTTCGTGACTTTTCCAGGGCGTATGCTGCACTTGGTGATTTTTCCAAGGCTTACACCTATCGGGTGCGATACGATTCACTTCGTTACGACATGCTCGACGAGGACCGCACCAAGATTTTTGAACGCAAAGACGCTCTGTTTGTAGATGAAAAAAACAAAAACGAGGTTGAAAGGCAAAAACAAGCCCTCGAGCGCGAGCGCCTGGTTACCTATGCCCTGCTCGGCGGCGCCCTTGCGCTCGCCCTGCTCGTAGCCCTCCTCTTCAACCGCAACCGTTTGCGCGCCCGCGCCAACAAGGCCCTGGCCGATAAAAACGTGGTCATCGAACAGGAAAAAGAACGTGCCGACAAACTGCTGAAAAACATTCTGCCAGCAACAGTTGCCGAAGAACTCAAAGCCAACAACAGCGTGCAACCCGTACGTTACGATTCTGTAAGTGTGTTGTTTACCGATTTTAAAGGTTTTACCCAAATCGCTGAAAACATGTCGCCCGAAGATCTGGTGGCCGAACTTGACGCCTGCTTTAGGTTGTTCGACAGCATTTGTGACAAATACGGTTTGGAAAAAATCAAAACCATCGGCGACGCGTACATGTGCGCTGGCGGCCTGCCTGAGCCCAACGAAACCCACGCTGTAGATGCTGTGCATGCCGCCCTCGAAATGCAGGCGAAACTGACCGGGCTTATGGACCAAAAATCGCGTGCAGGCAAACCCCGTTTTTCGATGCGCGTGGGCATACACAGCGGTCCGGTGGTAGCCGGCATTGTGGGTAGCCACAAATTCGCTTATGATGTTTGGGGCGATACCGTAAACACCGCTGCACGCCTTGAGCAGAGCGGTGAGCCGGGTAAGGTAAACATCTCTGAAGCTACGTATCGGTTGGTAAAAGACCGGTTTGAATGCCAGTTCAGGGGAAAATTGAGTGCGAAGAACAAAGGTGAAATTGCCATGTATTTTGTTGTAGGGCATTAAGTTTATTGACTTTCCAAGTCTTAAGACTTGACAGTTTTAAAACCTGGAAAGCCTACAAACCTTGTCGGAGCCACCCATCATTTTTCGTCCTCCGGTTGCAAAAGAATTCCGACCTTTGAGGCGTCATGTGGTAATCCTGCCCATCCGCCCGGAAACTGTCGATTCAACCTACCATTTACGATGAGCAAACTCAAATACAAACGCATCCTGCTGAAACTGTCGGGCGAAAGCCTAATGGGTACCCAGAAGTTCGGCATTACGGCCAACATGCTTCAGCACTATGCCAGTCAGGTCAAAGAACTAATCGACATGGGCGCCGAAGTGGCCATCGTGATCGGCGGCGGTAACATCTTCCGCGGCATCCAGGCCGAAGGCTCGGGCATCGAACCCGTAACGGGCGATTACATGGGCATGCTGGCCACCGTCATCAACGGATTAGCCCTGCAAAGCGCCCTCGAAAGTCATGGTGTGTATACACGAATGATGACCGCTCTGAAAATGGAAAGCGTGGCCGAACCTTACATCCGCCGCCGTGCCATCCGCCACCTTGAAAAAGGACGTGTGGTTATTATGGCCGCCGGAACGGGCAACCCATATTTCACCACCGACAGCGCTGCGGCTCTGCGCGCCAACGAAATA
>Ga0209181_10012668_pt1 | contig 10642 bp, 12 predicted proteins | sample MAT05_FD_187208 | JGI IMG/M metagenome (GOLD analysis project Ga0209181, IMG submission 187208) | Freshwater microbial communities from Lake Fryxell liftoff mats and glacier meltwater in Antarctica - MAT-05 (SPAdes) (version 2) | ecosystem: Environmental > Aquatic > Freshwater > Ice > Liftoff...
GCTGGGACTACGGGAAGTCAGGCGGGAACTAACTGAAAACGAAGCAACCTAATTAGACAAAATCAAGAAAGCGGTTATCCTGACAGGATGGCCGCTTTCTTCGTTTTATCCCTTAACATAATAGTCAGTATACAACTCAACTTGAAAAAATCTAATATTTAAAACTAAATAAGGAACAAACTATGTTAAAAATATCCTGAATATATTGAGTAAATCTGTCATAAGTATATTTACTATAAGTTATATAATACCAGTTTTTATGTATTAAAATAGAGTTTCACATAGCATTTTTTATTCATAAAAACTTAACACACAGTAAAAGTGTGTGAATGAGACATTTACACACTTTTACTGTGTAATTTCTCCTTTTTATCACTAAGTGTAAGAATATTTTCGCCTGTTTAGCGTTCGTAATACGATGTACATGCACCCGACGACAATCAGTTTAAAGATCACTTGGAACCTAAAGCACGGAATGGTATACAGGTATCTGACCCAAGCCAAATTCCGGGTTCTCTTGATATTATGGTTTTCATTCAACAATGACTTGATACGGCAGCGGGTGAGTATCCCGCTGCCATCCTATATTTTGAAGTACTTAACTTTGCTCTTGTTATTCTTAATAAGTTCGCTGACATATGCTCAACGTGTAGGAGTAAATCCTTTTTTTTCCTCGATGGAAAATTCAGTATTCATTATGAAAAGTCTGTTAATTACCCACGCACATACTTGATAGGTGGCATAAGATATTATAGTGCTAATTACGGTATCTACTCTAATTATTTTTTTCGTCCTGTTGAATTAGATCGGATCAATGATTTAGAGGTAGAGCAAGGGTTAAAATATTATCTATCACCAAGAGAACGGGTCTTTATTAGTTTACTCGGTAATATATCTTACACATCTTTACAAACTAAGAAAGCGTCTTTTATTAGTCCGGATTCAATTTCAGTTCAAGGGATAGTCCTTGGTCCTGAAGCGAGAATAGGAATTGATTTCAGATTATTCAGGGGTAAAATTTTAATTCAACCGTCACTAGGATTTAGACGACGTTTTAGTTTAATTAATTTTGATAACTTGACGTACGACGATAGACTTTGGCGTGTTGGTACAGCAACACCATCAAATGTAAGGCTATCACGTCTTGGGACTACTCAAATAAGAGATCAGCCCATCATTACTGGGGGCATCAGTATATTCGTAGATCTGTCAAAAAATAAGTTTCCATGAACTCATTAAGATTAATATTTCTTGTATCATTAGTGCTGTTCTCTTGTAAGAAAACAGATATTGGTGCTATTCAGTTTACCGTGTCTAATAAGGGAACGCGGAATATAACACAAATTAGAATTTTTTCTTATCAATCCCCGAATGCCAAAGCTATCTATATTGATTCGACAAATTCAACATCCCTTTCACCGAATCAGGTAGTAAACTTAACGTTACCAACCGAAAAAGTAGTAGGAGAGGGTGCATTCGAGATTAGAGGAGAAGACACAAACGGAAGAGAGATAAAACATCGTTTCGGCTTTTTTGACAACAATAAAAAAAGTCTCACTTACAATGTTGTAGTGTTGGATACTGCTGTTACAGTTAGATAACAGATTTCAACTGTAGAGACCCACATTATAAATATGGGTAGTTGTGCGGAAAAGTACATAATTCCTCACTTGCGATTTATATCCGTATGTGCTCATACTTGCAAATAAATTCAATGTTTAATGGTCAAGGTCTATAATTATAATACCGATCATATAATTTTCTGCCTTGTGGTTGGGTCTTAATCCAATCTGTAAACTCGCGCACGGCCTGAGTTTCTGCCTGGGCCTTCAATGTCTCGGCGGCACGTTGTTCATTCTGCAAACTGGCCAGTACCGATAAACCGACAAAGGCCCCAAATACAACGGCTGCGGCCTTCCACGAGGTGAACCCAACCTGACCTGCGAACGTATCGGCTTTGCTGCGGCTGGCCCACTCGATCCGGCTGGCGGCTCCTGACCCAGCCCGCTCGATACGCTCAGCGGCACTCGTCCCGGCGGCTGTGATCGTTCTGGCTCCGGCATCGACTGCGGCCTTTATTCCTGCTGGAGTAGGCAGTCCCTTTGTTAATTCAGGCAGGACGAACCCGGCGATCTGTTTGCTGTCGATAGTGAAATTGACTCCTTCGCGGGCCTCGTGCAGCAACGCCTGTAACTCGGCTTGGGTGGTGGCTTTGGGCCGCTGCTCCATGCGGTCAATCCGGGTGTTTAATCCTTCGATGGCCCGACTCTGGCGGCTTAACTCATCTGTCAGGCGTTTGATCGGGTCGTAGTCGGTTGGCATACTATCACTCTGACCGGTCCGCCGTTGCGGTATCGGCTGGGGTGGTGTCGGTTCAACCGCCTGAATCTGGCTGCTCTGACCACTTAGATTCTTTAAAAACTTGTTCTCGTTCATCGGCCTAACCCCCGGCTAATTCTGGGAGCGTTTTCGGGTATCTGTTCGATTTTCGATTGCTGGGCTATCTTCTGCTGCTCGGCTAATTTGGCGGCTTCTAAAGCCTGTTTATGGCGGTTGGCCGCTGCCACCTCCTCGGCTTTCTGCTCCTGGGCTACTCGCTGCCGCTCTCGCTCAGCCTGCGCGGTGGCCAGGGCTACGCCTAAGTCGTTTACGTCCTTCTGCTGGTAGGCGTTGCCCAAAGTGGCCCGCAAATCGTCGGTAAAGTCATTTTCAGGCGTTTTGCCGGGTTGCTGGTCCATTTCCACCCGTTGACCCTGTTCGGGCTGCTGAGCGCGTTTCTGGGCTTGCTCGGTGGCCTGGCGCTGCATTTCTCCTTTGGCCTGCTCGTCGCCGTACTTCATGCAGTGCAAAAACCGGAAGGATTCGGTTAACGAACGCTCGTAGCTGAATGCCTGGTCAAAGGTCTGCTCGGTGCGCTGGCTAAAGCGGTTGCGCTCAAACCCGCCCACAACCGGCCCTTTGGTGGTGGCTTTATGGTTGGTCAGGGGGCTAAGATGGTAGGGGTTCTTGCGCTGGTGCAGCTCGTTTTTCTTCCCTTCTACGTACTCCCGTAGGTTCTCCGTGCGGCTGACAATGACGTGAACGTGGGTTTGATCGCCCGTCTTGGCTACGCCCTTCTGCTGCTCACCTAATTGTACTGCCCGGTCGGTATGATCGAAGCTGCGGCTGTGTTCGATCTTGGCAAACCACACCAAATCTTTGCTTTCTATCCCCTTTCCAAAATTGGCCGCGTACTGCTCCATCGTGGCGCGGGTGAACGCCTGTAACTGCTGGGGGTCACTACCAATATGGGCTAATTCAGCTTGTGAAGGGGCTAAAATCACTTGATAGTACTTGGCATCCTCCCGGCCTAAGTTGCGTTTGTTGTGATCAATCTCGGCTACGACTTGGTGGCCAGCGAGCTGCGCCCGATTCTGGCCGAACCATAACCCGGCCTGCTCTTTCTCCAAATACTCGACCAGTCCCCCACAACTGCCCGAACTGCCCCCGCCTATCTTGGTCATCATCGCTTGGTGGGCTTGTTCTGCTGCTTGATTAGCTCGTCGGTCTGCTGCTTGTACTCCGGGCGCAGGGCATTATCCACCAAAGCAGTGCGAAAAGAAAGCCGCATCAGGGTCTGAACCGCTTCCACAACACTGGTTAACTGTTCTTCTAACTGTTGAGAAGTAATGCCAGTACTGCCCGATGATTGCCCGATCTGGGTCCGCATAGCCTTCACTTCGGACAGGATAGGCTTGAGTAGTTCTTTCTCCTGCTCTCGAATAAATCCAATCAGGCGTTTATCTAAAGTGTCAACCTTTTCGGTCAGTTTCTTGATGGCCACGTCGGGTACGTCGGCCTTCGTGTCGCGGGGATCAGTCTTGGTAACGGTGAAATATTGCGCCATAACCCCAATCAAATCTTTGTGGGACAGGCCAAATTTAGTGCCTAATCGCTCTAACTGCTGGTGGGTACCTGCGCTGACAGATAAGCTTTTACGGTCGCTCATGTAGTAAATAATTACACAATTACTAATTGATAATCAGTTGATTACTAAAAAAGTACACAATTTGTACTAATAACTCGCACAACTTTTAGTTGTAACTGATTGATCACTAACCCCGTAGGGCGAGAAGAACGGTATGACCCGTAAGGGAATAGCGTTCCGTCTCGCTCTTTACAAGACCGTATCACGCGCACAACAACCGGAGGGTTTTTACGCCTGCTGCAAGGTCAGACAAAGATTTGAGATCCCCAAATTAGCCCTGGTTATCGTCGGGGTAAGCTGATGTCGAGCTGGCCACCACTGCGGCCATTGGGAGAGTTAAGATTGGAAAGGGGGTAGGACGGTTGATCGGTGCTGGCTTGGTCGTGGAGTGGGTAAGGACGAAGGAGATTAGTATTAGAATAGTGCAAAGCGTGAAACAGTGGTTAACTATATATTTAGTTTGCGCCCTCCTTCCCCCTTTCTAATTTTTGGTGTTTTTGTTTTTTTTTGTTTCGTCCTTCCCCCTTTGTCTCGATCTGGTGTCAACCCGATGGGTTATCCACATTCCTAAATGCCGTTTTTTTCTGCAACACAATCTTTGTGATATTTTAAAGATTTGTTCTATTTGTTATCCTATATATAGGTGAAAAAACAGGTTTAATGGGTGAAAAAACAGGTTTAATGGGTGAAAAAACAGGTTTAATGGGTGAAAAAACAGGTTTAATGGGTGAAAAAAACAGGTTTAATGGGTGAAAAAACAGTATTTCAAACCAGTATTTTAACTTATTCTGTTTTTTGTTTGTTATCGGAGCAACGTTCATAGAATCAGTTAGATACGAAAATGAGCCAATCCATTCAGATACGTCAGCACAATGCTATTACGTCCGCTCGCTACGAGTATTCGGAGCTACAATTGGACATCTTTTTTTATATGCTGTCCCTTCTCAAAAAGGATAAGAAAGACGGGATATATGAGATTGTAATCAAGGATTTGACGGCTCTGACAGGGAAGAAATACGAGTATGGCTATCTACGTAGGGCTACCGCTGAAATGGGTAGTCGCGTATTTGAGATTTCGACTCCAAAACTGTTCGAGCAGCTTTGGATGTTCAATAGAGTTGCCTACGTGATCGGTGAGGGTAGAATTGAAATAGAGTTTACAGAACCTATAAAGCCTTATCTGTTCGACCTGAAGGACAACTTTACCTCATTCGAGTTGTATGCTGCTTTGCGTTTAGGCAGCAAATACGCTAAGAGGTTGTACATGATATGCAGCCAGTGGAAAGACAAGGGCGAAACTCCCGTTTACACCATCGATGAATTGAAACGTATGCTGGCGTTACTTGACAGTAAGGGTAATGAGCAGTACCAGCAGATTAGTCAATTTAAGCAATTCGTACTCGATGAGTCCGTCAAACAGATTAACCAGCATACGGACTTGGAAATTAGCTATACGCTTCATAAACGGGGCCGTAGCTTCCACAGCGTTACTTTCACGGTGAAAGCCCAACCACTGGCCGTTATGTTGCCGGTGGCCACCGAACCCGCTAAGCTGGGGGCGGCTCCTGTCGGAGTGTCCGACGCCCAATATCAGAACGTTCGACTGCTGTTGGAGAAGTGGAACGTCAAGCGGGCCGATATCGTCAACCAAATTATGAACTCAGCAGACCTAGTGCAGGAAGTCAATAAGTTTGCTTATGAACTGCAAACCGGCAAGGTTAAAGTTGAGACCAATGTCGCGGGCTACCTGCTCACGCGGCTGGGCCTGAAAGCACCAAAGGGAAAGAAAGATGCCTGAATTTCAGTGGGATGCCGCTAACATAGGTCATGTCATCGACCAGTACCCACTACGGGCCAACTCCATCGAGGAGGTAGAAAGTATATTCACGGACCCCAACTTCCAGCCGGACCCGGATCGGGTCGATAGCCGGGGGGAACAGCAGTACAGTGGCGTAGGGCTGAGCAACCAAAACCGGTTGCTCTTCGTTGCTTTTTCGTACCGAAATGGCCAAATTCGGCCCATCAGTTGCCGACCCGCTGGCCGTAAATCAAGAAACCAGTATGCTCAAAACGCCAAAGACACCGACTAAGAACCTGCCCGCCAAATTGGTTGCCGTGATAAAGAATGGGCATACCGACGCGGAACTGGATGAGATGGAAGAACGGTGGGCAAACCGCCAGGGACCGCGCCTGACGCTGGCCGACGTGATCGCCATCGAGCAGGCCAAGCAGAAAACCCAGGACGCCAAATGAACAAAGGCAGCGACATCAAGAACCGGGTTAAGTTTCGGTTGACGGGAACCCCGGATGGTGACCTGCTGGTGACGTTCTATCATCTGGACGTGTTCAACGACTCCGCCGTTAATTACCACATCGCTACGCAGTTTTTAGGCGGTCAGTTTGGGCGAAAGGTGCTTTACGAAGGAAATTTGCAGAACAATACGCACTATCAACCCGCGATTTACCGGCTGGCCGAGCGGATTGAGTTGTACGTCAACTGTGTACGCATTGAACGACTGGCGTAGGCTTCTTATCAGGCTCGTACAGTCCCTTAGATCATGAGCTTTGACACGACGTACCCGAACCGAAAAGACTGGCGTAAACCCTACCGTCGCGCCAAACGCTTCGACCGGACTTGCCGTAATCACGGGAGCTGCGGCTACTGTCGGGACAACCGGCTGCACCGGCACCGTCGGCATGATCCGCTGGGACTACGGGAAGTCAGGCGGGAACTAACTGAAAACGAAGCAACCTAATTAGACAAAATCAAGAAAGCGGTTATCCTGACAGGATGGCCGCTTTCTTCGTTTTATCCCTTAACATAATAGTCAATATGTAACAGGTTGCAAAATGACACAACAACCAAATATGTCCTCTGTAAAGCAGAACATTGTATCATCCCAACATTGAAGTATCTAAATAGATACCAGCATGAAAGACAAATGCTACATAGTGTTTATCTACAATGATAAGTAACCCCTTTAAATAGTCACGGGAAGAACATAGACACCAGTGCAAGAATCTGTTTTTCCAAATTCAGGTGTCAATTCGTTGAACTTTATGCTGCCAAACTTGACGTAATTTCTCTCGTTGCCTGCATTGATCGTTTCCTTCACTATAACGTGTTGTAAAGTTATTTTACCAACAGTTTTTCCCATCCACTCAAGATAAAAATCTTGAACACCTGTCTCGAAATTTACTGATAGGCACTTATTTTCAAGTAGATACCCAGAAAACTGGCCGTTACTTGTCCGCATACAATCTTCTGAAAACGGTTGCCATTTAGGTCGTAGTTCAGGGTCTGTAAGCCTAACTCTTGAATCCTGTGGTATCTGAGTATAAATCTTACTCCCACCGAGGTTGTAAAATATCCTAAGTTCCTTCTGGTTTCCTTCTGTCACAATTCCCTCTCGTGTGTTTTTGTCAATTAACACAAAGTTATAACTCGGCGGGGGGGAGGATGCGAGCATAGCTTTCTTACCATTTGCGTCTATTTCCTCCCCTTGTCTTTGGCATGAGGAAACTAACAGAACAAAACCTATCAAGCTGCTGAAGAATTTCATGACAAAGTTGTTAAGGGTGAATGTTAATAATAGCTTGTCGACCAAGGTTGAAGCCATTCCAGTTACTGTCGTGATAATAACCGTTACCATTAGCATCAAACCCCCAATTCATGTTCAGGTAGTAATCATCAAAACGATCGCATAGACGTTCAATAAAGTACCCATCACAGACCCATGCATGACCTACTGGATTGTTGTTCTGAAAACCAGCCAATAAGGTGGGTCTACCATTGTTTAACTCATTGACAAGTATGCTTCGAGTGTAGCTTCCTGGTGCGATGAACTGTGCTGCGCCATATTGAAAATTGTTTCGTAAAGCTGTCTCAGCTGCCTGATATGAAGTAACAGACTCATTACAGCCATAATTCATGTTTGTGGCCATACCAGCGTCTCTCATAAGAATTGCAGTAGCATTACTACCTGCATTGTTCACCATCCCTCCCCAATTATACCCCGCAGGATGGGACCAGTGACGCATTATTTGAGCCATAGCCGTAGCCACGCAACCTGTGAATGCCCGCTGATCACAACCACAACCGTCCCCCAAAACTGGACTCAGATCGTTGTAGCCACACCCTTGACCCCAAGCGGTGGTAAGCATAGGATTGATCCAGACTGGATATGTGTAGTTTGGGTCGTTACAAATCATTACTCTCGCTCCTTTCGTATCATCGGAGGTAGTGGTAACACCGAGCGTCTTCCAACGGTGAGCTATATCTCCTTCATCCTCTAATCTTCCATCAGAATCAATGAGAGACTTTAACTTTATACGTGTATGATTGACCCAACCTTCGAGTGGACCCGAAACAGTCTTCATGTCAAAGCTTCCTTTATCCGATCTAGCCAGAACAGGGTAGTATCTCTTTGTCGCGGAAAGAACCATAAAGCCACCACCCTCGTAATTGAAGAGGTAAAAAACTACTGTTCCTTTCTCACTAACCACATCAGACTTCATCACCCTTCTCGGTTCAGGATTTTTTTCTCGTCCACCTGCAGTACTTTGGTCTCGATCTTCCTTCAACAAAAAAGTGTTGGCTACTTGCGTTGCTTCCAAAAGAGTAACCATTTTATTTGATTCTTCTTTTGCTTCGAGTAATAATTCTGTTGAGTTTTCTTGGCAACTTACCAAAATCAACAGAGCAGTAGTTACAGTAATCTGACTCAGCAACGCCGAACGAAAATTAAAGGGCCTATTCATAGTAGTTACATATTTATGTCTGTAGGATACTCTCAACTAAGTTATTAAGAGTATTCAAAGTTATAATATAATTCTTAATAGCTACTGAATACCTTTCACTAATTTTAAAGTAAATACTAGTGAAAGGTATTCAACAGCTATTGATCACCAAAATTCATTGTTTTGTATAGTAATCGTTAACTGCTGCTCTAATCCCATTTAGTCAATTCAATATGGACGGAATGGATACTAAGAACTCCTGTTTTCTATACTCTCCATGTGAGACCCTAAGTGCCGATGAACCGTTGGAAGGAGGAGGCGCAAATATTACTGCAATTACAATTATATAATCAAGGAGTGTGGTACCGGTCGTACAGACTCTTCCCTGCGGGCTGGCTCTTCACCCAATTCGTAAACTCCCGCACCGCTTGGGTTTCCTGTTGGGCTTGGGCGATCCTTTCCGCCTGACGCTGGCTCTGGTAGTTCACTAAAATAACCATCAGCACGATCATCAACCCCACCGTCAGCGCCGATTGCCACGAGGTGAAGCCAATGTGATGCGCGTACTCGTCGGCCTTGCGTTTGCTAGCCCCCTCGATCCGGGTGGCGCCCGTAGCCGTGGCCTGCTCGATGCGCCGGGCGGCTGCGTCCCCGGCGGCTTTGATCTCGCCCGCCCCGGCGCTGGCTGCGGTCCGCAGCTGGTCCGTGTTGGGCAGGCCCGCCAGTAGGTGGGGCAACAGGGCCTGGGCAATCCGGTCGCTGTTGGGTGCGTAACGTACCCCGCTCTGGGCTTCGGCCAGCAACGTCTGCCACTCGGCCACCGTCGCGGCCTGGGGTCGCTGCTCCAGTTGGTCGAAGCGGGTGACGACGCCCTCCAGGGCCCGGCTGTGGCGGCTCAATTCGTCGGTGAGCCGTTGGATCGGGTCGTACCCGTCGGGGCCACCGCGCCGGGCGGCTACGGGGTCAGGGCCGGGCGGGGTGGTGGCGGGCAACTGGCCAGTCGACTGATTCAGGTTCTGTAGGAATTTGTTGGTGTTCATCGACCGAAGCCCTGGCTGATACGGGGCCTATTTTGGGGTGTCTGTTCAATTTTCTGTTGCTGGGCTATCTTTTCCTGCTCAGCCAGTTTGAGGGCTTCGGCGGCCTGTTTAAGGGCTAATTCGGCCTTCTGTTGCTCAGCGGCCTTCTGCTGATCGGCGATTCGCTGCCGGTCCCGCTCGGCCTGCGCGCTGGCCAGGGCCGTGTTTAGGCGTTGCGTGTCCTGCTGGCGAAACGCCTGACCCAACACCGCCCGTAAATCGTCCGTAAAGTCGATCTCCGGCGTTTTCTCTGTCAAGTGGGGTGTTAGGGCGGCCTTGGGCAGTTCGTGGCTCAGAGCGCGTTTATGGGCGTCTGCGGTGGCCTGCCGCTGCCATTCCGCCTTCGTGGCCGCGTCGCCGTGCTTCATGCCGTGCAAAAACCGGAACGATTCCGTCAGCTGACGGGCGTAACCAAACGACTGGTCGAACGCCTGCTCGGTGCGCTGGCTGAACCCGTTGCGCTCAAAACCGCCCTGCACCACGCCCTTGGTCGTGGCCCGGTGGTTGGTCAGCGGACTCAGGTGGTAGGGATTTTTGCGGGTGTGCTGGCCGCTCTGCTGCCCGGCCCGGTACGCGCTCAGATTCTCCGTCCGGCTTACGATCACGTGGATGTGCGTCTGATCGCCCGCCTTGGCCACGCCCTTGGCCTGCTCGCCCAACTGCACCGACCGGTCGCCGTGGGTGAAGTTGCGGCTGTGTTCGAGCTTGGCGAACCAGACCAAATCTTTGCTGGCGATGCCCTTGCCGAAATTCTGGGCGTACTGCTCCATCGCCGACCGCGTGAACGCCCGCAACTTCGCTGGGTCGCTGCCGATGTGGGCTAACTCAGCCTGGGAGGGCGCAAAAATGACCTGGT
>Ga0209181_10012671_pt1 | contig 10637 bp, 7 predicted proteins | sample MAT05_FD_187208 | JGI IMG/M metagenome (GOLD analysis project Ga0209181, IMG submission 187208) | Freshwater microbial communities from Lake Fryxell liftoff mats and glacier meltwater in Antarctica - MAT-05 (SPAdes) (version 2) | ecosystem: Environmental > Aquatic > Freshwater > Ice > Liftoff...
GTCATCTGGGGTAAATGGGTTGGGTAAAGTAAAAGGAATGATCTGCAAAATTCTTACCGCAAACTTCTTTTGATTCAGCACCAGAATTTGCCGGTTCCGCCCTACTTTTCCCCTAAAATTTCTCATTGCTTATTACACCATCACCAACGGAATCCGGTACGATCGTGCCCTGCTTGAAGCGGCCAAAGCGGCGACCAAAGGACGTGGCGAATGGCGAATATCATTGGATGAAATCGAAGAGATCTTTCAGTTTGCAAAAGATGGTCAGCAAATCACAGAAATTGAGTGGCGTACGCTGCGCTACATAGGAGAGCATTTTCCATTTACGTCACCAGCAAAAAAATACCTGGAAGAACGCCTCACGGCGCCCCATGAACCCGAAACGCTGGAAAAAACCATCCGAAGGATCGTGCGCGATGAATTCGGGTTCAAAACCTTAGGCTGGCAAATTGACGCTTATGAAGCCCGACGCCAGCAACTAAAGCCCAATAACACCAGCGATTTTGCCCAGGCAATGCGCCTTTCGTTGAAAGCCTTCATTTACGGCGGAACCAACCAATTGAGCCTCGAAGTACTGGTGCGCAATCGTATTTTAGGTGCCGAAACCCCGGAAGAGCACCAAAAAAATATTCAGGTTATTGCCCTTGAAGCCGAATTTGAGGCCCAGAGAACTCAATTAGGCCCTGATTATCCAAGTTTTTCGAGTTTATTGCGCCAGTCTTTGAATACCATTCTTCACGATTATTTGACTTCTGGTTCGGTGTTCAACAGAATCGCTACCTTTCAGAGCGAGGAGATCCGCCCAGAAGATTTTGATGACCCACGCGAATACCGCGCTGCCATTAAACACCTCATTTCCCAATATCTGCAAAACGGGAAACTCGAATTTTTGCCCCAGGAAACCCTTCCAGCCACCCGGAAGACGGGGAAACGGTGGCGCTTTTCTGGCAGTTTTCCTTATTTTTGAATGCCTTGCCAGACTTTAGGTTTTGGGTCCTGATTCCACGTTTTCCGGATGACGGACAACTGACCTATTGCTACGGGCTGTAAGCTTGAACCCTGTCAAAATGGAGGAAACAATTTGGAAACCAATCCACCAAGCCCGTATAAAAGGCCCCTATTTTTTTTAATGAACAATGATCGTCTGAACCTCTGCAATATCAGTGAGGATCAATTGAATGTGCTTATTGTGTGCCTTCAGTTTATACTGCTGGAAAATCTCTAAAATATCATGGTCAATGTACACACTGTCGGTGCCAATGATTTCGACCACCGCATATTCCGGCATTTTGTCCAACAGGTCTGTGATGCGTTTTTTATTGAGAAAACTTACGTTGAGGGCAAGGTGAATGGTAAAATGCCGGATATGGCCCTCCATTTTTTCCTTGACGGCGAAACCGGCCCGATAAGTGTGTTTGATCAAAAAATAGATGCTGTATGCCACGCCGATCAGTACGCCCACCAACAGATCGGTGAACAAAACCGCCCCAATGGTCACGATAAACGGCAAAAACTGCTCCCGCCCTTGCCGCCAAACCGCGAGAAACATACTCGGTTTCGCAAGATTGTAACCCGTGCGGATAAGGATGGCCGCCAACACACAATAAGGAATCATATTGACCAAACCCGTGGCGAGCAGCACTGCCAAAAGCAGCCAAACGCCGTGCATAAAGCCTGACAACCAGGTTCTGCCGCCCGCCTCTGCATTGGCAGAGCTCCGCACGATGACCGCTGTGATGGGCAATCCACCGAGCAATCCGCTTAATAAATTGCCGGTGCCTTGCGCCACGAGTTCCCGGTTTTGGGGTGTGATGCGGTTTTCTGCGTCAAGTTTGTCAATGGCTTCAATGCTCAACAGGGTTTCTAAAGTGGCTATAAAGCAAATGACCAGGCCGTTTTTCCAGACTTCGGCATGTGCTGAGACGAGGCCAAAATCTGGCAGCCGCATGGTGCTGAAAATATTGTCCGGGATTTGGACAAACTGCGTGGGTTGAAGTCCTAATGAAGGAATGAATTGTCCAAAAGCCATTGCCAGCAAAATGCCAAAGAGCACCGTGACAAAGGAAGTCGGCAAGAAGCTCACATGCTTTTGCACCTTAAGTTTCCACACCCGCAGCATCAGGAGCGACAATGCAGCGACCAGTATTGCCCCCAATGTGATGCTTTCGTACAAACTTTGCACGTTACTGAATACGTGCCGGAACGTGAAGATATTGAATAGTTCGTTCGACCAAAAATCCGGCTTGTCGTAACCAATCAAAGCTGGTATCTGCTTGGAGATCAGGATGATGCCAATGGCTGCCAGCATTCCCTTTATAACGGTTGAAGGAATAAAATGGGTGAATCCGCCCAAGCGAAACACCCCCAAAAGCACCTGCATTACACCTGCTACAACCAAGGAGAGAAAAAACACATCCAATCCCGAAGATGCAATGATTGCCGCACAGATGGCTGTCAGCCCCGCAGCTGGGCCGCTAACACTCAATTGCGAGCCGCTCAACGGCGCCACGATCAAACCGCCGAGGATTCCTGCCAGCAAGCCCGAGGACACGGGCGCACCCGAGGCGAGCGAAATGCCCAAACACAGCGGCAAGGCGACAAAAAACACCGTGCCACTGGCTCTCAAATCGTGTTTTCGGAACGTAAGCCAGTGGTACCTGAGACTTTTCTTGGTAATGAACGGTTTCATAAAGCAAAGATAGGAAAGGCTTATTCAAGAGAACTTTTCCCAGAGTTTCAGTTTCAAATCAAAACCTGCTGATTGGATTTTGTAACTGTTGGGAATTTCATCCAGAAAACTGAAATAAGTGGCCAGCCGAGTGCCTATGGGCATCTTATCCAGTTGCTCGCGCATGTATTGCGTATAGAGGGTGTATAAATTTTTGTCCAATCTTACCTTGTTGTCAATTGCGCTAATCGGGACGATGTTTTCATAAAAAGCATTAAAGTAATAAATCGCGTCAAAAGCCTCAAAATCAATCTCCATGATATTGGAAAAGGTAAATTCAACCCGTTCAACGCCCTGTTGCTTCGCCAATTTGACCGCCAGGCGGTGCAGGTTTTTCCGCTGTTCGACCCCCGTAAAATACCCCTCCGTGCAGGCGGCGCCGACCATGCAAAACTTGCCTGCACCTGAGCCGATATCGAGCACTCGGGTGCCCGGTTTTCCTACCAGGTATTGTGCGGCCACTTGCGCCACGTTCACCGGTGTAAAGTGATACCTGGATATTCTCTTATATCGAAGCGGGTAGATAGAATCAAAGATTTCATCTGCTATATCAGCATCAGAAGGCAAGTTTTTTGTAACCATTGGACAAGTTCTTTTTGGGAAAGGAGCTTTAGTTCTACTTTGTCAAATCAGCCCAATAGGGGCTTAACGTCGGTAGCAATCGCAATCAACCGATTGTCCAGAGGTGCAGCGCACCTGAACTTTGCGCCGAAAGTTCCGATGCTCTGCACCTTGATTCACGCTTTTTGACATATTCTACCGACGTTTGGCCCCTATTGGGCTGATGTGACAAAGTAGAATTAGGAACGCGGCACCCATAACTTAGTCATTTGATGCCGCCCTTTGTTCCATCATACGGCCCCTATTTTTCTTTAAATAGCCCCACTCTTCGCAGAAAAACAGGGTTGTCTGATGAAAAAATGGTTGACCTAAAATGACTAAGTTATTGGTGCCGCGTTCCTTATAGCACAAAAGTAATAAAATGCGGGCCAGCTTACGCCAGGCCCGACCAAACCCTAAAAAACCAAATGAAAACAATCTTATCTTGTCACTTCCCCGCACACACAAACTCCGTCGTCTCAAACTTCCCGCTCTTCTTCATCGCCGCAAAACCACCTGCCACGTCAATCAGATTGTCGTAGCCTCTGGCGCGTAAAGCGGAGATAAAAATCATGGAGCGGTAGCCCCCGGCACAGTGAACATGGTATGTTTTATTACGATCTATGTGCAACATGCTATCGTTGAGAAAGTCCAGCGGAGCCGTTTCTGCGCGGGTAATATGCTCGGCTTCATACTCGCCGTACTTTCGCACGTCGAGTATGTTTTCGGCTTCCCCCTTGGCAATTCTTTCTGCAAAAAGATCTACGTCAATGGATTCGATGGTATCCACTTCGCGGCCTTCTTTTTCCCAAACCTCAAAACCACCTTCGAGATATCCAAGGCAATGGTCGTAACCAACCCGGGCCAGGCGCATTACGGTTTCTTCCTCGCGACCAGGATCGGTGATGAGTAGGATTTGTTGCTTAACGTCCGGGATCATAGCGCCTGCCCAAGGGGCAAAGCTGCCGTCAATGCCTATATTGATGCTGTTGGGAATGAACCCTTTAGCAAAAACCTCTGGTGCTCGGGTATCCAACAGAAGCGCGTCGGCCACTCCCGCAACGGCTTCGAAGGCCCGAGCGTTGAGCGCCCGGGTTCCGCGCTCCATGACGGAGCCAATTGGATCGTAACCTGTACGGTTCATGGCCACATTGAGCGAGAAATAAGCGGGCGGCGGCAACAAGCCATCCGTTACTTCTTTCACGAATTCCGCTTTCGACATGTCAGCGCGCAGGGCGTAGTTCACCAATTTTTGGTGGCCTAGCGAATCGCTGGTTTCTTTGCTCATGTTTTTTCCGCAGGCCGATCCTGCACCGTGGGCAGGATAGACCACGATATCGTCGGAGAGGGGCATGATTTTCGTGCGGAGAGAATCAAAGAGCGTTTCGGCGAGTTGCTCCTGGGTCATGTCCGCAGCTTTCTGGGCAAGGTCTGGGCGCCCTACGTCACCAATAAACAGCGTATCACCGCTGAATAAGGCTACGTCTTTCCCCGCTTCGTCGCGAAGCAGGTAACAGGTACTTTCCATGGTATGACCGGGAGTATGCAACACTTTGAAGCTCACTTTCCCAACTTGAAGAATTTCTCCATCGGTAGCAATACGCGCCATGAAATTCGGGGTGGGGTCAGCATTCGGCCCAAAAACGATCGTTGCCCAAGCTTGCCTGGCAAGATCCTGATGCCCACTCACGAAATCAGCGTGGAAGTGGGTTTCAAGCACATATTTGATCTTCGCGCCATCTTTTTTCGCTCTTTCCAGATAAGGTTTCACCTCGCGAAGTGGGTCAATGACCACCGCTTCTCCCTCAGATTCAATATAATAGGCGCCTTGTGCCAGGCAGCCGGTGTAGATTTGCTCGACTTTCATAGGACGGTGGACGGTGGGCAATTTGGCGGCAAAAATCCCGAAGGTTTAGAACTTTCGGGAAGTAGATTTGTAAAAACGAAGAGAAACAAAGAATTCCTCTCAAGGTTTTTGCTCAAAAACGCGCCAATTGCGGATGGCTTTCGGAACTTGCCCCCCTTTTTTGGGTGTTTTTGATTCTAGCTATATTTTAGCCGACTATTTCGACGTTTTGGCATCCAGCGGACGCACCCAAAGCCATTTCATCCTGACCTTTCGCCTTGTTAAAATTTCCCAAAAAAATCCCCTCACAAACGAGCACCTTTCAAGCAAAACGTTTGGGGTACGCTTTATCTTAAAGTAAAACAAATCCAAAACCACACTCCTTCCATCATGTTCCTTCGGAAAAGCATTCCTGCTCTCCTCTTCTTGCTCTCCGCTTTCACGCTTTCAGCGCAAGAAACGGCAGTGTACACTGAGGCCAATCTCGCCTACAAACGCGGCGTTGACTTTTTTAACCAAAATGTCTACGGTCTCGCTCAAAAAGAATTCCGCAAGTCTATGGACCTGCTCCGCCCTGCCAATGAGCCGGAGTGGAAAGCCGTCAAAACCGATGCGGAACTCTATCACGCCAAATGTGCGGTGCGCCTCGAACAGCCAGAAGCCGAAAAACTCGTGCTTGATTTCCTGCGCGAAAACTCTCCTTCGCCCGTGGCAAGCCAGGCTGCCCTCGAAATTGGCGACTACTACTTCAACCAAAAAAAGTATGATGAGGCGCTGACTTATTACGATCTGGCGCCTTCTGGGTCTGGCCCGGCTCGGGATGAAATTCGCTTCAAACAGGGCTACGCCTACTTCGTTACCAAAAAATTTGGGCTGGCGAAAACGGCCTTTATGCCGCTCAAAGACAACGCCCGAAGTCAATGGTACGAACCCGCTAACTATTACTACGGTTGCTGCGCCTTTTTCGAGGGCAAATACGATGAGGCGGCAAAAGCCTTCACCCGCGCAGAATCGTCGCCTAAGTACAAAGCCAACGTGCCCTATTATTTGACGCAGATTTACGCAGCGCAGAAAAATTACGACAAGGTAATTTCCTACGGAGCGCCCCGTGCCAGGGACGCAAACATGAAAAACCGTGCAGAAATCAACCAACTGGTCGGTCAGGCATACTATGAAAATGGCGATTACAAAAGCGCCTTGCCTTATCTGGAGTTCGCTGCCAAAAACGGCGTGGCACTCCGCCCTGCCGATTACTATCAACTGGGGTATGCGCAGTATCAAAATGGCTTTTACAAGCCCGCCATTCAGAATTTTGAAGAACTCTCGAAACAAGACAGCCTGCTGGGTCAAAATGGCCTCTACCACTTAGGCGACTGTTACCTGCGTGTGAAGGACAAGAACAGCAAGTTCAATGCCCGCAATGCTTTCGGCCAAGCAGCCAGCATGAATTTTGACAAGTCGGTTAAAGAGGATGCGCTTATCAATTATGCCAAATTGAGCTACGAACTAAAATACGACCGCGATGCCATTGAAGCCTTGCAGCGTATCAGCCCTCAATCAAAATATTACGACGATGCACAGGCTCTCATGAGCGAGGTGTTTTTGAACACCCGTGATTATGACCGCGCTGTTTCGACGCTGGAAGGGGTAAAAAACCGCACCCCGCGACTTAATGAAACCTACCAGCAGGTGGCTTACCTGCGCGGCCTGCAACTGTACCAGAATAATCAAAAGGACGAGGCTCGTCGCTACTTCAACAAATCGCTGGAGTATCCAATCAACAAAAAGACGGCCATTTTGTGCTCGTTTTGGCTCGGCAGCATCTCACATGATGCGGGCGAATACGCGGTCAGTAAACAGCACATGAGCGGTTTTTTCAACGCTGCCAAGCCTTTTGCCTCTGAACTTCCAGAGGAGAGCAACTTGAATATGTGCAACTACATTCAGGGCTACAACAATCTGAAACTCAAGGAATACAAGTCCGCCAACGTCAATTTTCGTGCGGCAGTAGATGGCTTCAAAAAAAGCGGTACGAAGAACGAGCAAACCCGGGCCGCCGTGCTGGGTGATGCTGTGCTCCGTGCAGGAGACTGCTATTTCAAGAGCAACCAATACTCCGAAGCATTGGCGATGTATGACGAGGCTGTAAAGAAGAAATACGAAGGCTTTGAATACGCGCTTTTCCAAAAGGCGGTCATCCGAGGCTTGCAGGGCAACAACCAAGACAAGGTGCTGGCACTCGAGAATCTGGTGGAAGATTACCCGAATAGCCGCTATACCGACGAGGCGCTTTTCCAATTGGGCGACACCTATTTTGAAATGGAACGGTACGACCGAGCCCTCACGCCTTTCCGCCGCATCGTAACCGATTTTAAGGGTAAAAGCAACCTCGTAAATGCAGCACTGCTAAAACTCGGCCTTATCTCAGTAAACCAAGGCAGCAGCCGGGTGGCCATTGATTACTACAAACAGGTGTTCGCCGGCAACCCAGAGCCAGAAGAGTGCAAGCAAGCACTGGACGCACTGCGGGAGATCTATGTGAAAGACCTCGCCGATCCGGAAGGCTACAACCGCTTTATTGAAACCGTCCCCAACTGCGGTGGCATGAAACCCGGCCAAGGTTCCAGTGGTGAAGCCACTGCGTTTGAATCTGCCGAATATCAGTACAACCAAGGTCGCTACGACAAGGCAGTCGAACTTTTCACCAACTACCTCGCCAAATACCCTACGGGTAGCAATGTCTTGGCGGCCTATTATATGCGCGGAGAGAGTTATACCGGACTCAAACAGTTTGAGAAAGCACAAAAAGACTACGCCTCCGTAATCGGAAAGGGCAACAGTAAATATTTCCCGAAGGCTGCCGAAAAGGCTTCGCTTATAGCCTTGAACACCACGAAGGACTACGGTCAAGCATACGAGTATGCCCGCAAATGGGAGGATGCCGCCGTGACGGAAAACTCACGCTTCGACGCGCAACTCGTGGCATTGCAGGCTGCCTATAGGACCAATAACTCGGTGGCTGTAGCCGAGTATGCGAACAAAATCAACCAATCGCGCCTTGCTAATCAGGAGCAACTTGCTATTGCCAATTTCTACTCTGGAAAAATGGCCTACGACAAGGGCGATTATACTCGAGCCTACCCTGCGCTACAATCCGTAACAGACAACAGCACATCTGAACTGATGGCCGAGTCATTCCACTATCTGGCTCAAATTCACTACCGCCAACGCAAATACACTGAAGCGGAGGAGATGATCACCGATGCCAACAAGGCCAGTGCAGGCTATGATGATTGGATAGCCCGCAACCTGATTCTGCTTTCCGACGTGTATGCTGACCAGGGCGACAAGGTTTCGGCCCAAGCCGCCCTCGAAAGCGTATTGGAAAATTACACGGGCGATGACAATTCCATTTTGGAATCTGCCCGCCAGAAATACGCGCGATTGAGCGGCAACAAGCCGATCATGAACAATTCTTCTGATAAAGGTGTCAGGAGTAAGACCTTGCTGGATTTGGACGAAGGGAACTAAGGGAATGTCCAATGTCCAACAAGGAATGTCCAATGTCCTAGAAGGCGTTGGGCCAAGTCTCACTTGGACATCTTGACATTAAACAACGACTAACTCCAAGCGAAGGGCGAACTTGGACATTGGACATTCCTTGTTGGACATTGGACATTTTTCACACTCATCACTCTACGAAAATGCTTTTCAATCTTAAATATCTGCTCGTTGTTCTTGCCATCTTGTCCTTGTCACAAGCGGCCTATACTCAAAAAGACCTCGAAGGCGACAATGTAACCGTGGTCAAAGCATTCGATGCACAGCTCTTGGAGGCCAACAAAATCAATGTGCCCCCTACACTGCCCGCATTGGATACTACGACCCAAAAACAAAGCTACTCGGTACCTCCCCATCCCTCCAATATCAAATATGACCCGCCCAAACTCCGCCCGCTTGGTCTGAAGGCCGCGCCCAAAGAAGCTGCCTACAACGGTTTTGTAAAACTTGGTGGTGGAGTACCCGCCTCGATTTATGGGGAAGGCGGATATTTTTTTAAGGCAGGTGAAAAGTTTGACGGGAAAGTTTGGCTCAAACACCACCGACTCAGTGCCGACAAAGCGGTTGAAAACCAAAAGTTTCAGAAAACGGAAGGCTTGGTCAGCACCAATATTTTCCTTCCGAACAACCTCGCAACACAAATCAATGTCGGCTACACCTACGATCGGGTGCATTTTTATGGATATGATCACGATTCATTGGACTTTTCGTCAGAACGCACCCGACAAGACTACAAAATCCTTAACCTCGGCGCACGACTGTACAACAGCAAGCGTACCGAATCGGACTTGAATTTTGCAGTCGCGCCAAAGTTTTACCTGCTCAATGATTATTATTCCAATAAGGAAACTCATTTTGAACTGGGCCTTTCGGCCACCAAATGGTTCAACGAAAAACACGCGCTCCGAGTGAACATCCGTCCAGACTTGACAACGTTTGATGATACCGTTTCGCAGAAGTTGAACAATATCTATTTGCAGCCCTCTTTCACGATGCACTTTGATATCTTGCAATTTAGAATCGGTGGCAATTTCGTGAACAACCGAGATGAATTCAGCATTTTCCCCGATGCAGAAGTGACGCTGCGCGTGTGGGGCGATGGCGTCCAAGCCTTTGCAGGCATAACAGGCGATCTGCGCAAAAATACTTACCGCAGTCTGTCTGAATACAATCCTTTTATCCAAATCCGCAATTCAAAACTGCGCAACACACGCTGGGACAATTACTATGGTGGTGTAAAAGGCAGTTTTGGTTGGCTCGAATACAATGGCCAGGTAGGGTACTCGAAGGCCTCCGACCTCGCACTGCACCAGACGCTGTTCACGCCCGAAGGCATTACGCGCTTTCGGATTATCTACGACACGGTCAAGATTTTCAACGTGCAAGGCACGGTCAAGTTTTCACCGATCAAAAACCTTACGGTTACCGGTACGCTTAGCCAAAATGTATTCGATTCAGAAACCACCGATACCGCTGCTGACGAACTTGGTGTATGGGGCTTGCCCGAAATCGAGGGCAATTTTGGCGCTGTGTACAGCCTGCTTGAAGGCAAAGCCAACCTCAAAGCATCCCTTCATACCGCAGACCGAATCTCGTTTTTAAACGAAGCAGGAGAACGCGAAAAAAGCAAAACATTGGTGGATCTCAGCCTCGGTGGCTCCTACTATTTCTCCAAAAACATAGGCGCATTCCTCGACATCAACAATTTGCTGAACAACAAACGTGAACGTTGGTACCGCTACCCTACCGTAGGCATGAATTTCTTGGTCGGTTTTGTAGCGAGATTTTGAAATAGTTGAGAGAGAGTTTAGGGTTGAGGGTTGAGGGTTGAGGGTTTAGGGTTGAGGGTTTAGGGTTGAGGGTTTAGGGTTGAGGGTTGAGGGTTTAGGGTTTAGGGTTTAG
>Ga0209181_10012672_pt1 | contig 10636 bp, 7 predicted proteins | sample MAT05_FD_187208 | JGI IMG/M metagenome (GOLD analysis project Ga0209181, IMG submission 187208) | Freshwater microbial communities from Lake Fryxell liftoff mats and glacier meltwater in Antarctica - MAT-05 (SPAdes) (version 2) | ecosystem: Environmental > Aquatic > Freshwater > Ice > Liftoff...
GTGTGGCACGCCCAAAGCGATTAGCGATGGGCGTGGGAAGTGTGGCAAATGACTCTAGCGATTCACCACGCCCTTCGTACCTCAGAGCGTGCCACACGTGCCAAACGTGCCAAACGTGCCACACGTGCCAAACGTGCCAAACGTGCCACCCGGGCCACACGGGCCACCCGTGTAACCCGTGTAACCCGTGCCACCCAGTTCCTAGGTAGATTTCAAACTGCGCCTCGCCTTAAATGACAGCCGCCCAGGGTGAAGCGAACAAGTCGCTACAATCTAGCCAGTCGCAGGAACACTCCGATCCCTTCCAAGGCCTGATGCGTGGCAAAAAAAGACAAAACCAAACAAGACTCGATTGAAAAAGAACTGTCAGGCATCAACGACGCTGCGGGCGATTTGATGGAATCCGCTTTTTGTGCTTCGGCCTACAAGCTTTATGGTGAACTTCGCTCCAGAGCTAAATCGGAGGGGCAACTCGGGTTCTATGTCTTCGGTACATTCTTTCAAATGACCTTGTCTCAAAGACTGCTCCAATTCGAAAAAGTCCGCGAGCGAGCCGTCGAGCTTATCGCTATCTTTGAAGACGAAGAACAAGCAAGAAAAATCGAGCCTTCATTGGACCTCGACCAATATGAAAACATGATCTACTCGATGGGTGCTTGCGCTTACGAGGTTCTTGCCGAAGCGACCGGAGCGCTGGATGGATACAATTCCGAAGGAATGCAGGAATGCCTGACGGGAGGCATCGAAGTCTGCCACCGCATTGGCAAGCTATCCTGCATTCAGTGCTTTCGAGAATACGCATGCGATACGCATACCGCCGCCGATGACTACGAGCTGGCTCGATACCATTGCAAGCAGGTGCTCAATCAAGACAACGAATTTCCTGAACGTGGTGATCGTCGATGGCTTGCCATGCTGCGGTTAGCAACCATGGATATCTTGGAAGGGCAACATGACTCAGCCAGGTCCAAACTGGAGCAAGCAGCCGAACTAGCCCTTGCGACCAGTGTCAATGATCCACCTGGCGCTCAGGTCGCCGTCATGCTCGAACGTTACACGCTTGACCTTATCGAAGGGCTAGCGATGGATGAGACGACACGAACGCTATTGAAGAACCTTCCGCCGCGTGGGGAATGCCCTGAGTACGACCTCGATGTCGATTTATTAACATCGCTCGAGCACATCATGAATCAGGAATGGAACGAAGCCGAGAAATTGATTCTTGCCTGGAACAAATCACTGAAACAGAGCAAGGCCATTACGAAATGGCTGGAGTCCGGGATTCGTCTTGTTGCTTTGTTTCGACTGCGAGGCGACATGGCCAAAGCCAAACGCCTAAGCGTTCAATTCGAAGAGGCGGCAACAAAAGCAAACGACTGGCAAGCGATCCGCAGACTCCATCAGATACTCGACGATTCAATCAACATCACGCCGTTGGGGACGGTTGTCAAGAATACGCGTACTCCCAGTACATTGCCTCAACCCGAACCACCGACGGTTGCGACCGACATGGAAGTAAATCCAACGGAAGCGGTAGAGACCAAGGAACCGACGCCACTTGGACCGTGGATGGATGACCTAACGGAGCGAATGCATGTTGCCGGCAAACAGGCCGAAAATGACGCGATGATTAAAGTTGACGTCACACCCTTTCGCCAAGAACTCTTGGATCGGCCGATTAAGGATTTCGTTCATCCCGAAGACATCGGTCGGGCCATGTACCTGATGAATTTCTTAGTGACTCCCGATTGCGATCGCGGCGTGGTTTGGCAGTGGGCCAATACACTGGTTTCATCGAACCAAGAGGTTGCCTATTTGATTTCGTTGCTTGCCCGGCTTGGAATGACCATCAGCATGCTGGATCGCCTGACTGCCGAATTGGAGTTTGATGCGAATAAAGAAGAGTTCGATGACCTGGATGATCTGGACGACCTCGATGACCTCGATGACCTAGATGATTTGGACAGCTTTGATGAGGATGGGCCTGTAAGAGAAAGAGATTTACCCCCCACCTCCATTAGCAATGATCGCTTGGAGCAGTTGGTTCGAAAATCATTGCAAATGGAAGCGACGGGAGTCAACAACAACTTCCGAGCCGCAGAAGTGTTCGAATACATCGGCAACAATGGTGAAGCGGAACGGTGTTACGCTCGTGCTTTTAAACTGGATCGTACGCGAGATGATGCCGCACTCGCACTCTCGAGAATCTACTCGGAAACCGACCGATTGCAGGACGCATTGTACGTCCTCGACCTTTGTATTCGCGAGGGAGGGGACTCAGGCGAACTTCTCTTCGAAGCGGCGCTCAAAGCCCATGCATTGACCCAGCATGAGTTGCAAGTCAGCTTCCTACAGAAATTGCATGAACGCCATGCACCCGGCCCGTGGACAAACTACTACCTGAGTTCTGGGTTGCTTGAGCTCAAACGACCGCAAGAGGCGTTGGAGGCCATCGATCGCGAAGTGGCCTTATTTCAATCGATTGGACTGCATGTGGATTCGGTTCGAGCCGCCGCTTATGCGCAACTTGGTCAATCTCAGCAAGCAGCCAAATTCATTAAGCTGGCGCTCTCTCGGCCCCTTTCGACGATCAACGATTTGACCTTAAGTGGTGTATCCGGCGCCTTTGAAAGACTGATTGCCGCTGCAAAGATGTGTCCCGATGAACGCGCTTTGCAATTGCAAGTGGAGCAAAAAATGCTTGTGGCCGGAATTGCTACAGAAAGCTACTTCGAGCAGGTGCGAGCCAATGAGAAGCCTTGCGATCTGTACTTGTACCAATGCTACATTTCACAGCCCCTCAGCGCGGATTGGGGGGAATCGGAGGGTTGCTTGCCCGATCAAGCCGAATGGCAAACCTACATTGCGCAATGGGGGGTGTTAGCCCGCGATTCTGCGGAAGCGGAGGACGTCGCGTTGAAATGGCAAGCCAAATGCTACCCGCTCGAAGGAACCCTGGTCGATATCGATGGTTCCGATGAGACGTTGCACGATCGTCCTGGCATCGCGTTTCAAGGCCCAAGATTCCCCGAAAATGAATCGTTGGGAGATGACGAAGACGAGGAAGACGACGACGACGACGACGACCGGGAGTTTTAGGCGATTTCCAGATCTCGATCAGGGCTTGCATCAGGTATACTTTATGAAGCGTCCAACTAGATTGAAATTCACAAGACCGAGGTATGGCATGCCCCTGTACGAATACGAATGCAAAAAATGTTCAAAGCAAGTCGAGATTCTCGTCGCCAACCAAAACACCATCCCGGTTTGCCCGGAATGCGGCTCTAAGAAATTATCCAAATTGCTAAGCGTCATTGGTTCACCTGTCGTCGGTGATAGGTCGAGTTCCTCGAAGAGTCGTAGTAAAGAGCCTGGCGATTGCGGTAGAAGCCAGTGCGCGAGCGGCGGATGTATGTTCGGAAACTAGTGCTTTGTTACAGCTTGATTTTAGGGTCCGTTTAAAAGTGGCCTGGGCGTCTCGCCCATGAAATCACGGGCGAGACGCCCGTGCCACGCAAGCACCAACCCTAATTCTTAGTCGTCACAAAGCACTAGTATCTTTTTCACGAATTTGGTTTCGAAATTTCCAACTGGACGTAATAGGTGATCGTGTGCGCAGTTCAGTCAAGTTGATTTGTCTTTGTTTGCTTTTGGTCCAATTGGTTGGTTGCAGGGGTTGCTCACCTTCAAAACCACCTCAGGAAACCGCCGAGGAAATCGAGGCAAAGAAGAAGAAACAGCGGCTCGTGGTAGACGAACTGAAAGCGATGCCTTTTTCTGTCGAGATCCCTGGCAGCACGTTGAAACCGGGCCATTGGTATCAAGCCAATCAGAAACTCAAAGCCAACTTTTCGGACGAGTCGTTGACCGCTGCCCTTTCTGTCCAAAATCGCGAAAAGCAGAACGCCCCTTTCGGCCCAGGACAAGCCTCCATCGATTTCACTCGGAATGTTTCGCTGGCTGTCGGGCAGGAGAAAAACGTTCAACTCAAATTCTTTCAGCCCGAAGTGCCGGTAACAGGCGATGAGCTCACGAAGAATCCTTCTTCCTTGAGGGTGATGTATTCTCAACGAGGGATTGGAGCGCCCGTGCTTGAAGATCATTTTCTTTGTCGCGTATTCGCAGGCTACCAGTACAACTTAGTTACGCTCAGCCGCGACCCATCACGATACACGTTTTGGCGCGCCCTTGACTGTATCATTTGGCCATCGAAACAACGCATGTCGGATGAGCGAATCGCCCCACACCGCATCATCGACCTCAACGAAGACGAGGTCGCAACGCAATTTCCAAATCGCCTTTACGCGATGACGTCGATCTCGCATTTCGTGATCAACGATTCCTCGGTTGCAATCATGTCTTCGGACCAACAGCAAGCCCTTCAGGACTGGCTATATTTTGGAGGTACGATCATCTTGAACGGACCGGAGGCTACCGGTGGAATTGAGTCAAGCATAATGAAGGAGTACACACCACTCCTGCGCACGACGAATTCTATTGTCACAAAGGACGAAATCAATTCCTTGAACGACACTTGGTCCATCAAACAGATTCTTGGCGAGAGAGTTTTGATCGCGCCGGCCAAACCGATTCCGAAATTAGCGGGTGAGCTGGCAGCGGGGGCTCAATGGGTAAAGTACGTGGCCGCGAGTGGCGAAATCACGTCGTTGGAAGGGCTTGTCGCGGAGAGGTTGGTGGGTCAAGGCCGAGTGGTAATGACGACTTTCCCGATGAGCGACATCGCGTTTCTTCGATGGCCGTCGTACAGTTCGTTTGTTCACAATGCAATCCTTGCGAAGCCACACCGGGATCCGTCGGCCGGTCTCGAGGCCGATACGAAGTTCGCCGATGAGTTTGAGGGTTCCGAGATGAATCCGCTCTTTTCGACTCGGCTGCGAATGTGGGCTAGGGACTTGGACGAATCGACCACGCGCAAACTTTCTCCTTCACCAAAGAAAAACAACGAAAACAGAGTTGTAGTGGAAGAGCCCTACACACACAGCGCCGCCGAAATCTCAAAGCTAAAGCGGACGAGCCTTGGAGCCTGGAATCCCGAATCAACGGTGTTGGTCAATGCTCGACAGTGCCTGCAACAAACGTCCGGGATCACCGTTCCGAAAATCAACACCATTATCAAGCTTCTATTGGGATACTTAATCGTATTGGTTCCCGTCAACTGGCTGATTTTCCGTCTTTTTGGACGTGTGGAGTTGGCCTGGGCAGCCGCTCCCGTCATCGCCTTGGCCGGTGCATTTGTCGTTGCCAGAAGCGTCCAGCTCGACGTCGGCTTTTCGAGAAGTCAGACAAGTTATGGATTTCTCGAAGTGCACCAAGGTTATCCTCGCGGCTTGTTTTCCAGTTACACGGCCTTATACACATCTCTTTCAACCAATTATCGGGCTGTTTACGAACAAGACACCGGTGTGGTGCTCCCGTTCGCCTCCACCTCAGGCAACAAGCGATCTCGAAGCACGACCAGCCAAATCGACTATTGGTACGCGGATGATGCGGGAGCTGGTATGCAAAGCGTCCCTGTCCTTTCCAACACAACGGGCTTGTTTCAAGCGGAAGAGATGGTGAACTTTGCCGGTAAGCTAACCGCCGACTTCGATAGCGACATGAAGTCTGTCGAAATCAAAAATCGACTTGGTTTTGCCATCCAGGAGGCCGGAATTATTGGCATTGATTTAGAAGGAAAGCTTGTCAGCGGCTGGCTCGGAACGGCTGAAGATGGAGCTGTCAAACGATGTGAACTTGAAATTCGGGAAACAGACAATCGATGGCGCAATGAGTGGGACCGCAACCCCATCCTTGGTCGACCAACGTACATGCGGGCCGAGGATGGAGTTTTATGGACAGAACAAGATCTTCAAGATGAGTTGTACCTCGGCCCAATGCTGGAGGACCTATCGAAAAAATATCCGCTGACACGTGGAGAATTCATCGCGTTGGCCTGGTCGGACCAGCCATTAGGCGACCTTGCGATTACGCCTATAGCGAAGCAAAAAAAAATGCGAAGCGTTGTGCTTTTGCATTTGAGTGCCCCCAACTTAACTGCCGTTAAGCCGGACAAGCGAATCTTTGCGAAAATCGTCGAGGAGCCAGAATAGACAATTCTTGGCCAGCAGTTTACGAAAAATGCGTTGATGCGAGTTTTGTTTCGTTCTGCGATCTGGCCTTCAGGTTGGTCGGGGCTGGCATATCAGGTTGGTGTGGGGCTGGCATATCAGGTTGGTGTGGGGCGCGTCTCGCATCCAGCTTGGGGCCATACGACTCAGACCTCCCAGGCTATCCAGATTCTCTTACGGTTGATCCGTGCAGTGCGTATGTTGGCAGTCCGAACCCAAGCCGGAAATCCAACCCACCTGTACTTGTCCCTCAAAAAATGCACTTGATTCACCTCGCTCGTCGGATTCCGCTCATTCTTCAGTGTGCCTTTGCTTGCCTTCTTTTTGCCTTCGCTATTGCCACACCGGGTTGCGGGACGACCAAAACGTTTACGGCAACGGAACAGCTTCTGATGTCCGATGCGGTGGATTCAACGCTTTCAAAAATGGATTTCCGCGCGATCTCAGGCTACAAAGTGTTTCTTGACACGCAATACGTTGTTGGTGCGGGCAAGGTTATTCCAGGGGTCGCCATGCCGGTCAACCTTGTCAATTCCGACTATGTCATTAGTGGTCTGCGACAACAATTGACCGCGGCAGGATGTATGTTGGTGGATACGCGAGAACTAGCAGATATTATTTGCGAAGCCCGATGCGGCGCGTTGGGAACCGATGGCCACAGCATGATTTATGGTCTCCCAGCTAGTAATTTCTTAAGCAGCGCCTCAACGGTCATCCCCGGTTCCCCTTCACTACCGACGATTCCGGAAATTTCCGTTGCGAAACGAGAAATGAAGAGTGCGGCGGCAAAGGTATCTGTATTTGCCTATGACCGAGAGACGCGTGAACCGTTGTGGCAATCTGGTATAGCCCAAGCCGGTAGCAATGCTCGCGACACTTGGATTTTGGGTATTGGACCGCTCCAGTACGGCACCATCTACAATGGAACAAGGTTTGCCGGAAAGCGAATAAGAAACAGAATCTTTACTGCAGAGGAACCCCAACTCGCGTTGTATTCCAACGGAATCGACCATCGCAAAAATTACCTTTTTGCCAACAAGCTTTTCAACCAGAAAGACAGGCCAGAAGCAATAGCCGAAGCAAAACCAACGGCTGATTCACCATCCAAGACCAATATAAGCAATCAGCCGAGCACCACCCTAGTCCGATAACGCGAGGGTATGACTCGCCCTCGCGTAATGGACTATAATGCTACTCACAAGGAAAAAGTGCCAAGTGGAAACAAGGAGTTTGTCACCAACGTCTAGGTTTCCACGCGTTGCAATAACTCGGTTTATACACTCGCTTTCATCTACGTCTCATGTACGAACCAGGAAAAAATATTCGACGTCTGTTGATCGCTGCCTCGAGTACGCTATATGCCTTGGGATTGCAATTGGTCCTTGCGCTGCTGTATGGGCAAGCTGGACGATCGGATGGACCCGACTTCGAGCGCGATGTCGCTCCGCTCATCGAGCAGCGTTGTCTGGAGTGCCACAACGCGACCGATCCAAGCGGTGGTCTCGACCTTACAAGCTACGAAACGCTGATGCGCGGTGGCGAAAGTGGGCCTGTGATCGACAAGGCAACTCCATCGAGCCTACTCATTCAGCGATTGATTAACGGTGAGATGCCGCCAGAGAAAAATGGCAAGCCCCAAGCTTTGCCCGAAAGCGAGTTATCCGTTTTCCGATCATGGAATGCAACTGGCGCGAGCTGGCCCAAGGGCCGCGTGCTTGACACGTTTGAACGAAGTACCGCCAAACGAGCCGGTCGCGACTGGTGGGCCTGGCAGCCCATAAAGTCGCCCGCCTTCGAATCGCCAGGCAATCGCGACAAGTGGATCGACGATTTTATCCAGCAAAAAATTACCGACGAAAAACTCAGCCCTGCACCGTTAGCAAGCCCACGAGCGTTGATGAGGCGAGTGTACTATGACTTGATCGGGCTTTCTCCTACCGCCGATGAGGTCGCCGCTTTCGAAAGAGACAGCTCCGTCGATGCATATGAACAACTCGTTGATCGCTTGTTAGCCTCCAAGCACTTTGGTGAACGTTGGGCGCGTCATTGGTTGGACCTTGTACGATTTGCGGAGACCAACGGATACGAACGGGATGCGGTCAAACCGAATGCTTGGCGATATCGAGATTGGGTTATTAACGCGATCCAGGCAGATATGCCTTACGACCAATTTGTGATCGAGCAGTTGGCCGGCGATGAAATACCCAATCGCACGGAATCCAGCGTCGTTGCAACCGGCTTCTTGCGGCTCGGAACTTGGGATGATGAGCCAAACGATCCGCTTGAGTATCAATACGAACGTTTGGAGGACATGGTCCACACGACCACCACCGCATTCCTAGCGATGACGGTCAAATGTGCGCGTTGTCACGATCACAAGTTTGACGCGATTCCGCAAACAGACTATTACCGGATTGCAGCCGCTTTTTGGGGCGGTCCGGTTGCACATCGTAATCGGGAATGGAATGGTGGCCCTACCAAGGAGGAGCTAGGGTACGATGTTTTAGGCTGGACCGATCTTGGACGGGAGCCTGCTGCTTTGCATTTGCTAAAAAAGGGGGATGTCCATCGACCATTGCAAGTGGTTGCGCCTGGGTCCTTGAGTGGTCCCATGGAAATAGCCCACGAGTTTGCGGCACCGCCAGCGGAAGCAAAAACTTCGCAACGCCGGTTGCAATTGGCAAAGTGGATTGTTGACAAGCGAAATCCGTTGACTGCGCGCGTCATCGTCAATCGTTTGTGGCAGCATCACTTTGGCGAAGGGCTGGTACGAACGCCCGACAATTTTGGCTTCCTTGGCAATCCGCCCTCTCATCCTGAGTTGCTGGACGCGTTAGCAGCAGACTTGATGGCTGGGGATTGGAAACTGAAACGGATCCACAAGCTGATGGTTATGTCGAAGGTGTATCGTCAAAGCTCGGTACATCCTTTGCAAACCGAATACGCGAAAACAGATGCTGCCAATCGGTATTGGTGGCGGGCCGAACGTCGACGATTGGATTCGGAACAACTACGGGACTCGATTTTGCAATGCAGCGGTCGTCTTGACACTCGCATTGCTGGTCCCAGCTTTAAAGCTCCGATTAGCGAAGAAGCCTTAGAAGGATTGTCCATGAAGTCGGGGGCATATCGAGCGTCTTCGCCCGAAGAGACACGGCGACGCAGCATTTACATGTTTGCACAAAGATCGTTGGCTGTGCCGATGATGTCGGTGTTTGATAGTTGCGACACGACAACGCCAACCGGTCGTCGCGATGTTTCCATCGTGGCTCCGCAGGCACTTACGCTGCTCAATAATGAGTGGGTGCATAGCGAAAGCAATTCGATGGCCATACGGGCGATGGCATCTGCACCCGACGCGGAAGCGCGAGTCGAATCGGCTTGGCGAATCGCCTTGGTACGAAACCCAACAGCAACCGAGAAGCAAGCTTCGATCGAATACGTGGAGCGATTGCGAGCCTTAGTCAAAAACGAACCCAACGCAGAACTCTTGGCTTGGTCGTCGTTTTGCCACACACTCATCAATACCAACGAATTCATTTACGTGGACTAACCATGAGCGAGCAACAGTTTCCATGTGGACAGACTCGGCGCCAAGCACTCTGGCAGATGGGTGGCGGTTTCGCGGGCTTGGCGTTGACTTCGTTGTTAGAACAAGACGGGTTCTTTTCGAAGAATGCAGTCGCTGGCGATTCGGCGAACCCGTTGTCGCCGAGGCCAGCCCATTTTGCGTGCAAAGCAAAGAGTTGCATTTTCCTAATGATGAACGGCGGCCCGAGCCAGGTCGATACCTGGGATCATAAGCCCGAGTTGGAAAAGCACGCAGGCAAGCCGATGCCGACCGACAAGAAGTTTATCAACTCGGGCGGGCGGGCTGTAGGATTTCTAGCGCCAGCGGTTCGACCGTTTAAGCCGGGGGGCGAATGTGGCACGGAGGTGTCCGATTTTTTCCCTCGAATCCGCGAGCACGTCGACAAGCTGGCGGTCATACGATCTTGCTATACCGATACGCACGCACATGGATCGGCTTCGGTACAAATGAACACAGGCAAGCCGATCATCGGTAGACCATCCATGGGTAGTTGGGTTACGTATGGACTTGGTTCCGAGAATCAAAACCTGCCAGGCTATGTGGTCATGCTCGACAAACGGGGCGGGCCGATCGGGGGGCAACCGAATTGGTCGAGCGGCTTCATTCCGGCTTCGTTTCAAGGGACGCTTTTTCGTCCGCAGGGCAACCCCATTCTGGACCTCAAAGCACCCGGTTCGCAAACTCGGATGCAACAACGAGAGCAGCTCGATCTCCTGGCGAAGTTCAATAACGAGCATTTGCAACAGCGTCCAGGCGGGTCGGAATTGGCCTCGAGGGCAGCTAGTTACGAATTGGCATTTCGAATGCAATCTGAGACTCCAGAAGCCGTGGACCTGAGCGACGAAACAGCCAGTACGTTGGACGCCTATGGAGTAAATCAGGCTCAAACTGCCGAGTTCGGACGCAATTGCCTAAT
>Ga0209181_10012678_pt1 | contig 10632 bp, 6 predicted proteins | sample MAT05_FD_187208 | JGI IMG/M metagenome (GOLD analysis project Ga0209181, IMG submission 187208) | Freshwater microbial communities from Lake Fryxell liftoff mats and glacier meltwater in Antarctica - MAT-05 (SPAdes) (version 2) | ecosystem: Environmental > Aquatic > Freshwater > Ice > Liftoff...
CGGGACGAGATCAGGGAGGCGGGGCGAGATTTCGAGGAGCGAATAGAGGGCGGTGCCCGCATAGGTGGCGTCCACGGTGGCGGCGGCTTCCAGGATGACGCCGGCGCCGAGCTTCTGGCTGGCCGCATCCTGCTCCCAGGAAGCAAGAGGATCGCGGTCCGCCAGCCACGCGCCGAGGTGCTGAATGGCGTAGTCTTTCATCACCAGCAAGGTCTGCGGGTCGCGGAACATGGCGACGAGGCGCGGGGTCATCTCCGCGGGCGGCTGCTGCTGGGTGCGGAGGATGTTCAGCGTGTCATTAGCCAGTTCGGCCCATGCTTCCCCGCTGAAGCGCGCAGGCTTCGGGCCGGTGGCCCAGACTAACAGGTGCCAGGCATCGTCCTGCGTGAGCCGGCGGTGCAGTTTATTGATGCGCTGGAGGAGTTCCTGGCGGCTGATCCCGCCATTCACGACGGCCTCCACGGCAGGGTCGGCGATGGCTGCGGGGTGCGGGGCCTCGGGCGGGAGGGCGGCTGCGATGTCCGGGATGGGGGCAGCCTGGGGGGTCGCCGAACCGCGCCACCAATAGGATACCGCGCCCAGGAGCAGGGCGAGCGCGGCGAGCAGGAGGATGGGCAGGCGGCGTTTCATCGGGAGGGCATGTGGCGCCGACGAGGCGTCGGCGTGGGGATGTGGTGCCGACGAGGCGTCGGCGTGGGGATGTGGTGCCGACGACCCGTCGGTGTGGCGGGATGGGCGGAGGCGGCGGGATGGACCGGCGGAGCACTCGGGAAGCCCGCGTTGGACCGTGCTGCCCACATTGCCGACGAGGCGTCGGCGATACATTGACCGACGGGTCGTCGGCTCCACATTCCGACGACTCGTCGGTGCCACATAGGGGCTGCATCTGATTTGGGGGCGCTGCGCGTCATTGGGTGTTGAGCGTTGGGTGTTGAGCGTTGGGTGTTGAGCGTTGGGTGTTGAGCGTTGGGTGTTGAGCGTTGGGTGTTGACGGGACTGACACGCTGCCGGGGCGGTTTCTCTGGAGCGGGATTTTTCCCGGGCTAACGCTGGCCTATGAGGTTGTTCTGCGCGTCGTACACGTAGAGCCGGTGGCAGACGCTGGTGGGCTGGCCCGCGGGATAGTTGAAGAGGACGTAGGCCAGGCCGTTCGCATCGAAATCCGCCGCATACAGAGACTTGGTGCGCGTGCCGTCGGCGAAGGTGACTCCGGCGACGAAGATGGTGAGCCTGATGTAGCCGCCGGGTGGGAGGTTGTCGGCGACGATGCCCATGCGGACCAGGCGGTCGCCATCGTCGTAGGTGTACACCACCTCGGTGTCCTCGGTGGCGCTGGTGCTGGAGACGTTCAGGGAGGCGATGGTGCCCTGGGCGAGGACGGGGCCGCCATCGAAGGTGCGCGCGAGCACCTGATAGGCCGCGGCCTCCGGGGTCTCGACCATGAAGGTGCGCAGGCTGGCGGCGGTGCCCGTGGCGGTGGGTGGCTGCTCCCAGAAGTAGATGCCGGGATCGGCCTGCACGAACGGCTGGCGGGAGTTCTCCAGGGCGGCGGGAAGCCCCGGCAAGACCCAGACGCGGGGCCGGCAGGCATAGACGGGGAAGGCTGGGCCGAAGTCCGCGCCCATCACGGTCACGGTCAGAGTTCCCTGGAGCACTTCGCTCTGGGCGTCCAATTGATAGGTGGCCTGGATGGTCCACTTTCCGGCCTGGTTGAAGTGCCGCACCAAAGGAACATCGGCGGTGGTGGGGAGGATTTCGCCATTGCCCATGTCCAGCGTCACTGCGCCCGTGGTGGGCGCGGCGCCAGGGTATGCGGTGAGGCGCAGGCTGTCGCCCTTGCGGATGACGATCTGCGGCTCCAGCAGCGCGTTCGTCGTCTGCCAGGTGATGTCGTGCTGGCGCACGAATGCGGCGCCGTCGAAGGATGCCTGCAAGGCCACGGTGGCACCCGTGGCATCCAACGGCACATCGGCATACCATTGCCGCGGCAGGCCCTGCCGGACGGTCACGGTGCCGCCGCCGGCGGTGAGCACGACCCGCGAGGGGAAACGGGCCAGGCCCTCGATGAATGCGGGCGAGGTTCTGCTCGTGCCGTGGAGTTGCAGGAACATATTGTCCGCCCCGAGCCGCAGCGCCTCCCAGTCGGCGATGCCGTTGGCGTCCACATCCGGGCCGGTTGCGGGGTAGATTTTCACGGAGTCCACCTGGAGCGAACGCCGCCCGTAGGTGTTAGAATTGAAGATGCGGATCGTATGCGCGCCGGGCATTAGGTAAGGGGTGAGCCCCTTGATGATGCCCGGCCCGCCATTGGCGGAATTCAACAGGAAGCGCCCGAGACCGAGGCCGTCGATGCTCACATCCAGCGGAAGCTGCTCCAGGGCGAGGATGTCGCCGCGCGCCCGGCCCGTGACCTCGAACAATGAGATGCCGGCCACCGGGGTGGTGAAGGTGTATTCGATCCAGCCGCGGCGGTCGGTGGAGAGGAGGCTGGTATTGCCAATGGAGAAGACGTCGCCACTGGCGGCGCTGCTGCTCAATCCGGCGATGTTCGCCGAGGCCGTGCTGGCGATGGCCAGATCCCAGAGCAAGGGGTCGGTGTGATAGATGAGCACCTCATCGCCGTCCGAGTAACCGTCGCCATCCGTATCGGCCACAACGGGATTGGTGCGCAATTGGTACTCCTGCCGGTTGGTGAGCCCATCATTGTCTGGATCGGCAAACTCCCCGTTCCTCGGATTGATTCTTCCATTGTCATTGGGATCGAGGCCATAGGCGGCCTCCCAGATAAACGGCAAATAGTCATCGTCCAAGTCGTCGGGGTCGCCCATGAACGAAGTGAGGGAGGCCGCCGGGATCAAACTGCGGACGCCGCCGGGGGGCTGCCAGGCGATGGAGGCATGGTCGGCCGCGCCGGCCTCCTTGTGCAGCACCTCGATGAAGTAGCGCTTGCCTGCTTCCAGACGGATCATCGCCGAGCGCTGGGTGGAAAACCTGTCCCAGGCCCGCAGGGCGGAATAGCCGCCGCTGCCGGTGCCGCGCAGGAAGGCAATCATTTGCTTGCCGAACTTGCGCTCGTCCTGCGAGAGCCACAGTTCCACGTTGTCATCCCCGGCGATCCAGAACACGTAGTAACCGGTGACGGGCGCGAGCACGGTGCCGCGCAGGCGCTCGCCGAAATTGTCGCCGAAATTCACCGGGGCTTCACAACCGGGAGTCAGACCCTCCTGATCGGGAGGCAGCAGGAATTTCGCGGCACGGGTGAGAGCGGTGATGTCGGTTCCGCCCAGCGACATCCAGACTTCCCGTGAGAGGAAGCCAGCGACGCCATTAGGCACCAGCGGGTTGGTGCCGAGCTGATATTCGGCGAGATTGCTCAGGCCGTCGTTATCCGGATCGCCGAACTCGCCGGCGGCGGGATTGGGAAGCGCAGTCAGCCCACTGTCAGTCGCCCATGCGTCGGGCAGGTTGTTGTCATTGGGGTCGAGTACATCCGCCACCACGCTCTTCAAAGCGGACGCGGGAATCACCTGCCGCGCCAGCCCCTGGTCGTTACTCCAGCCGATGCCCACGCTGTCGGACCCCGTGGCCTCCTTGTGGAGCACCTCGATGTAATATTCCACCCCGACAGTCAGGAAAATCTCGGCGCTGGTCTGGGAGGAATACTTCGTCCACTGCTGGACAGCGGTGTTGCCGGCCACCCACGCCACCTTCCGCTTCGTGAACCGGCTGGCGGTGGTTCCCACCCACAGTTCGCAGCCTTCATCCCCGTAGAGGTAAAAGCGATAGTTGCCGGTGACCTGCGCCGTCACCGTGCCCCGCAGCCGCGCGCCGTAGTTGTCGGCAAAATTCTGCGGTGCCTCGGCGGAGAGCACGAGCGAACGCAGGGAGGGCGGGCCGTAAAAGGCGGCGTTCGAGGTGAGATCGACGGGCCGGTTGCCCGTGATGTTGCGCCACAGCTCCCAGGTGAGCGCGCCGGGAATCCCGTGGCCGTGCGGCGAGGAGCCCGCGGGCTGGAGGGAGACGAGGTATTCGAGCAGGTTGCTCCGGCCATCCAGGTTGTCATCCCGCTGGCCATCGCGCGCATCTCCCGCCTTCATCCCGCGGGCAAATTCATAGCCATCGGCAATGCCGTCGCCGTCGGTGTCCGCCGCCGGATTATCCAGCGGACGCAGCACGCGGACTTCGGCCAATTGCACCGCTTTGTCGCCAAAGCCATTGCTGGCTCCATTCTCCAGCCCGATCCAGATGGTCCGGGCCTGGGTGTTGTCAGGCATGGCCAGTTCGAGGACGCTGCCCTTGCCGGGATTCGTGAGTACGCTGCTGTAAAGGACCGCTCCGCCGGCGTTCAAGACCTTCAGCGTGAGGCCGGCCAGGCGCGTGTCATTCGCGTCGTGGCGATTCGCGATCTGCAAATAACCGGTGGGAACGTCGCTCGCAAAATCCAGCCGCCACCAGTTACTAGCCGTCGTGGTGTCGGTGAGGCTGTAAAGTTTCTTGTCCCCATCGGCGGCCCGCGCCGCGACCGATGCGCCGCTGTTGGTGGATTGGCTGGCGACGCCCATCGTCGCGACGTCGACATATGGGGCGACAAACTGGGTGCTGCCCCAGAGCTTCACCTCCCCCAGGGAGACCATCTTCGTCCCGCCGCCATTATTGGCCCCTTTTTCGAGTCCGATGCGGATCTTTTTTCCCTTCACGCCCGGCGGGAAGAACAGGGTGAGTTTCGCGGCGAGGCCGGGATTGGTGAGCACTTCGCTGTGGACCGAGACTTCCTGGGCGTCGAACGCCCGCAGGGTGACTCCATCGAGGCGGTTCGCATTGTTGGCTCCGCGGTTCCAGATCTCGATGCGGTCGAGCCAGCACTCCTGCGGCAGGGTGAGCACCCAGGCATTGTCCACCGTTTTTTTTTGCGGCTGTCGAGGGAAATCGAAAGGTAGTTTCTATTCCTTGCCCACCATTGGTTTACGAATGCGACCGGAGCAGTCATCAGACGGAAAGTTGATGATTCCGGCGGGACGGAGGGTCAGCCCGCCTCCTCACGTCGTCGGCTACGGGTGGGCGGACGCGCCCGACAGGCGGGCTGATACGCTCGGCAGGCGGGCGGTCGATTGCGGAATGCGGAAGGAGCGACTCCGGGCCGTATTCCTTTCTGCGTTTAGAACAGCCCGCCTCCTCACGTCGTCGGCTACGAGGGCGCAGTTTCCGCAGTCCGATCACGGTCGCCCGGCGAGCGTGTTTGGTTTCGACCAGCGGATGCGGGCGAGGAGTGTGTCGCCTTTGATGCCGTTCTTCGGCTGCCATTCGCCGACCGTCACCCACGACTCCTCGGGGCTGACATTCGTCGTGTGAAAATTCCCCATGATGGCCACGCGATCCGCGCCATTCACGCCGTCGCCGACCATCGGCAGCACCACGCGCTCGGTGCTGCGAATGAGCCGGAGCGTCTTCGGATCCATCTGCGCCATCCAGAGCGGCGAACGCCAGCGGATCACGTTCGCGTTGCTCGCGTCCTTGCGAGTATAGACCAGCCACAGCGCATCCGAATGCGCGAGCCAGTGCTGCTGCGTGGTGGACATCGTGAGCGGCTCGCCGTCGTCCCACGCCCACGGCTGCTTGGGCGTCCAGCGCAGACCGTCGTCGCTCGCGCAGATGTAGCCGCGATTGTCCTCCGCACGGATGGTCAGGAAAAAGCGGCCCTGAAACTCGGTGAGCGATGGTTCGAGCAGCCCGCGGCCCTTGTCGTGCGGGATTTCCTCGCCCACCTTTTTCACCGCGAGCGTCTCGCCGTCGAAGGAGCAAATCGCGCTGGAGATCGAGCGCGGCTTGCCCTTCGTGCCGCCGTGCGTGAAGGCGAGAAGGATGTCGCCATCCGGCAGCACGACACGCTGGCCGCAGTTGTTCGAGTAAATGTAAGCGCCGCGCGGGTCGGCCCACTCCAGCTTGCGACGCGGCCCCCAGTTCCCGTCGCGCCACACCGCGTAGATCGGCCAGCGCGGCGGCTGGTTGGTGGAAAATTTCGGGCCGGAGTAAAAGACATTGTGACCGAGTGCCAGCACCGTCTTCGTCTTCGCATGCCACTGCGGCACCACGTCGCAGACGCCTTCCTCAACGCCATCGGGCTGCTTCACGCGGCCCAGCGCCGGCACCGGCTGCGGCTCGGTCCACGTCCCGCCGAGATCGGGCGAAGTCATCCAATGCACCGGCCCGAAGTAATCCGATCCTGAAATGGTCTGGAGCGTCATGAAGGCCGTCCCTCCCGGCACCATGCAGGCGCGCGGATGAAACCACGTCGGCCCGCTCCCATCGCGCCCGCGGCGCAGGGTGACTTTCTCGATGGAGGCGATCAGGGGATGCGATCCCTCCGCCGCGAACAGACACCCGCCGACATTGCCCAACGCAGGCGCAGCGACTGCGGCTGCGGTTCGACGCAGGAACTCCCTGCGACTGGTGGCGAGATGGGCGGAAGAGGTCTGCGATGTCATGGGGGCGATGGAGAACATCGGCGAGTGTTCACAGTGCGGGCACACACAGCAAGGCATCCGTCTTCACCCCTTCGTAGCCGACGGCGCAAGGAGGCGGGCACTCTTGGAAACGCGGAAATGGGAACGCGGAACGCGGAACGCTCCGAACCACCGTCTTAATTTTATTCTTAATCGAGGCTCTTGCAAAACCTACACGGTCACCGACGCGCGGCGTCATCGCTCAGAGGAGTGAAGGCATCTCGCCCTCTTACGGCTGAGGTTTTGCAAGAGCCTCAATCGTAATCTTAATCCTCTTCCTCCCTTCATCGCAGCATTGAGGGATTAAGATTAAGAAAGGCGCCCACCACTCCACTTCCCGGTTGCCATCCGCCCATTATCGTGAAATTACATGACTCGTGTTATTTCACGACCCATGAGCCGCACCACTCCCGCCGAACCCACGCCCGCCCAGCGCCGCATCCTCCGCGCCGTCGCCACGCTCGAACGCCAGCGCGCCCCCGCCTTTGTCCCCGACCTCGCGGCGAAGCTCGGCCTCGCCGGCGAGAGCAGCCTCACCCCCACCCTGCAAATCCTCGAGCGCAACGGCTTCATCTCCGTCCTCGGCGGTGGTGCGCGCGGGCGCTCGCGACTCATCCGCCTGTCGCCGAAGGGCCGCTTCGCCCTCGCCATCGGCGGGCTGCCGCTGCTCGGCAGCATCCCTGCCGGGCCGTTGCAAGAGGCGCTCGCCGATCCCGATGCGATCCTCGAAGACCACGAACTGCTCCCCTATCGCCCCGGCGATTTCCTGCTCCGCGTGAAAGGCGACTCCATGACCGGCGACGGCATCCTCGACGGCGACAAGGTGCTCCTGCGGCCAGGCATCGACTGCGCCAATGGCGAGATCGCAGCCGTGCTCGTCGGCGACGCGCACGAGGCCACGCTGAAGCGCGTCCATTTTGAAAAGGAAAACATCCGCCTGCGCGCGAGCAACCCGCGCTACAAGGACATCGTCGTCCCTGCCGCCGGGGTGAAAATCGCGGGCGTCTTCCGAGGGCTGATCCGCGATGGAAAACGCTGAGCCAGATTTCTGTAGCAGCCGACGTGAGGAAGCGGGCATTCTGGAGAGCGGAGACCGGAATGCGGAACCCGGTATGATTCACACCGGACGTCCTCCGTTCGCCTCTCCGCGTTCCGAGTTCCGCGTTCCGAACAGCCCGCCTCCTCACGTCGTCGGCTACGGAGCGGTACCTGCGGACACCGCTCCCGCTGAAAACATCATCCCGCTCGCGAGCACCGACCGCCTCGCGTCACTGCGCTCGATGCTTGCGGAGCGCTTCCCGGAAGCCCCGCCGCTGCCGCGCAGCACGCTGCCCACCGGCATCGCGCCGCTCGATGCGCCCGAGGGCGGCCTGCGTCGCGGCGCGCTCAGCGAACTCTCCGGCTCCACCGCCGCCGGCGCACTCTTCGTCGAGACGATGCTCCTCACCGCCGCGCGCGAACGCTGCTTTCTCGCCCTCGTCGATGGCGCGCGCACTTTCGATCCACAAGGCTGCGCGCACGGCCTGCTCGATCGCCTCCTCTGGGTACTCTGCGCGGATGCACTCCAGGCCGTGAAAGCCGCCGACCTCCTGCTGCGCGACGGCAACCTCCCGCTCGTGCTGCTCGATCTCCAGTTCCTCCCCGCCCGCGCGCTGCGCAAAATCCCGCCGAGCACGTGGCATCGTTTCGGACGGCTCGTCGAGCAGACAGGCACCACATTCGTCGTCCTCTCGCCACGCCCCATGGTCGAAGCCGCCAGCGTCCGCATCGCCATCCGTAATCGCTGGCACCTCGACTCCATGCGCGCGCTCCGCCGCGAACTCCTCGGCGGACTCGACGCGCAGGTCTTCCCGCGTCACCAGCGCGCAACCGCGCCCGAGCGCCAGCAAATCTCCGCCTGATGCACGCGCATGTTCGCCCAAAGTGGTCCGCACAGTCCCCTGTGCGGCGAGGCTTCCGCACAAGGGGACTGTGCGGACCACCACAGGCATCGCTCCGCCACCGAGTGACCATGCAACTTTGATGCACGCCCATGTTCGTCGTCCTGCTGCTGCCGGATTTTCGTCTCCAGTCGGCGCTTCGCCACCGGGACGAATTGCGCACGCGCCCCGCGGCGCTGGTAGATGACGAGGCAGTCCTTGAAATCAACTCTGCCGCCGCCGATGCGGGAGTCACCGCCGGGATGCCATCCGTGCAGGCACTCGCCCGCTGTCCCCAACTCGCACTGCTCCCCCGCTCTGCCGCGAGCGAGCAGGTCGTGCAAGCCGCGCTGACCGAGGCGGCGTTCTCACTTTCGCCAAATGTCGAGGCCACCGCGGGCGGCTGCTGCACCGTGGACGTGATGCGGACACTCTTGTCCGCAGAGCCACCCCCCTCACACGCTCGCGGACAGGCTTGTCCGCGTCACGATGACTGGCACACGCTCGCCGGCAAAGTCGTCGCGCATCTCACCGCGCTCGGCCTGCGCGCGCAACTCGGCGTCGCGCCGAATCCCGACCTCGCATTCCTCGCCGCGCGCCGCGCCCAGCCGGTGCTAGTCGTGCAATCCCCCACCGCATTCCTCTCGCAACTCGCCGTCGCGGAAATCGAGCCCTCTCGCGAACTCCTCGCCGTCTTGCACGACTGGGGCATCCAGACCCTCGGCCAGCTCACCGCACTCCCGCGCGGCGAACTCGGCAACCGCCTCGGCCCCGAAGCCGATCAGCTCTGGCAGCGCGCCGCCGGGCAGACGGAACGTCCGCTGCGCCTCGTGCGCCATGCGGAGCAATTTGACGAGGCATTCGATTTCGAGCGCGAAATCGAAACGCTGGAGCCGCTCCTTTTCATCCTGCGCCGCTTTCTCGATTCGCTCGCCCTGCGGCTCGGCAACGCGCATCGCGTGGCCGCGCGACTCACACTCACGCTCCCGCTGGAAAATGGCGCGTGCCATGAGCGGCAGTTCACCATCCCCGCGCCGAGCGCCGATGCGGATGTGCTCTTCCGCATCCTGCACACGCACCTCGAAGCGCTGCAGCTCGATCACCGCCCCGTCGCCGCGCGCCTGCACGCCGATGCGATTCATCCCGATCACCGCCAGCTTCATCTCTTCGAAAATCCGCTGCGCGATGCGAACCGCTTCGGCGAAACACTCGCGCGCATCGCCAGCATCGTCGGCGCAGGCAACGTCGGCACGCCCGAGATCCTCGACACGCATCGCCCCGACAGCTTCCGCATCATCGAGCCGCAATTCCACCGCCGCACCGGAAACGCCGCACCGCCCGAAAGTCGTATCCTTGGACTCCCGCTGCGCCGCTTCCGTCCGCCATTTCCCGCGCAGGTGCAGCTCGTGCATCATCAGCCCGCATACGTCGCCTCGGAGAAGATCAACGGTCGCGTGATCGACACACTCGGCCCCTACCGCCTCTCCGGCGAATGGTGGGAAGACGCCCGCTGGTCCGGCGAGGAATGGGACATCGAACTCACCGACCACAGCCTCTGGCGCCTCGTGCGCACCGGCGACAACTGGCTGCTCGAAGGCTGCTACGACATCAGCGAGGAGCCGACGCAACCCCGCGGCATCATGCCGATGAATCCAACTCCTGCCCGGTCGTGATATGCACTTACGTCCCGCTCCAGTCCTCGATTTTCAAACCGGGAACACGGGAAAATTCCGCCGTGTTATTCGCCACCAGCGTCGCGTCGTGCGCGATGGCGGTGGCGGTGGCGGCAATCCAGAGGTCATTCGAGCCGATGCCTGCACCGCGTGTTTCGAGTTCCGCCCGGATGCGCGCATAGTGCTCAGCGACATCCTCGGTGATCTCGATGACCTCGTGCGCTTCGAGCAGCGCCTCGATTTCGCGCAACACACGCAACGTCTGGCTGCTCTTCTCCGCTCCCACCAGCAACTCCGCGTAAACCGTCAGCGGAATCGCGACGTCGGACGCACGCTGCTGCCGCCAGCGTCCGCAGACCTGTGCATGGCCGCGGGAATGCATGATGCAGACGTTCGTATCGGGGGACCACGTGCCTCAGGGTTCGGTCGCCGCGATCGGAGGCTCGGGATGGTCCGCCGGTTCGCGAAAATCCTCCACATCCGCGAGCGCGCCACTGGTGCGTTCAAACCATCCGATCGGGCACCCCATCTCGTCACGTG
>Ga0209181_10012681_pt1 | contig 10631 bp, 9 predicted proteins | sample MAT05_FD_187208 | JGI IMG/M metagenome (GOLD analysis project Ga0209181, IMG submission 187208) | Freshwater microbial communities from Lake Fryxell liftoff mats and glacier meltwater in Antarctica - MAT-05 (SPAdes) (version 2) | ecosystem: Environmental > Aquatic > Freshwater > Ice > Liftoff...
CCTGTCTCACGAAACCCAGTGAGCTTTTCAAACCAGTCCATTGGAGCTTTCCTCAGTTGATCTGCGTGCAAGATGTCTGTGCGTTTTTGTGACGGCTATTAGCGACTTGCCTGCAATCGCGGTGATTTGTTGTGCGCTCACGTTCCGTATCCCGGTGCAAGAACAGCATTACTCACGCCATACAAAACTAACGGATCCTTCAACCAAAGTCGGTGAAGCATGGGATCCAAGGAATGATCGGCGCTACAGTCAACGCTCCACTGTTGCAACACGTAGCCAACAATCGCCGCTCGAACTTTTTCTCGAAGCGGTCGCTTTGTCATACCAAAGTCACGCGCCACCACGCTGGGGTGAGTCTGATCAGGATGAGGGACGAGCTCTAGTGTCACGATGCGATTCCAGTCGATGTCTTGATCGGCGGTTTCGTGGGCGAGCACTTCGTTGTCGGGCAATACAACCGCGTTCTCCATGCGCGTGATCACCATGTCGCGGAACTCCCCGGTTAGACGGTCGAAGGCTCGTGCGTGCCAGCGTGTGCCGCTGTCGACCAGCGCAAACGGCACGATTTCGCGCTGCGTTCGCCCTCGACTGAGCGAGTGGTAGGTCAATCGCACCGGCTGTCCCTGATAGATCGCTTTTGTGATGACCGCGAGCAACGGTAGCGACGGCCGGTTGAGCCGCAGCGCAAAGTCGCATAGCAAGAAGCCGTTCGACGCCCGGCCAATACCGTCACCAAAGCCCCGTGACAGTGCGCTCAGCACGCGATCAGGATCGTGTTCAAACACCGGGGCGAACGCTGCTGTCGGCACATAGACTTTCCGCTTGCCGTCAAACGCGACGTTATCGGGGGCCATCTCTCGATAAGCGGCCAGATCGCGGGTGGCCACGGCTGGCGCGATCCCGAAGCGGTCGATCAGGTCAGGACGCCGGACGTCTCCCAGAAACCAGAGGCGAAATTCAATGAAGGCCAGTCGCTCACGCAACTGTTGACTGATCGCGTTTAAGCTTTTCTTTTCCATGGCGTGAGCTTTCATGAACCGGAATCATATATCCATATGGATTCCTTTACATCATCATAACGAGCAGGTACAATCTCCTCATCAAAACGATTATGTCTCTCCAAATGCTGGAGCGGTGACGTATTTGAAGAATCATTGAGACGGAAATGGGCAACGCACGGAAACCAACTGTGACGGAGTCACCGACGTCAGCAGGCTGGATTGCTCTGCAAAGTCAAATGGGGAACACACTGAACGCGATGCAGGAAGACCAATTTCTCGTCATTGCGGTCAAGCAAAGTAATCGATTCATTCAGTTTACCGCGCAAGGCGCTCACGCACTGCACGCCGAAGTCACGAGCAACGCTTATCTCAGCGGTGCCGAGCGCTGGACTGATGCCCAGATGACTGCGTTGAAGGCGCTGGGATGGTTTGAACCTACTGGCAGTCCTGAGGCATCCACACCAGGGGGTTCCAGACGGCTCAGCAAACTTCTTCCGCGACTTCCCGCCTTCGATACCGAATACGGTAATCGCCAAACTATCGGTAGACACGCTGATGCACGTCATGCAGGTGCCTTATCCCGGATTTCTTGAGTACGAGGCGTTCGATAGCGACCGCAACACTGAGGCGCTGCCGAACCTGGGTCTCAAGCGCACGATCCGCGATCCCGAAATCAAAGTGAGTGAGTTAGCCGATCGGCTTTTACGCGCGCTGAAAGAAGCAACGGGGGTAGCGAAGATTGAATACGACGAGGACGGTGAAGTCGGATTGCAGTATCTCAATGCAACGGTTTTTGTACGGCTTAATGGGCAGCCTCCCTTATTCGTTTTGCTTCCCTATTGATCACTGACCTAGCCGAAACGGAGAAATTGCTGCGTCGTCTCAACGACATCAACGCCGAATTCGGTGGCACCTATTTCGTTGTGCGAAATGGAGCTGTTTTTGCAGTGAACGAAATTCCAGCGTGGCCCTTTATTGCCGAGCATGTGGCCCAGAGTCTGCACCAATTCAGCGAACCAGTTGCCGCCATGGATAACTTTCTGGAAGCGGAGTTTGGTGACAACGCTGCCAGTTTCGACGCGACTGCAAGCACGGTGGCGCACTGACAATCGCATCCGTCACCCTGTTCACCAATAAATTACAACTGAATGGAGCATCCTCGATGAAAGTGTTTTTCAGGGAAGAACAGTCGGCCCGTAACGCGAACGCGTATTCGCCTTCAGCCTACAAGCCCACGCTGGTCATCGAGGATTGGTTGCGGCACAACCTGATATCGACGGAAGACATCATGTCCTTTGAGCCGGTGACACGCGATGATTTGGTGCTTGCACACGATCCGAGCTTTGTCGATGGGGTTCTTTCGTGTGCGGAGCCAAACGGGTTCGGCAATCGCGACAAAGCGGTCGCGCGGTCGCTGCCGTACACCACGGGATCGATGCTGGCGGCGGCTCGCTATGCGGTCTTTCATCAGGTCAATACGTGTTCGCCCACTAGCGGCTTTCATCACTCGTGCTACGGACACGGGAATGGTTTCTGCACGTTCAACGGATTGATGGTCACAGCAATCAAGCTACTCAGCGAGGGCACCGTGCGCTCCGTCGGCATCCTGGACTGCGATGTGCACTACGGCGATGGAACTGATGACATCATCAGGCGGCTCAATATCACGCAGGTTAAGCACCACAAAATGGGCGAGCGCTTTAGCTCACGGCGAGACGTGGGACCGCGCGGCAAAGCGTTTGATCAGTGGCTGGAGGCGGCCGTGGCGGATTGCAGCGATGTTGATCTGCTGCTGTATCAGGCTGGTGCGGATTCCCATATCGACGACCCGCTAGGGGGGGTTCAAAGCACCGAGCAGATGTTTGCACGCGACCGATATGTTTTTGATGGATTTCGTAGTCGAGCGCTTGTGTGGAATCTGGCGGGTGGATACCAGACGGACGCGGACGGTGGGATCGAGCCGGTCCTCGCGCTTCATCGCAACACGGCAAGGGCACATGTCGGTCACACGGAAATAGCATGAGGGTGAAGCAACCTACGATTCAGTCACGCCCCACATCGTGGGACGTACAACCCAAACGCGACACAGAGCAAAAAAGCGCCTTGCGGGTCTCTGTTGGAGAAAGGCAAGGGGTAACAGGTGTGGCAGACGCGAACAGCGTGTGAAAATAAAAGTGTCTACCAGTGATGAAGTTGCTTGGTGTAACTACCTTGGCATTAACAACAAGAGAAAAACACAGGAAGCCTTGGCGTCATGACATCAATTTTCGCATGGCTCGACTTTTCTGAGCGTGATCAGCGTCGAGCGAGGGAGTTGATTGAGCTATTCCTTCAGCCCGAAAGTCGCGACGAACTCGGTATCGGCACGGTACGGGATGCGATAAGCGATCTTCTCTTTCCCGGGATATCGGTCATTCAGACCAGAGCACGATACTTTCTCTTCATTCCCTGGCTCTTCAAAGCGGGGGCTAACAGCGGGCGGAAAGGGCAGCCGCTCCTTGACTGGATTGATCGCTGGCAGCGGGTTCATATTGAGACCTTGCGAAAAAGTGGAGCGCTCGAAGGATTGATTGGTCGAGTAGCAGGACCCCGGCTCAAGATCCTTCCAACAACAATGTATTGGAATGCGATTCAGCGATTCGGAATACTTAGAGTGAACGGTGCACAAGAAGTTATCGCCGCCATAGATTCTCGGCGTTCGTTGCGTGAGGAAGCCGTGCAAGAGGAATCGGAACAAGCAGAAGGGCTTTGGCAACGAAGCATTCCGCAACCTCCAATTAGTTTTCCGGACGTTCAATCCCTTGATTTTGAACTCACGGAAGAGGAAGCCGACTGGCTCTCAGAAAGGCTCCAAGAATCCACTTCGGGAACCCCTCTTGCCTGGTTGGCTGCCAGGTCTGGGAGCCCAACGTCTGACTTTCCTTGGACTGAGCCCCTTTTTAAAGGCGCACCTGAGGCGATGCAAGATTTATTGCGACATGCGGAAATTTTCTCATTAGCTATGCACGGTGCCGCATTACTTTACAACTTGTTACTAGCTCGACGGTGGGGTGAACTTGGATACGAACGCGCCGACGAAAGTATCGAACATTACGAAGGGGAGATTAACGGTTGGGCAGAGAAGGTCGCATCTCGCCAGAATGCGCTTCGGACGTGGAATCGACCCGATATGTGGGCTCTTGTGAGATTGCAGAATCCGAGGGTCAAACCACAGACGCGAAATTTCATCGAGACCTGGTGTGGTAGCGGCGTTTTGGGTGATCCCAAAATGGCCTTAGCGAAGCCCGAACTGGCGTTGCTGATTGCACAGCGAGAAAAAGATCAGAAGAAAGGGCAGGCGCGTTTGGCTAATGATCGGTTAATGGCGCAATGGGGCGGATCTTCGGGAAGTGGTCGATTGAATTACAGGTGGGATAGGGTCAAAATCATTCTCGGTGATATTGCGAAGGGACGAGGCCATGCTTCCTCCTGACAGCCGAATCCTACTGTTGGATGCCCTACGCCCGCCGGTCGGGTTCAGTTTTGACAGGGCAGTGGCCACCACTTTTACACTTGATCTTGAAACAGCCCTCATGGTTCCCATGGCACTGGCAGGCTATGCCCTCAGAGAGTCCCCAGACCCAGTAGAGGTGCTCGACGCAATTCGGAGTTGCGCGGGGAGGCTTGATATCTTCTGCCAGGCTGGTGGTATTCGTGCTGATCGGTGGCCCTCCGATCTGATCAGCCTGCTTGAGAACTCCATTCACCAAGTTCAGCGACCAAAGCCCGGCTGTCTTTTCCACCCGAAGGTTTGGATTCTTCGCTATGCGGATCCTGCTGGCAGTGAACTACGATATCGATGCCTTATTCTTTCGAGAAACCTCACTCAGGATCGAAGTTGGGACCTGATATTGCGATTGGATAGCAATCCCCTTTCGACATCAAAGGGCATCAATCCGGATAACCAGAATCTAAATCGGTTTGTTGCTGCATTGCCAGACCTAGCGGGGTTTGATGATTCGCATGAACGATTCAATGCCATCTACGAGATCGCCGATGAACTACGAAGAGTCTGGTGGGAAATGCCCGACGATGTTACGGAAATCCGATTTTGGCCATTTGGATTGCCCGGCATGCGAAAACCAAAAACCGAAGAACTTTTCACGGGTTACAGGCATTTGATCGTTTCCCCGTTCATTAGTTCTGAGGGCGTAAGAATTGCCGTGGGCGATAGCAAGGCAACCAGCTTATCTGTTGTATCCAGGGGCGTTGAACTTGATCGACTTTCGGCTGATGATATGCCTGAAGCCCATTACTTCCAGGTCAATCCACTGGCCAGTCTTACGGGCGACGACGACCAGTCGGAACGATCGATTGAGATCGAGCAGATGCTAGGCGACCTGCATGCCAAACTCTATGTCGTAGAGACGAATCGAAGGGCCCGAGTTTTCATGGGGTCGGCGAATGCAACTGAGAATGCGTTCAACGGGAATATAGAAATTCTCTGTGAAATCTCCGGAGGCGCAACGCGTCTCGGTGTCGATTCAATGCTCGGGGAAGACAGCCCGTTACGAAAGATCCTTGAGAGTTACAGTTTCCCTGAGAGCCCGATTGTCGATGTTCATGCGGAGCTTAGCCATGGGATCGAATCCTATCTCTTCGATCTTGCCGGGTTCAAACTAATTGCGACTGCCACTCAAGCAGAGACTGACTGGAGTGTCGTTGTTACCAGTACGATGGTGATACCCAAGCCGACCAAGTTTGATGCGCAAGTTTACCTATGCCCTTTGAATAAGCAGGCTGACAGACGGCAGATGGCACTGGAACAGATGTGCAGCGTCAGTTTCGAATCGATTAAAGCCGCCGACATTACTCCGTTCATGCTTCTGATCTGCGTTGGTAGTCGCGACGGCCGGTCCGTAGAAAAGCAGATCGTGGTGAGTGCGAAGTTGATTGGTGATCCTTCAGAGCGGCTCGATGAAATTCTTGTTCGTCACATTGACACTCCGGAAAAGTTTCTCCGACTCATCAATTTGCTGCTTGGTCTCGGCAGGGGGTTGACCCCCAAGAGTCCGGCCAGTCATCACCCCGGCGGTGGGATATGGCTGGCAGGATCGGGCTCTGATCTTCTAGAGATGATGGTTCGATCCCTTGCGGAAAGACCGGAGGCATTGGATGGCCTTGAGAGCTTAGTGAATCGACTCCGTTCGACACAACAGGGTAGTAGCGTACTTCCGCCCGGTTGGGAACAACTATGGGGCTCAGTGATTAGTGCCCGGAAACTCTTGGGGCGGGAGCGGTAATGGCTGATCGATTCACTGCCGGGAAAGTCCTTGAACAATTGCACGATTTCCAGCGAGCAACGGTCGAGCACGGGTTCAGACGGCTCTACCTCGATGAAGACTCCACACGGCGGTTTCTGGTGGCCGATGAGACCGGTTTAGGTAAGACGCACGTGGCACGAGGAATCATCGCGAAGACGATTGAGCACCTTCAAGACAACGACACAATCAAGCGAATTGACATCATCTACGTTTGCTCGAATGCCGATATCGCGGACCAGAATCTGGGGAAACTGATCGTTACCGGAAAGCACCGCGCGACCCCCGCGACCCGACTAACCATGCTCGTTGCGCAGCCTGACCTTCTAAAACCTGTCGCCGATGACGCGTCCAAGCCGGTCACCTTCATTTCATTTACCCCAGCGACCTCCTTCGACTTCGGATGGCAAACTGGCAAGGCGGCGGAGCGAGCGATCCTTGCATTGTTGCTTGCAGGTTACTGGGATCTGCAGCGCGCAGACGATACCGCTTTACGTCGAATCCTTCAAGGAGGCGTTGAAACCCTCGATAATTTTGGTCGATATATTGACAGCAAGAAACAGGAGCTTGCCGACGAAGCTGGCAATCTTAGGTGGGAGCCAGAAATACATCGCGAATTTCGCAAGGAACTAGGAAAGTCGAAATTATCTCCGCAGGTCAGAGCGCTTATCGCGGCCGTGCGTGGCCGCTCTAAATTAACCGTCGAACAACAACAGAACGCACGACAGTTGACAGCCGAACTTCGGCAGATGTTGGCCAGATGCAGTGTCAAAGCACTTGAGGCGGACTTAATTATCCTGGATGAGTTCCAGCGCTTTAGTAGTCTGCTAGTGACGGGGGAGCAATGTAGTGAGGCAGCTGAGCTTGCAAACCATTTGTTTGATCAGGCCGATGCTCGTGTATTACTATTGTCGGCAACCCCCTACAAGCCCTACACGTTGGCAGAGGAGGCCGAGAAGGGAGAAGACCACTACAGGGACTTCTTCAAGACTTTGGGTTTTCTTGACCGTGGAAACGGACGGGTTGATTCCATTCGTGCCGACCTCTCTGAGTTTCGGCGTCTCATTCTCGGAGGGCATTGCGTCGACCAAATTCGAGCTCGTCTGGAGGCCTTGTTGACGAAGTTGTTGTGTCGCACTGAGCGTCCGATCTCTGGCGCACCTGGCACTGGAATTCGTACGATTTGTCGATCAGGTGCAGCCACCGCGCACGACATGGCGGGCTACGTTGCGCTCCATAGGCTCGCGGAAGCGGTAGATGCACCACTGACCGTTGAGTATTGGAAGTCAGCACCGTATTTCGCGAATTTCCTGGATGGCTACCGGCTAGGAGAGCGGATCAAAGATGCCGTTCATGATGCCGCCAGGTTGCAGGATCTTCTCCCCTTGCTGCGGTCGACTCAAAGAATTCGTCGGAGAGATATTCAGAAATTCAAACAGATTGATTGGGGTAACGCGCGACTTCGTCAGCTTGCCGAAGACACCGTTGAAAAGGGCTGGTGGAAATTGTTGTGGATACCGCCGTCTCTTCCGTACTACCGCAGCTCCGGCGTATTTTCTGAGTTTGATGGCCAAGGACTGACCAAGCGCCTGATCTTTTCGAGTTGGGTCGCAGCACCTTCTGCAATTGCCTCGCTTCTCAGTTACGAAGCGGAGAGATCGATCAACAAATCCGCTCATAGGTTTGAGAATACTCGCGAAGCCCGCCGTGCATTCCGCCCTCGCCTTCAGTACAGGCTCGAGGAAGGAAAGCCCGCCACGATGACGACACTGATGTTGTTTTGGCCCAACCCGGCTTTGGCGAAACTCACCGATCCGCAGGATGCTGCACGACTAACCCCCGAGTTGATGCCCGACATCCAAGCATTGGAAGATTGGGCTGATGCTCGTCTGGTTTCTAATCTTGATAGCGATGTGACAGGGTCGGCAGGTACCTCTTCGACTGCTTGGCTCTGGTGCATGGCCGTCGGGTTCTCTACGTCGCCAGTCGATCATGAGATGTTCCGGAACGCTGCCGATGTTGACCTAGCGGTGCCGTTGGTCAGCGATCCCCGATCTTTTGGGGATGGCGACGACGTGGAGGTTTCAAAAGGGTTGAACGAGCACGTCCAAGAGGCTCGCAAAGTCCTTAGTAGCGATTCTGTAAGCGTGTCGGTCGAACGACCGAAAGGTCTCGCTACTACACTGGCAAGGATCGGCTTGGCGTCCCCAGGCAATGTGGCATGGCGAGCGCTCAATCGGTTCGCAGGTCCGACTGTAACCCGGATAGGTTTGTGGCAAGCGGCTGCTACCTTGGCCACTGGATTTAGATCATTGTTTAATCGTCCGGAGTCGACGGTACTGCTTGATTCGCTATACGCAGCCGATGATGGTACTTACTGGGAAGCCGTGCTGAGCTACTGCCGAGACGGGAATCTTCAGTCTGTGCTCGATGAATATCTTCATCATCTCGCGGAATCCGATGGTATTAAAACCGATTCGGACGAAGGGATTATGAAGCTCGCTGACGCGGGGCGTAGGGCACTGACAATCCGAGCGGCAAGATATGTTGGCGCCGATATTGATAATCCGCAGCATGATGGCATTTCGTTTCATAGTCGGTTCGCCCTAAGGTTTGGCGGACTCCGACAAGATCAGGATGATGTGCGTTTGCCAGAAGTACGGGCTGCGTTCAATTCGCCGTTCTGGCCGTTTGTCCTTGCGTCGACTTCAATCGGTCAAGAGGGCGTGGATTTTCATTGGTGGTGCCATGCTGTTGTCCATTGGAATTTGCCCTCGAACCCGGTTGATTTTGAACAACGCGAGGGACGCGTGACACGCTATAAGGGCCACGCCATTCGAAAGAACGTTGCCGAGCGGTTTCGAAGTCAGGCACTTCAAGAGAACGCAAACGACCTCTGGGCTCGGATATTCGAAATTGCTAAACTCAACCGTGACATCGATTCAGGTGATGATTCCGGTGATCTGTATCCCTACTGGATTTTTCCCGGCCCCCATAATACTGAGCGACATATTCTCGAGTTTCATTTGAGTCGGGACGGACAGCAGTGGGAAAAGCTACGCGAATCGTTAGTTCTCTACAAGCTCGCCTATGGTCAACCACGTCAGGAGGATATGGTCGAGCTTCTGTTGAGACGGGGTGTAATCGCCGCGCGCGATGCCGTCGGGCAATACAGGATTCGGCTTCATCCGAAGTAGGTCGTGCAGCAAACCTGGGCAGCTGCGGCATGAGTGTTCGAACTAACGCCGGTACCGCTGCGTGGAGCAGGCGTCGCAAGAGGTAAGTGTTTTTTGAGAAGAACGAAAGCATCAAACGGAGTTCACATGCAACTAGCGAAAAAGCGAAGTCCTCACACACAGTCTCATGCAAAGGCAATGCTTTTGCCCATCCCCGCCCTCAAAGCGGCGGGCGTGGAGACTGGGAGGAAATTGCCTGATTTTTTGGAAAAAGCGAATACGAATGAAATCGGCCCAGTCGGGCAAGCTTTGTATTCAGCGATGTATGAGTTGTTTGCGCTGCTTCGACTAGTTGAGTCGTTCCTAACGGGTGACGATCACGGGCAGGAAGATGTTAGGGAATGGCTCGAAAGCCTGCGCGTTGGGTTAATGGAATTAGACAAAGATATCAAGGGCGGATATCTAGTTGGGTACACAAACATAAGCGACTTAGGGGTGCTGGATGACTGCCTTGACGCCATGCCTGAGTTAGACGTAGACCCCGATAATGACTTGCATGTGCTTGCTGGGAACATGCTGGACTTCTGGTTGAGCGAAGTGAAACGTCGTGGGTATGAAATTGTTCATATCGCCCTTGTTGCTGTTGATGTTTTAGAGGCTAATCGCATCTTCAAAACAGTGCGTGAATTGCGCTACCCGATTGCTTGAATGCTCAAGGGAAAAGTGCCACCGAGGTCCGAGAAGTCAGAACGTTGCGGCGAGCTGATGTTCGTCGAGATGCCGGCCATTGTTTCACCCACTGCGCCCTACTTCGTGCAGTGGGAAGCTGCGCGGCTTATTTGAACCGCCAACATGAGCGGCACCTCACGGGAGGCGATGAAGCCAAGCGTCTTCTCGGCTCCAATCGGCTTCGCCTTCACCCCCACGTTTTTTCACTGAAAAGAAGGAGACTCCCGCGTGCGCGCCTGACAAACTTCCAAATTCATGTTTTTGTCTCGACACGTGCGGCACCGAGCAGCAGGGTCAATCGATCAATCGCCGCCTCGACAACGCTCGTCGCTGTCTGATCGGCCACGGTCTTGGCCTCGTCGCGCATCTGGCGCACTTCGTTCAACGTGGCTTTACTGTTCAACTCAACGATCGCGATGGTGGCC
>Ga0209181_10012683_pt1 | contig 10629 bp, 9 predicted proteins | sample MAT05_FD_187208 | JGI IMG/M metagenome (GOLD analysis project Ga0209181, IMG submission 187208) | Freshwater microbial communities from Lake Fryxell liftoff mats and glacier meltwater in Antarctica - MAT-05 (SPAdes) (version 2) | ecosystem: Environmental > Aquatic > Freshwater > Ice > Liftoff...
GCTTGTTCCGGTGATGATCGTCCCTGAAGCATGAATCCGCGCTAAAGCCTCTTCAACAGGGCTTCCCGCCAAGATTTCCATCGCAATCGCTTGATCGCCGCCGAGGATATAAACGGCATCCAGATTATCGATAAATAGAGCAAGTGCCTCCGGCGCAAGTGCGTCTTCGCGGGTAAAAATCGGCGCAAGGGTGACGACACACGTTTTACCTTCGGCGAGAGCAGTACAGGCTTCCTCAATTTCGAGGCGGCGTTCTTCCGCATCAGCCGTGTTTTGGGTACGTTCTTCTTCGCTGATTTCGTCGGAATTGGTGGAATAGGCCGAGGCGAGGACGAGAATGTTGATGGTATCTTGCGTCGAGGCAGCAATGATGCGCTCAAGGAGGCCATCATAAGTATCACCATAGCCTGCGCCAATAGGGATAAACACGCCTTCTTGTCCTTCCTGTGCAGTAAGTAGGCTGGCTGAAGTTGCCAGTAAGAGCATCGCGGAAGCGATCAGGAAAAATAGTTTGCTGGTTCTCATAAAAATTCTCCGTATTTAGTTATATGCCACCTAAATTTTAGCGCTTGTTCAATACAAACAAAAAGCCCGGAATATTCCGAGCTTTGTCATTTTAGAATTTAGTGGTGTTTATGCAATCGCGTTGATGCCGGTTAGAGCGCGGCCTACGAGCAGCATATTGATCTCATTGGTGCCTTCGTAGGTATAGATTACTTCCGCGTCAGTCATCAGGCGTGCGACATTATTTTCGACCAGAATACCATTACCACCCATCGTCTCGCGTGCGAGCTGCGTCACATAACGGGCTTTGCGGGCATTATTATATTTCGCCATTGATGCGATGCCCTCGTTAAACTGCCCATTCGCCAGCAGTTCCGCCATTTGGAAGCACAAAAGCTGCATCAAGGTGACTTCCGTCGCCATCTCGACCAATTTTTGTTGAATCAGTTGGAATCCGGCAATCGGTTTACCGAAGGCTTCACGATTTTTGGCATAATCGAGCGCATATTCAAACGCCGCTGTTGCTACGCCAGCCGCTTCCCACGCCACACCATAACGTCCCATACCGAGTACCATCGCGGTATCGCGGAAGGAATTGCAATAGGCGAGTTTGTTTTCCGCCGGGACGCGCACATTCGTGAGCGTAATATCCGCATTCAGAATGGCGCGTTTGCCAATTTTGCCTTGAATATCGACGATTTCCACGCCTTCAACTTCGGACGGATTTTCAATAACGTAACCACCGAATTTGCCATCTTCATCGCGGGCGTAGATGATGAGCAAATCAGAAATCGAGGCGTTGCCGATCCAACGCTTCGCGCCATTTAGCACATAATAATCGCCATCGCGGTGGGCGCGGGTCTGCACATCGACAGCATTGGAGCCACGTTCCGGTTCAGTTAGCCCAAATGCGCCGATTTTTTCCATCCGCACCATTGCTGGAAGCCAACGTGCTTTTTGCTCTTCGCTGCCCATCGTGCCGATTGACCCCATCGCTAGCCCGGAATGGACACCATAAAACGTGCCAATAGAGCCATCGCCCTTCGCCATCTCAAAAGCGACTAACCCCATCTCCAGCGGCGAGATTCCGGCGCATCCGTAGCCGCTTAACATGCCGCCCATGATGGGGAGCTGACCGACTTGCATGGCGATCTCACGCGGAAATTCTGCTCTGTCCCAATAAGGATTGATATTGGGGATAACCACCGTCTGATTAAACTCGCGCACTTGGTCGCGCAAATCGCGTTCCTTATCGGTTAAGCGGTCTTCTAAATGGTAAAAATCGAACCCTGCTTTGACCGCTGTACTTAAATCCTTGAGCATCACAAACCTCATCTGCTAATTAATCAAATCATTGTTAGATTAATTATATGCAGTTTGTATGTGGGATACATGAAGGAATTATAAAAAACGTGAAAATTTGTAGGGAAAAAATGAATCTAAGCATTTTTCTTCGCAATTCATCATCACATTCAGTATGATTAAATATCGTTATCTTCGCAGCTAATTCGAGCAAATTTCCCATGCAAATAAACCGAGATCGCTCCCGGTTGACTTTTCGTACACGCAGGCGGCGGCGTTCTGGATGCTTGCCTTTAGCGATGCTTCTTATAGTACTGATGGGCGTGGTCGCGGTGTCTTGGGAATGGATCAGCCAGCGATTGCACATTGGCTCTATTTTGCAATCCGAGGGCGATCTTGACTCGGCCCAAGCTGCATTTGATCGAGGTGATTTGGATGCTTCAATTGAGCTAACGCGCCAGCTTTGGGCGGCACAGCCTCGCCAAACTGATGCTTTACTCTTGCTCGTGCGAGCCTTAATTTATCGTAGTTATGCCGATTATGATCGTGAAGTTGATCGTGAAATGGCGCTTCAGTGGACGAGTGAAGCCCTAGAACGGTTTACCCATGATGGCAGCAGCGAAGGCGATTTGGATGTGATGGCGATTCATGCCTTTGCATTACAGGCGGCTGATGATTCTGTCAGCGCGGCGCGGTTTGCCGGGAATGTGCTTGCGATTGACCCAAATCATATTTTGGCGCGGGTTGTTTTAGGGTTATCTTATGGCGGTGTGGGCAGTCATGACACCGCGCTGCGAGAAAATCAAATCGCGGCAGCGGGCAGTGTATGGCAGATGGATGCCCAACGTGCTTTGGCAATTAGTTACAGCGATCTTGGACGCTATGATGAAGCGGTAATTGCGGTTGAACGGGCGATAGCGCTCAACGATCATCTGATACCGCTTTATTATGAGCGAGCATTGTATGCGATGCAATTAGGGGATGCGGACGCGGCGACGGTTGCTTACTTTCGTGTGTTGGCTTTTGAGCCTAATAATGTCAAAGCGCGTTTGCGTTTGTGCGAGCTTTCCAGTTTGCTGCGGGAACGGGATGCTGCTACACGCTACTGCCAAGAAGTGACCCGGCTTGCGCCTACATGGTCGGATGGCTGGTATCAATTGGGGCGGGAATATTTCTTGCAAGGGCAGTTCGCGGCGGCACAAGCCAGCTTAAACCGTTGTTCTTCACTTCAGGTGATGCAAAGTGTCCCAATACTGCAACGGCGTTTTGAATGCTGGTATTTGCAAGGTCAAGCGGCTGAGATTTTGGGTGATTGTGATAGCTTGTTGGCGACTTATAACGAATTCCGTGAGATGGCGGCTTCTGCGGCGCTCCCGCAGACGTGGACGTATCCCCCCGAAGGGCCCGCTGTCTGTTTAGACGGTTCATCCTCGAATTAACTCAGCTTAAGCAATCCTATACTTTTCGCAACGTTGGAAGTTCAAAACTGCCAGTGTCGAGTGATTTGAGGGTCTACGTAACATGAGTAACTCAGATTAGCCTAAAGAGGAGCGAATCACCCTTTCGCTCCTACATAACCTCAGTTTTGGATAGCGTACTTTGATTAACTTTTATGATGTCCTCATCCCCCGACCCCTTCTCCATTGCATGGCGAAGGGGAAAAAACGGTTCGCAATGGTTCTTTAAGTCCCCTCTCTACGAAGTGGAGAGGGGATTTAGGGGTGGGGATAGAATGAAAATACTATCCGACACTAAGGTTACATAACACACGCTATAAAGTATCAGATGGATTCTAACGCTCGTGTACCCACTTCCGCATCGCGTCTTGCGCTTCTGGGGTGCCTAAGCTGGCAAGCGCCTTAAATGCCGCAATGCGTGTGTCGGTGTTCTTATCCGTTAACACTTCCGTCAAAACCCCAACTGATTCGATATCGCCCAAACGCCCTAACGCCTCGGCAGCGAAACGGCGGACATTGCTATCAATGTCCAATAATGCGGCGGAAAGTCCACGCACTACGGCGCTGTCTTTTTCGCCAATTTTGCCAAGCGCTTTAGCAGCCGCCCGTCGTACGGCTTTGTCTTCATGGCGCAGTCCTTCGACCAAACCAGGAACAGCCGCCGCGCCAATTTGGATGAGTGCGCCTGTCGCGGCGACCCGCACCCAAATGTCTGTGCCACTCATCTCTGCCAACAAGGCCGGGACAGCGGTTTCATCGGTGATCTGCCCTAAGGCCTGCACAATCATAAAGCGGGTGCCGGGATCGCACGTTTCTAACAGGTCGATAAGCTGCGGCACAGCATCCATATAACGCATTTTCCCTAATGTCTGAATCGCCGAAGCACGTTCATGCTCGTCTATGCCAGCGAGCGCGACCAAAGCCTGTTCAATGATTTCGAGTTCGTTTTGAGTCATTCCTCTATCCCTAATAACTTTTTTAACAAGATAACAAAACGCCCAGCAAAAAGCGGGCGTAAGCAAAACGACAAGCCGATAAATGGGTAAGATTTCCCCATTCTACTTACACAAATTTACCCGTTTCGGGCAGCCTTACGCTTAAGGGCTTCTTCACGTTTACGCGCTTTAGCGTCATCATCTAATGCACCTATAGCGCCTACCGCAGGTTGGGCGGCAGCCACGACTTCTTTTATTGCAGGTGCTTCCACTGAGTCAGCTTCTTCGGTTTGGGCAGCGGCTCTACGCGCTCTTGCGGCGGCCGCAGCCGCTTTACGCTGTTCAGCCTGCTCCTCTTCGGAAGCGCCGCCCGTTGCAACTACCGCTTCTGCTTGCTTGGATGCTTTTTCCGCGACGGCTGCGGCCTGTTCTGCTTCGACCTTCGTGGTAGCGGCTTCTGCCTTGCGTGCAGCGGCTTCTGCTTGCGCCCTGAGCATTTGTACGGCATTAGATGATTCTACAGTGCTAACGGATTGATGGGCATCATGCCGTGAACCGAGCCTTAACACAAAAATTACAGCCAGAAGATCGGCAATAATGATAATTGCCGCGATGATGAAGCCTAATGCACTCATCGATAATTTTCCTTTGCATATTCAACAGACAATGCACTGTATTTATTCTTACAGAAGATGCAGCGTCTCTAACAAATTTCCATCATTTATGGCCTCATTATACGCTACGACCACTGAAATGACAATTTTTACGGCCTTAATCTTCAGTTCGGCACGGCTTCCAACGCTAAATCATGCAGCGCTACAACCGCCCGTTTCATATCGGCTTCGTCCACCACAAATGAAATGCTGCATTCAGATGACCCCTGCGCGATTGCCAATACATTAACGCCGCCTTCCCCCATCACAGTAAAGACACGTCCGGCGACCCCTGGTGTGCCGCGCATCCCCGCGCCAACGACGGTCAAGATGACGACATGTGCGGAAACATCCACACTTTCGATATTCTGGCGATTAATTTCTACGATCAGTTCATCTTCAACCGCTTGCTTCACGGTTTCCGCTTGATTGCCGACAACGGTAAAACACACACTTTGTTCAGAGGATGACTGCGAAATCATCAAAATGCTCGCGCCTGCTCGCGCTGTCGCTGTAAAGGCGCGGCCTGCGATGCCGGGTACGCCTAACATGCCGCGCCCGCTGATGGTCAGCATACTGATATTGCGAATACACGTTACGGCTTTGATGACCGTCATACTCGGCTGGGTTTCTTCCCCAATTAATGTGCCGGGATGCGACGGATTAAAGGTGTTGCGAACATAAATCGGGATGCCCAAATTGATAATCGGCTGAATCGTTTTAGGATGCAGCACCTTCGCGCCGTAAAATGCTAATTCGCCGACCTCTTGATAAGAGACATAGGGAAGCACCCGCGCCCGTTTATCAATACGCGGATCCGTCGTCATCACGCCATCGACATCCGTCCAAATGATAAATTCGTCACTACGGAGGTAAGCGGCAAAAATCGCCGCGCTGTAATCGCTTCCGCCGCGCCCTAATGTGGTATATGCACCATCCGCCGTCGCACCGATAAAGCCCGTAATCACCGGAATAAGGTCGGAATCCAGCATTGGCAGGAGATGACGTTCAATCCGAAGCTGTGTTTCATCCCAAAGCGGTTGAGCATTCTGATAAGACTCATCCGTGAGCAGATAATGGGCCGCATCTAGCGGTTTGGCATTGATCCTATGCTGGCGCAGTGCCGCCGCTACAATTTTACTGCTCAGGCGTTCACCAAATGAGACAATCGCATCTTCTATGCGCGGCGTGGCTTCACGGAGAATACAAACCGCCTGACACAACTCGACATGCTGATCGAATAATTTATTGATGGCGCTTAGGACGGCTTCACGTTCAGCACTAGGGGGGAGCAAATCGTTAATGGCTTCTTCATGCCGATCCCGCATTTTCTGCGAAATCGAGAGATAGCCCCATTTATCACCCTTCACCGCCAACTGAATAGATTGAATCAGTGAGTCCGTCACACCCGACATCGCAGAGACAACGACGACGACGCGATGACCCTGTGCAGTCGTTTCCTGCACAATCTGACAGACATTGGTGATGGCCTGTACGCTGCCAACCGATGTCCCCCCAAATTTCATCGTAATGGTTTTCATGATCTGGCTCCTTAGCTTTAGCAATGAACGATTAAATCAATCAATGTCAGATGTATCAGCCAACAAAAAAGCGCTTGGGAGGATTTCCCAAGCGCTTTTTGCGACTTTGCCTTAGTTCACATCACACTGCAACTACGACAAACGGAAATCTCCCCACCTGAGCCGGTGCGGCATAGTACCAGTACCCGTAGTTGTCATATTGCAGCAGAATTGCGATGTGGTGTTTAACATATTTCTCGACGTTCTTCTTAGCTTGAGCATAAAATAGCGCGTTTGATGTGTGTTGTCAAGCAAGTTGTTGTTCAACCCTCATTACAAGCTTTGCTCTGGTGACGGTACAGCAGGTTCGCTTTCCCCTCCGAGTCGGCGGCGGGCAGTTTCTTTACGCCCGACTGCGGGAATATGCTTAGTTGCTTTTGCCAATCCAAATACAGGCATATTTCCGTAAACAGCTTCATACTTACCCGGTTCCACCATATAGGTCTCATGGAAGATTCCTACCAATCCTCCTGCGCCGATGGCTTGGTTAAACTGCCGCCAAGGTTCCAGATGCGGCTCATCTTTGCTGCGGGCGAAGCGCTCTAAATCATCAAATGAGCGCCAATATTGCAGCGAAAGAACAGTGACTGGTGGAAATTGTATAAAAGTTTCGCCGCCCAAAAATCCTTTTTCGGGATGCTGATAGAGTACTTCCAACATTTTGGGCATAGCATTCGCCACAGGCAGCCATTTTTTAAACGCGAAAAACTTGTTAACGCGCATTCCGATCAAAAATACGACAAAAGGCTCATTCATCTCAGCAGTAAAGCGTCCGGGCATGACTGGGGGCATCGTATCACTTCCTTTATCTGTATAATCTTATATAGGATATATCCTATACGCAATTAGCGCTATAATAGTTTCAGCATTAGAACTTTCGCTCACGCATTTACCCCACCCCTAAATCCCCTCCCCATTGCATGGAGAGGGGACTTCAAGATGCGTTTTTCTCCCCCTCTCCAAGTATTGGAGAGGGGGCCGGGGGGTGAGGTAAGCGAAAGTCCTGAGCATAAGCAGCAATAAGTGGAGCGAATTCTCGATGTCTTTACAACATGCCATTCTAGGGATTCTCCAAAATGAGCCGATGACGGGTTATGACCTTAAAACAAAATGCTTCGACGGCACGATTGCCCATTTTTGGCCGGCAGATCAGGCGCAAATTTATCGCACCTTAGATAAATTGGCGGAAGACGGATTTTTGAACTATCAAATCACTTATCAGGAAGGAAAACCCAATCGCAAAGTTTATCGGATTACGCCTGATGGTGAAAATGAACTGAGTCGTTGGTTATTAACTCCTCAAGCCATCACGGTTTATCGTGAGCCTTTTTTAATTCAACTCTTCTTTGCGAACAAACTCGCTAATGATACCCTGCTACAATTGCTCGAAGCGCAAGCAAACTTACACCAAGCGCGATTGTCGCATTATCAACATATTCCGCTTCCGCCTTTAGGCAATGTAAAAGCAAATCGTGATCTGACGCTGCAACGCCTGACGCTGGAATTGGGTATAAAATTAGAACAGGCTCATCTGGAATGGATTGCTTTATCGAAAGAGGTGATCCGCAATCTGGAGGAAAATGAATGACCGCGATTACGGTTGAACATGTCAGTAAACACTTCTCTAAGTCAGATGGGCAGATCGCCGCTGTCGCTGCGGTTGATGATATCTCGCTGAAGCTGAATTCCGGTGATGTGCTGGCGATTTTGGGGCCATCGGGCTGCGGCAAGTCCACCTTGCTCCGTTTAATCGCCGGATTGATTCAACCGGACAGTGGACGCATCTTGTATGATAACTTGCCCTTAAGCGAAGTCCCGCTGCAAAATCGCGGCGTGGGGTTTGTGTTCCAAGAAGGCGCATTGATGCCGCATTGGGAAACAGGGCGCTCGGTAGGCTTTTTTTTGAGCCTTCGCAAACGCGAATATGAAGTGCCGGAGCGCATCGCACGTATTTCTAAGATCACTGGCATCGGCTTAGATAAGCTGTTAGATCGCCGTCCACGTCAGCTTTCCGGCGGTGAGCAGCAGCGCGTCTCCATCGCACGAGCGCTCACCCGCGATTTGAAGGTGCTGCTTTTTGATGAGCCTTTTTCAAATCTGGATGCCAAATTACGCGGTGAAGCACGACTCGAATTAAAACGCTTGTTGAACGAATTCCCCGTCACATCTATTTATGTCACCCATGACCAAACCGAGGCGATTGCACTTTCGCACCGAATCGGGGTGATGCGGGCAGGCAAGTTTGAGCAAATCGGCACGTATCAACAGCTTTATGAAAGCCCGATCAATCTGTTTGTGGCGACCTTCATTGGAACACCGATGATGAATATCTTTCCGGGCGAAATCCGTGATGGGCGGTGGTACGGAGAAAATTTCGGCGGCTATTCCCTGCGCGGCGACTTGGCGAATGGCACGAAGGTCACGTTAGGGATTCGCCCTAAGCATATCCATTTGCAGGATGGCGGAACGCCGGGTGTTGTGGATACGATTACGCCCTTTTTAGCGGAGCGCTTTAAATTAGTCGAAGTTTGGCTGGCAGGGGAACGTTGGTCATTGGCGCTGCCCTTAGATGCACCTATCGAAATGGGCAGCACCATTTACTGTGTAATTGAGGATCAAGAAGCGCTGTATTTTGACACCGTGAGGGAAAAACGGATTGGCTAACCGCTACTGCTCAAAAGTAACGAGATCGGCTAGACTTTCCAATATCGAAGGCCCAATCCCGCTGACTTCATCCAAAGCTGCCAGATTAGCAAAAGAACCATTGGCCTCACGGAAATCAATAATGGCCTGGGCAAGCGCGGGGCCGACACCCGGAAGCGTCGTTAATTCTTCCAGAGTCGCATTGTTGACGTTTATAACGCTACCGCCACTCGGTGTGGCAACTACCTGCTCGGATTCGTCGGTATCATTGACAGAAAAAACGTGAATCTGATCGCCGTCGCGCAACACGGCAACCGGATTAAGGCGCTCTAAATCCGCATCATCTGTAAAGCCGCCAGCGACATCTACCGCATCTTGAACGCGGCTGCCTTCTGGCAGTTCAGCCGTCGTTTCTGGATTGATGACCGCCCCCGTGATGTAGACTAGAATAGGTGCAGGTGTGGCGGAAGGCAGCGCAGTCGCGGTGGGCAGCGGCGGATTAACGACGATCTGCACGGGTTCTGGACGGGTGGTGAGCAGCAAAACCGCGCCACCAACAATCGCCAGCAGGACGATGATAAAAGCGATGATGACATTGCGTGATGAAGGTTGAGGCTCCATAGTTCCCCTCTAAATATCTTTGATGAGTTTGCAATTGTGCTTACTAACAAGCATATCTGAGATTTCTAAAGTAGGCTAATTTTTGCGTTAAAGAGACTTGATCTTGATGTCCTTTCCACAAGACACTATAGTAAAAAAGTTAACCACAGTTTTAAAGTCAATCATTGCAAAATCAACCCTTACGTAAATTAAGCAGTTTAACCCTCCCTTGGCCTGCCGATTGGGGCGCGTTGTTCGGCGAATCGCGCCCGCTGATTCTGGAAATAGGCTTCGGCTATGGACATTTTTTAGAGCATCTTTCTAAACAAAACCCAGAAGCCAATCTTGTTGGCATCGAGATCAGCAATGAATGTCTGATGAAAGTAGAAAACGCCATCCCGCGCAAAGGCTTAAATAACGTCCGTGTGATTTACTCCCGCGCAGAAACCGCCCTCCATCATCTATTCGAGCCGGAAACAATCAGCCAGATTCATATTAACTTTCCTGACCCTTGGTTCAAAATACGCCATGTCGGGCGGCGTTTGATGCAGCGTGATACGCTCGACGCGATGGTTAATCGCTTGAGTCCGAGCGGGATGCTTTATCTCGCAACGGACATCCTTGATTATGCCGAAATGAGCGCCGAACTGCTGGCGGCAACACCGGGATTATCCAATACGCTGGCTACGCCTTGGGAAAACGCCATGCCGGGGCGCGTCATCACCAAATATGAGCGCAAAGCCCAAATCGCAGGACGCGCCTGTTATTATTTTGCCTATCAGCGCAATGACACTCCCGCACCGTTCATCCCCGTCACAAAGGAACTAGACATGCCGCATATCGTCCTGAAAACGTTGCTCACGCCGGATGAGATAACCGCCCGTTTCAGCGAATCCGAACAAACGCAAAACGACACCAGTATCCATTTTTTGTATGCCTATCGTGGCGTTAAAAC
>Ga0209181_10012689_pt1 | contig 10626 bp, 8 predicted proteins | sample MAT05_FD_187208 | JGI IMG/M metagenome (GOLD analysis project Ga0209181, IMG submission 187208) | Freshwater microbial communities from Lake Fryxell liftoff mats and glacier meltwater in Antarctica - MAT-05 (SPAdes) (version 2) | ecosystem: Environmental > Aquatic > Freshwater > Ice > Liftoff...
GCAGCACGGGCAAGTTGGTGTTGCTGTGCGAATTCGCGCTGCCCATCGGCGTGCCGTAGAGGACCATCGTGCGGTCGAGCAGCGTCTCGCCTTCCTCGCGCGTCGCGGCGAGCGCGGCTAGAAAGGCCGCCAGCGCTGCGAACTGCGCCTCCTCCTTCGCGCGCAGGTCCGCAACAACTTCGGGCCGGTTGCCGTGGTGCGTGATTTAGTGAATCACCGTCGTATCCACGAACAGCGAGATGATGCGCGTCGAGTCCGTCTCCAGCGCGAGCTTCATCACGTCGAACGTCAGCCCCGTCTTCGCCACGAACTCGCGCGCGTCGTCAATGTCGTCCGGCGCCTGCGCGGCGACGACGGGCTTGGGCTTGTGCTCCCATTCCTCCGAGCTGTGCTCCGGTTTCGTCATCGTGAATACTCCTGGCTCGCCGGAATTCTGCGCAAAGGTGCGGAGAGAGGTGGCGAGGATGAGGACGAAAGGACGAAAGGGTTACCTGGCGGGCGTTTCTGAAATCACGAGGGTTTTCGGGTCGATTTTCAGGACGTAGATGGCTTTGTAGGAGTTTAGATTCCAGACGAGCTGGCGCTGGGGATCCCATGTCAGCGTGTCGCTGACGCTGCCGAGGCGATCGAGTGTTTTGGCGATGCCGAGCGCGACCCAGCGGTTGCCCTGGGGGTCGTAGGCGACTTGTCCGGCGGCAGTGAAATTGTTGAAGAGCACAAGGTCGGCGGTCGGGACGTAAATGGATTCCCGAATCTCGCTATTGAAGCCCTTCGCCATGCCGATGGTCTGCGCGTTGGCGGGATTCATCGCGGCGACGACGCCGGTTTTCAAATCGCAGCGCCAGATTTGGCCGCTGGCTTTTTGGTATTCGCGGAATGAGGCCATCCACAGCGCGTCGCGTTTGGCGTCGTAGCAAAACGTGGAGCCGTCGGTCACGGGCCGCGGCGGCTGGCCGGTGAGCGGGAAATTTTTCCACGCGCGCGCCGCATAATCGAAGACGAACATTTTCCCGCTCTGCGTCCACAGCATGACGCCGCGCGGCGTGCTGACGGCGCACGTCATGTAAATGTGGCGGTTGAACGGCTGCTCGACGGAAAACTCGAAGTCGCCCAAGTCGGGATTGAACACGCCGGTGCCGCCCTCCGAAAGGCAGATGAGGCGATGCGAAATCGCGTCATAAGCGTAGTGCAGATACGTGTGGTTCGCGCAGTCGGGACGCCCGGTGAAGGTGAAGCCTTTTCGTGCGGCGATGATGTCCGGCACGAACGGGATGCTCCAGCGGTTGATGGCGGGATGATACGTGCTGACCGCCGAGCTGGGGTCCGCGCAGTGACCGCCGGTCCAGCGGTAAATCTGGTCGCGCTCCGGGTCGAAAACCGCCGTGCCCCATTCGCGTTCCGGCGCGGGCGCGGGCTGCGCGGGCACTGCTGTCCAGACGTTCGGCGGGAGTTGCGTGAGCCAGTCCTCAGTCGCGCGACGGTCGCCGCGCGGCGCGGCGTCATACCAGCGCGGGTCGTAGCCGGGGACGATGGTGCGGTAGATGCGCGTGCCGGCCGCGGCGCCGGCCGTGCCGGTCCATTCGCCGGTCATCGTGTCGAGCGTCCATTCGCCGGCGGGCGCAGGCATTTCACCGCGCTGATAGATCATTTTGTTGAGCACCGTCTGCCCGCCGGTGAGCGTGAATCTCCCATCGGCGGCGCGGGTGAAAGTCGCGCCCATGCGCGCGGTCGGCGCGGTTTTCGGCCACCATTGCCGCCACGATTTGCGAGCGCAGTCGTAGCGCCAGGTGTCGTTCCGCATGAAGTCGTGATGGCTGCCGCCAAAGAGCACGACGCTCTTGCTGGCGGGGTCGAAAACGACGGAGGCGTTTTCGCGCGGCGTCGGCGAACTCGCGAGGCAATCGGCGGCTTCGTCGAGCGCCCACTGCGCGTCGAAGCACCGCTTGAGCGTCGCGGCGTCGAGCGTGCCCGCGGCCAGCGCGGCGTGCGCGGACTTCAGCGCCGCGCTGGCGTCCGCCGTGCGCGCAGCGGCGCGGGCGATGGCCTCACTCTCCACGCCGGAGGCCGTCGTCGCGCGGAGTTTCGCCGCGAATTCCTCCGCCAGCCGCGCAGCTTCGCCGATGAGTTTCGACGGCGCGCCTTTCACCGCAGCGACCTCTTTCTCTGCATCGAGCGTCGCGTAAAAAATCCCGCGTGCCGCCGCCTCGCCGTCCTTCGCCGGCTGGCGCGCCGCGAGCGCCTGCTCGCGCAGCGGGTCGAGCAGCGGCGACGTCCATTGCAACTCGCGCCATGTTTTTCCGCCATCGGTCAGCGCCCACGACCCCATCGTGCCGGACGGCATCCCGCCATTGTGCCCGCAAAGAAACAGCGCCTCGCCGTTCACGTCATCCCACACGATGCCGACGCCGTTCCAAGCATACTTCCACTCGCCGTAGCCATACTCCGCGCCGGGGATGCGTGCGTTCACCGGCGGCATCGGCGGCTGGTCTTTCGGCGCTTTTACCTTCGCGGCGTAGGCGGCCTTGGTGGCGGTGAACCACTCCGGCTCGCCGGCCATCGCCCGCTCGCGGCCAGCGGCGCAGAGACAGACGAGCAGCGCGGCGATGTTGAAGACGCGACGGAGAAAGGCAGACATGAGTGCGGCGGGTTTGGTTCTCAGCCTTACGCCATCTCCAGCCCGCGCATCGTCGTTTTGCCCGTGGAAAATTCGCCCGTCTCGATGCCGAGCCGCTGGAGCATCGAGACGTAGAGGTTCGCCAGCGGATAGTTGTTCTCTTTGTCGAAAGCGAGATGCTGGCCGTGCTTGAAGCCGCCGCCGGCGAGCAGCACGGGCAAGTTGGTGTTGCTGTGCGAATTCGCGCTGCCCATCGGCGTGCCGTAGAGGACCATCGTGCGGTCGAGCAGCGTCTCGCCTTCCTCCTTCGTCGCGGCGAGCGCGGCTAAAAAGGCCGCCAGCGCTGCGAACTGCGCCTCTTCCTTCGCGCGCAATTCCGCGACGACTTCGGGCCGGTTGCCGTGGTGGGTGATTTGGTGAATCACCGTCGTGTCCACGAACAGCGAGATGATGCGCGTCGAGTCCGTCTCCAGCGCGAGCTTCATCACGTCGAACATCAGCCCCGTCTTCGCCACGAACTCTCGCGCGTCATCAATGTCGTCCGGCGCTTTCGCAGCGACGACGGGCTTGGGCTTGTGCTCCCATTCCTCCGAGCTGTGCAGCCGCTGCTCCAGTTCGCGCACCGAGGTGAAGTATTCGTCCACCCGCGCCTGGTCGCTTTTGGAAAGTGAGCGGTTCAGCCGCTTCGATTGTTCACCGACGAAATCGAGCATCGAGCGCCCCTGCCGCAGCGCCTCGACGTTCGCCTCGACTTCCTCCGGCTTGCCCTGCGCGAACAGCTTCTGAAACATCTTCTTCGGGCTGCGCTCCGCCGGAATGGGCGCGCCGCTGCGCGTGTAGCTGAGCGTGCCGCCTTCGTTGCTCATCGCCAGCACGAGCGACGGGTAGCGCGTGCGATTGCCGATTTGCTCCGCCGCGAATTGGTCGAGCGACACCCAATTCCGAAACCCGCCGCGGTCGGGATGCGGCGTGCCGGTGATGAAACATTTCTCCGCGACGTGCCCGCCCGCGACGCCCGGATGGCTCACGCCGCTGAGCACCGTGAGCTGCCCGCGATGCGCCGCGAGCCGTTCGAGATACGGCGTCGCCGCGTAGTCCGCGCCCGCCTTCTCCGGAAAAAAGAACTGCGGCATGATGCCCATGTTTGTCTGGATGCAGACCATGCGGCGCGGCTTCGCCACGGCGGCGGCGGCGCCAAACACGGGTCGCATGGCATCGAGAAACGGCAGGGCGAGCGTGATGCCTGCGCCGCGCAGAAAGGTGCGGCGGGAGAGATGTCGGTTGAGTGAGATGTTCATGGAGTTTTTGGTGGTGTCTTCAATTGCACGCCGCGCTTCTTCAACGCGTCTTCCAGTGCGGGTTGGGTTGTCTTGCTGGAGTCGATGAGCGCGGTGACTCGCCATTCCTGATAGTCCACCGTCGCGGCGGCCACGCCGTCGATTTTGTAAATCGCCTCGTAGGTCGCGAGGAATGTGAGCAGTGATAAGAGCGGAGTTTTCATGGAACGGGTCATGGAGTCTTCACGTCGAGTAACTGGCGCACGGCCTGCATCGCCGTCGGCTCGGTGAGCACACGGTGCTGGACTAGCTCCTGCGCGGCGAGCGGCGCGACCGCGGCTTTGTCGGCGACGCTGGCGCGCGCCCAATTGGCCAGCGTCTCGAATTGGGTGTTGTTCACGAAACTCCACGCGAACGGCGTGCCGGGATCGCTGCCGGCGACGAAGTGATGGCGCTCCCACCACGCCACCAGCGCGGCGGTGCCCTCGGCGATGGCGGTGGCGGCTTGCGCGGGCGTCGCCGTCGGCAGCGTCATCGCGGCAAGCATCCGACGGCGGCTCTCGACCTGCGCGGCGAGGAGATCGAGATAGAGCGCGGGGCCGCCGGGGATGAGCGCGGCAGCTTCGCCCGTGAGCCGCGCGGCGCGCAGTCTAGCGGGGAAATCGGCGGGCAGCTCGACCAGCGGGAGCGTGAGGCATTTCCACGCGGGGCGCAGGAGTTCAGCCGGGCCGCCGAGGAGCGCGGCGAAGTCGTCGAGCACCGTGTCCGTGGCGGTATCGAGATACGCGGCGTCGCGGGCGCAGCGGGCGAAAAAGTAAAGGTTCGGCAGCGCCATGACGGGCTGCTGCGCGTTGCCCATCACGCCGCGCGCCTGGCCGCGCAGGGCGCTCTCGTCTTTGAAAAACGAGCGGATGAGATCGAACTGGAGATGCGCCGCGGGCGGCACCGGCTCGTATTCGATGGCCTCGTAAAAAAGGAGCGTCGAGCGCGGTGCGAGGCCGTATTCGGCGGTGAGAGCCATGTTCAGGCGGCCATTCGCGTGGCCGGGCGCGCTGCGGCCGGGGAGCATCTCCCACGGCTCGGGGAGTTGGCCGCGCAGCGCCTCGATCTCGGCGCGCAGGAACGGCTCGACCGGCTGCGCCCACACTCCGCCCGTGCCCCAGCCGCACCACACCCACGGAATGACGGACTGCCGCTCAGGGTGCGTGCCATGCGCGGCGATGGTCGCGTGGTCGGCGAGGAAGATTTTCACGAAATCCTGCGGCGACGCACCCGCGTAGCCGCCGGGATCGCCGTCGATGGTCACGTAGCCGTCGGCGTCGTTGAGGATCGCGAGCATCGCCGCGCGATGCGCGAAAAACTCGGCAGTCTCGACGGCGTTGTCGAAACGGATCGTCCGCATCACGGGATACGGATTACGCATGCGCCACGGCACGGAGCCGAGCGCCGGTGGAGTGGTGAGATTCGGGCACTGCACGAGCCAGACGCGCAGACCGGCGTCGCGCGCGTCCTGGAGCGTCGGGCGAAAGGCCTTGATCTCCGCGCGGTCGGCGGCGGTGAGCGGCATCGGGATGGCTTCGAGCAGCGGCCAGATCATCGCCGTGTCGTAGCCCATCTTTTGCAAAAGCCCGAACATCGCCGCGTAATCCGCCCGCTGCCACGCGCGCGGCGCCAGCGGATAATCGAAAACCCACCCGCCATGCGTGTAGAGGCCGACGTGCTCAAACGCGGGCGCCACCGTTTTCGGACCGTTCGCCTCGCCAGCGTTTTGCGCGAGCGCAGGGAACGATGCGGCGGCGAGAAGAACGAGAAGGCGAAACAAGCTCACGGATGTGAATGATTTTTGCAGCTGTAGATTCTAGCGGACGAACGCCGCGCCGTATTGGTCGAGCGCGGGCTGCGGGTCGCCGTGAAGTTTCACGTAGTCGGCGTCGAGGCAGGTGGCGAACGTGGTGATGTGGCGGATGCCGAGCGCGCGATACGCGGCGATGTCGGCGCGGCAGATGGCGGCATTCCACGGGAGCTTCACGACGGGGCGCGTCCATTTGGAAAACATCGAAGCGTCGAGCCAGTATTTGAGCACCTGCGCGTGCTCCGCTTTCGCCACGGCGGCGGCAGCGCCAGACACGGGCCGCATCGCATCGAGAAACGGCAGGCCGAGCGTGATGCCTGCGCCGCGCAGAAAGGTGCGGCGGGAGAGATGTCGGTTGAGTGAGATGTTCATGGAGTTTTTGTTGGTGTTGTCTTCAATTGCGCTTCGCGTTTCTTCAACGCGTCTTCCAGCGCGGGCTGGGTTGTCTTAGAACTGGGCTGAACTTTCTTCATCGCCCAATCGATCTGGAAGCAATAGCCAGCCCCGATTCAGGCACCGTCCTGTCCTGTAATGCTGTCACCGCAAAAGACGATTCGTGGATTTTCGCTTAGAGCTTGGAATCTACCTGCCTGATCTTCTGCTTGGAGGGTGAGGTTGGGTGATAGAGCCAAGGTTACGCAAGTAGCGAGCGCGAACAGGGTGGTGGGAAAAAATGGTTTCATGGGATGAAAAGCGTCTGATGTTTTCGATTCCAAATAGGATTCATTGCGGACTCAGCGCTGCTGTCGGGACATGTTCGACAGGCTGCGTGAGGCTTTCCCAGTTCAGATGAAACGACGGCTGTGGCTGTGTGGCGCGGTATTCGATTTTGATGGAGACGCGTTTGCCGGAGTGCAGCGGGATGGGGACGGAGTGGCCTTTGCGGACTTCTTTCTCTCGCGGATAGTCCTGCTCGGCCCACTGCACTTCCTTGCCGTCGATCCAGAGCTTGAAGTCGCCTCTCGCGTAGATGCTGAGGCAGTAGCTTTCGGTGAAGCGCGGTTCGAGGAAGCCGGTCCAGCGGACGCTGAAGTTTTCCTTCGGCGCGTCGGCGCGCCACGGTTTGTTGATGCCGAACCAGAGGCGTTCGTCGGCGCGGGTGATCGCGGGGCCGGTGAGGTCGGGCGTGGCGAAGTATTCGGCTTTCAAACCGGTGCCGTTTTGCACGGGCGCGGCGGAAGGTGCTTTGATAGTAATCTTGCCGGTGCTGCGCTGCCAGTTGTCGAAGCCGGTGATGCGGTAGCAAGGGTTGTTGTTTGCACCCTGGCCGAGGAAGACGACGCTGCCATCAGGCAAGGGCGCTACTTCGCCACCGGTTCGGAAGTCATCGGCGGCGAGCAGTGAGTGTTCGTCGAAGTTGTTTACGCCGATTCGCTTCGCCTTGATGCCGAGCCAGGTGTAGCGGCGATCGGGCGGACTGGCGGATTGGCTCAGGTCGTGGCCATCACGGGGATCTCGACCATCGAAAAGTCCACCGACGTAGAGGCCATCGGTGGTCCAGAACTCACAGGGCTGCTCCACCCAGTCGCCCACGGCAATGCAGCCGCGCACGACGCCCATGAGATGCCATGCACCGTGGAGTTGGCCGCGCGGATGCGGGAAGCGGGCGGCTTTGGGGCCGCTTTGCCAGAGACGCTGACCCTGCGCATCGAGCCGCGTCAGGGCATTGCCATCTTGTAGGACGGAGGGGAAGGCCCAGCCGTGCGTGGCGACGTCGTAGGCGCTGCTGGCCTTGGTGCCGTCGCCATTTCCACGGAGCAGGAGAAAACTGCCGCCATCATCCGCACGGACCATCGAGGCGGTCTCGCCGCGCTGCGCGGTCTTGGGACCGGCGACACCTTTCAGCGGCCAGACCGGGGCTCCGCACGACGTGAAGCGCTCGGGCTTGAACACGGAGTAGAGACCGTTCAAGTCCGTGGCCCCGCTGCCGATCCAGGCGTTCAATTCCGCGTCCACGTTCACGCACATGCCGCCAAGCCACTGCCCGGGACTGGAGGCGTCGCGATGGGCTTCGGTCAAACGCAGTTCCCTGGCGTCGATGAGGCCATCGCCGTTTTCATCGGCCCACGCGTAGCTGGCGAACTTGACCCGCGTCTTTGCATCGGACGGATCGCCGCCCGCGAGTCTGATCGCTTCGACCCATGCAGAGGGCAATTGATCCACCGGCAGCACAGGCTTGCCCGCCGCCCAGCACTCGCGGCTGACCATGCCCAGCGCGGCCAGCGGACGCATCAAGTCACGCTCTTCGTCATGCACCAGCAGCAGGGGAAGCGAGGTGAATGTGATCAGCAGTTCGGGCTTGCCGTCGCCATCCAGATCGCGCCGCAGGCAGTGCATCCGGTGATATGTGGGATTGCGCTGGAGCCACGGACCGTATTGGGAGCGGCTCTGGTAAAGGGGATCGTCCACGCTGCGACGTTGCGGATTCCACAACTCGGTCCAGCGATACGACGCGATGGGACGCCACTCGCGCTTGGTGTAATCGAGCTTCACTTGCACCACGCGTTCGTCGTCCTGCCGCAACCACCCGAGCGTCGGGTCCGCCGGATCGATCTCGGTCTGCGCATAGAAATCCATGCCGCCAAACCATTCCTTCACCACCTCACCCCGCGCATTGAAGTGTGCGGTGCGACGCGGCACGTCGAATCGCTCGATCACGACAAAGCCACCATGCCCATCCACTGCGATGCCGCTGAGGCTAGCGAAATCACGCGGCTCATAACGCCCCAGCTTGCGCCCTCCTTCACGACCATGCGTGGCTTTCAATTTGCCCGCTGCATCAAAGCACTTCACCTGCTGCGCTGCGCCGCCCTCGGCCACGACGATTTCGCCAGTCTTCGTATCCACATCGAAGGCCACCGGCTCGCGCAGACCGGTGATGCGCACCTGCGGCTGCTTCGATTCGCGAGAGAAGCTGACGACGGAATCATTCAGCAACGCAAAGACCGCGTGTTGCGGTCCGAGCGCGATGTCGCGCACGTCCGCGAGCGGCATCGTGTCCAAGGTCGCGCCCGTCGTGGAGTCGAGCCACATCAGCTTGCCCGCGCCTTTGCTGGAGAGCAGCAGCGTCGCATCATCCGCCGCGATGCGATCCGCCATTGCGATGACCTCGATCTTGCGCAAGCCCCAGTGCGCCGACTTCGGTTTCGCCCGCGGACTTTCCGGGATGAACTTGACGCGCAGCCGCCCATCCGTCACTGCCACGGCACGCGGCAGTTGGTAGATTTGGGGCAGAAAGATCGGCGTCGTCTTCGCTGTAGCGGCAGACGGCGGCAACTGCCACCACGCCATCTTGTCCGCCAGCGTGTAGTGGGCGGGATAAGGTTCGAGTCCGTTCGGCTGTACTTCCACGAGCGTCGTCGGTTGCGCATCGTCCCCGTAATGATAGCGCAGCAGGTATTGGCCATTCGGCAGTACGCACTCGAAGACACGCGGCTCCAGGACATCGCAGGTCACCCCGCCGTCCGTTTGCTGCATGCCCTCGATGTTGTCCCAGCCTGCACCGAGCTTCGCATCGAACGCCGCCAACGGCACCGCAGTCTCATCCGCACCCGCGTTGCCTTTGCCAAAGGCAAACGTCTTCACGGGAAACAAAGCAGGCAGAGTCGTACCCATCGGCCCCTTGCCAATCGGCTTCCCCGTCGCGAAATCGAGCACGAAGACCTTCCCGTTGTCCTGCAAGTAAAACGCCTTCCCGCCACCGATCGCCACGTCATACGGGATACGGGCCGGTTCAAATTGCCCTCGCTCCCAAATCACCTTTCCATCCATCCCGCAACGCGTGAGCAAGGGCGGCCCCTCCGGCATCGCGCCGACGATGAACGAATCCCCCGCCGCCGCCAGCAACGCCGGCCCATCGTGATTCCCCGGCCACCAGCGCTCGCCCACGCTCGTGCCCACACTCATGAGATACTCGCTGCGCAAGCCCTGCGTCTGAAGCGCCCGCCACTCATACTCGCCCGCAGGCACCGGCTTGCCATCCATGTCGAGGCCTTCCCATGCGAAGGAGTGCTTTCCCGTCTGCATCGACTCCGCGCGAGTGAGTTCGCGAACCATGCGGCCTTGCGCATCGTAGATGGCGGCGGAAATGTTGCCGGGCTTGGCAAAATCGAGCGAAATATCCGCAGCCGATGATGCAGCGCAGGCAAGAAAGAGAGACAGGAGATGCACAGACTTCATAAGACTAAGCGGGTGCGTTTGCGCGGTCGCGGCGTTTGCCGTCGGTTGAGTGAGATGTTCATGGAGTTTTCGGAGGGGTCTTCAATTTTACTTCGCGTTTCCTCAACGCGTCTTCCAGCGCGGGTTGGGTGGTCTTGCTGGAGTCGATGAGCGCGGTGACTCGTCCTTCTTTATAGTCCACCGTCGCGGCGACGACGCCGTCGATTTTGTAAATCGCCTCGTAGGTCCCGAGGGCACACGCCTGGCAATCGAGGCCGATGACGGGGATTTCGATGCGGGTGAGTTTGTCGCGCGGCGTGGTGCTGCGCGCGGCAATGCCGAGCGTGCTGCGCGTCGCGGTGCGGATGAGTTCGTCGAATCGCTTCGTGATGTCGTCTGGTTTCGTGCCTTTGAAAGCGACCGCAGGGTCGTAGCTGAACACGCCTTCAGCGTGTGCGAAGTCCACGCTGACGAGCTTCACGTCGGGCAGTTTTTCGACTCCGGTGCGCAGCGCGGTTTCGCGGTCGGGCGAAAAGAGGCCGGTGATCCGGTGCGTGAAGTTTTGCGGCGGCGCGGGCTTTTCATCGGCGGCGAAAGCGGCGCACGCGAGCAGGCAGAGGGCGGCGAGGATGCGGTTCATCGGGTTTGGAAAAGTGAGCTGGCGGTGAGTTCGTGGAGGAGGGTGCGGATGCCGCCGCCGGCCTTTTGGGTGCGGGCGACGATGG
>Ga0209181_10012691_pt1 | contig 10626 bp, 9 predicted proteins | sample MAT05_FD_187208 | JGI IMG/M metagenome (GOLD analysis project Ga0209181, IMG submission 187208) | Freshwater microbial communities from Lake Fryxell liftoff mats and glacier meltwater in Antarctica - MAT-05 (SPAdes) (version 2) | ecosystem: Environmental > Aquatic > Freshwater > Ice > Liftoff...
GATCGCGTATAACCCAATAAATGCAGGGAGTCGCAGGGGATGGTGATCGAGAGACTGTAATTCCCGCAGGAGGTCTGGTTCCAATTTTGGTTTCTCAGAAGCGATCGAATGGATCAGAGATGGATTGCAAGTCATAGGTATCAATGGAACAAGATGTCTTTTTGTTCTGACCTAAAGCAAAGCCAGATACCTTGATAATCCATCAAGTCTGAGTCATTTATGGGGCAACTGTGTAACTTCTTGGATTGGACAAAAACTCAGTATTAGATCCAAGATATCTTGATAAAACCGTCCACCATTCGGCTTCGCATCTTGGCCACTTCCGACTTGCTCACCTGGTTCTCTAACCGAGTGATAGTGGGTTGACTCGCCAGTCATTCTGCATGGGACAACGGTAATCGCCCACAGGCAATCTTGTCAATCGGGTTATCTGCGTCCCGTGGGCACGAACGTTAGCTGTCTGCCTTGATTCGAGGTGTCTGTTCTGTTACTGAGAGGTAGTTTGTGGGTGGCAGAGGTTGAGTATGGAGGGCGATCGCCAATCTCGCAGTTTGAGCCACACCACACCCGACCTGCCGACCTTTAAACGTTAAGGGCGATCGCCATACAGTTGCATCACAGCGCTCAGCTCCATGCGCGATTGCACGCCTAGCGTCAGTGGAGAAACATGGCCTCGGCTGAGGTGATCGGCAGCGGCACAGGCAATCATGGCAGCGTTGTCGGTGCAAAATTTTAGTGGTGGAAACAAGACGCGCAGATTTTTGGCCGCTGCCGCCTGTTGCAGATGCTGCCGTAGCCCGCTATTGGCCGCCACACCGCCACCAATGGTAATCGTAGAGAGTCCATAGTCTAGGGCACAGGCGATCGCCCGCTTGGTCAACGCCTTAGCCACCGCTGCCTGGAAGCTAGCCGACAGGTCTGCCACCGGGAGCGCGTTGGTGTCTTTCTGCAAGGTTTGCACTAGGCGCAGCATGGCCGTTTTGAGTCCACTAAAGCTAGAGTCATACGGGTGGTAGCCGCCGCCGGGTAGCGAAATCTGCCCTTCGGGTAGGGCAAAGGCGTTGGGATTGCCGTCTTGGGCAAGTCGATCGATTGCTGGCCCGCCCGGATAGCCCAACTGCATTAGGCGGGCGACTTTGTCGAAGGCTTCTCCGGCAGCATCATCGCGGGTGGCACCGAGCGTTTCATAACGGCCACAGTCTTTCACATAAATCAGGCTGGTGTGCCCACCCGATACCAGCAAACACAAAAATGGCGGCTGCAAATCGGGTTCGCTTAAATAAGAGGCGTAGATGTGCCCTTCTAAGTGATGCATCCCCAGGAATGGCTTTTGGTGCACCATGGCCAGGGTTTTTGCTGCCGTCAGCCCCACCAGCAGCGCCCCCACAAGGCCAGGGGCACAGGTCGCTGCCACCCCGTCAATGCCTGACCACTCTAACCCAGAGTCTTGCAGGGCTTGGGCGATCGCCCAGTTCATGGTTTCCAAATGCTGCCGCGATGCGACTTCGGGCACCACGCCGCCATACTGCTGGTGAATCGTGATTTGGGACGACACGATGTTGCTGAGGACGTGGCGATCGCGTACCACTGCCACGGCTGTCTCATCACAACTGGTTTCAAGCGCTAAAACTGTCGGCATGCGTTATTTAGAGTTCTTTTGTAGAGTTCTTTTAAATTTTGTAGCGTTACTGCTGACATTAGGTTACTATCAGATTCATTAAAAGCCACGAATTTACGTTCGCCCAAAATTCCCAAATTTTCCGGGCGGGTTCTGGTGACATGCTTCTAAAAGCTTAACGTTATTGGGCTTCACCGGAGGAGTATGATTGCTGTGAAGTGTGATTGCTTTTCTCGGAAAGCAGCTTGATTCTCGGTACTAAATCTTTGCGTTTTGTACTTTGCGTTTTGTAAAAAAGGGAAGCAATTCCATGCGCAAATTGTTTGCTCCATTGTTGGCTGGTGTCCTAGTCTTTTTTCTGTGGGTTGGGGTGGTTTCTCCTGCCTCTGCTTATAACCTAACGCCCTGTAGCGATACCGCTGCGTTTCAACAACGTGCGGCTAAAGCCACCACGGCTCAAGCTAAAGCTCGTTTTCAAAGCTACTCCACGCTGCTGTGTGGTGAAGAAGGTCTGCCCCACTTAATCGTGGATGGCAGTGCCGCTCACATCGGTGAATTCATCATCCCTAGCATCCTATTCCTGTACATTGCAGGCTGGATTGGTTGGGTGGGTCGTGCCTATGTCATTTCTGTTCGAGGTGAGAAAGACCCAGAAATGCTAGAAATCGTGATTGATGTGCCTCGTGCCATCAAGTTTATGACGTCTGGTTTCCTGTGGCCACTTGCTGCCTTTAAAGAATTGACCACTGGCAAATTGACAGTTAAAGATAGCGAAATCACTGTTTCGCCTCGTTAACTGGTCACGATTCTAGATCTATGATCGATAGTTTTGGCATTGCTTAAGCTGAGGATGAATTTGGATGGACGAGGTGTAACCTTTACCTCTCGCCAACCCAAATTCATTCTTCCCCATCTTGAGCAGTCTCATTGAAACTGTCAATTACGCCTTTAAGCGATCTGCAAATTTAGCTTGATTGATTGTTGGAATTATTCTGGAGTTGTGAAGTATGCAATATTTCCTCAAATATCTGTCTACTGCCCCTGTGTTGGCGACTGCTTTGATGTTTTTCACCGCAGGCATTCTGATTGAATTTAATCGGTTCTTTCCCGATTTGTTGTTCCATCCCTTACCTTAGGGAATTACGCTTAAACAGGCGTTTTACGCTCTTTTCGATTTGAAGATTTTAGGGGCATCTTTTGCAGATGTCCCTTTTTTGTGGGTCTAGCTCAAGGAATCGGCATCGAGAGGCTGGCTCGCTGTGGTTGCCCCCAAATTACCCGCTCTTGTTTATAAATCACAGTTCCGGGGCGGGCACCCTTGGGTTTAAATACATAGCGGGGTTCGGTGTAAATGACGGGTACTTGGTCGCTTTGGGAAGCGCGGCTGTAATAGGCGGCGAGGTCGGCGGTAAATTGCAGGTCGGCATCGTCGGGCGCGGCTCCTGGTTCTAGCCGCAGCAAGACATGGCTACCGGGAATTTCTTGGCTGTGGAACCAGAGGTCGTAGTCGTTGGCGACATGGGAGACGATCTCGTCGTTTTGGCGGTTGTTGCGCCCAATCAAAATTTCAAACCCACTGGGGCTGCGAAAATGCCGAAAATTGGTGGTTTCAGCCACGGCTCCGCGATAGCGCTGGTCTGGATCGTCTAGATACTGCTGCTGGATCAGCTCGTCGCGGATTTCTGTCAACGCCTCTAGGTCTTCGGGATTGGCATAAAGGCTGAGTTGGGTAACGGCAACTTGAACTTGTTCTAGGTAGTCAATTTCAGCCTGAACGGCTTTTAACAGAGGGTCGAGGGCGGCGCGCGATCGCTTCAGTTTTTGGTGGCGTTTATATCGCGCTTGCGCATTCTGCACAGCATTTTTTTCGGGATCAAGCGGAATTGTGACCGGGTTGCCTGTTTCAAAATCTGCTAGCGTAATTGCTTTGAGGCCGGGTTGCCACTCGTGCAGGTTGGCCATCAGCAAGTCGGCCTGTTCTCGCTGCCTATCGGCTTCGTCTGACTGGTGCAGGCGATCGCGAAAATCATTGGCTTTAACGTACAGTTTTTTGAGTAGATTGATCAGGCGCTGACTCAGCTGATGCCGCAACTGCGAAAATTCTTGGCGGTTGAGTTCATCGGTATAGTAGTGGCTCAAGAGCGGGTGGATGCTAGGAACCGATTCAACGGCACCCCAGCCCATGACGGTGTAGCCCTGTGGCAGCCAGCCGGGTCGAAACTGCTGTTGCTGAACTGCCGTTAGCCATTCACGCCAGCGGTCAAACAGGCGCTGCCAATCGTCGGCGCTGAGGGAGTGGGTAGATTGCTGCGGCGCTAACCCTGCCGCCTCAATCATCGAAAGCACGAGAATGGAGCTTAGCCCTCGGTAGTTTTTCAGCAAATTACTCTTGAGGTCAGTCGGAATGAGGCTAACGCGTTCTTGCCAGCGCTCTTGGGATTCTTCTAGGCTAGGAGCGGGATCGGTTAGCGCCGGGGGTGGTTCGTAGGGTTGCCCAGTTTGAATCGGACGCACGCTAGATTGCTGATTGCTGACCTGATGAGCCGCCGTCACAATCAAGTCATCCACATTGGTCAAAATCACGTTGCTGTACTTGCCCATGATTTCAACATACAGGTGCCACAGCGGCGGGTCGCCAGGGCGGCGGGCAAACTGCAAGTCTAAGGCGCGCTCCCAAGGGGCGATCGCCTTTACCGATACCAGCGCCAGCCCGTTCAACTGGTGTCGCAGCTGCTGACTAAAGGTAAAGGTGTCCGGGGCCTTAACCGGAGGGGTGTCCAGGCAAATGCGCGCCGCCTGAGGATGCCACGACAACGTTAGCCACCCCCGCTGATTCATCGTGCGGAGGCACAGGGCTAGGGTATGGCGATCGCGCTGATACACTTGCTCAAGGCGAGCAGGCAACCAGGTTTCCTGCAACTCAGTGCAGGCCGCAATTAGGGTCGTAACGTCAACAGATTGCACAGGATTAGCAGAAAAGGCCAGGAACGGGAACGAAACGGGGGAATTGCCAACATCACATCAAGCGGCCTGCTTTTTAGTCATCCGACAGCCCGGTCGCGCTGTAACCAAAAACTATCTCAAACCAACGTGCCCGCGATCTGAAGCTACTCTACCTTCACCAAAACTTCGTCTTTCTAAAACTTCTGCTCTTGTCAGGGTTACCAGCCTTGTGAGTCGAAATTTTTGCCGATACCATGAAAACGAACGCGTCACTGTTTCTCACATGGTTAGGCATTTTTCTCATGGACATTCGGCTGATCAACATTGGCTTTGGCAATATTGTGTCAGCCAACCGGGTAATTGCCATTGTCAGTCCCGAGTCTGCGCCTATTAAGCGTATCATCACCGATGCCCGCGATCGCGCCCAGCTCATTGATGCTACCTATGGGCGTCGGACTCGGGCTGTAATTATTACCGACTCTGGCCATGTAATTCTCTCTGCCATTCAACCCGAAACGGTCGCCAATCGGTTTGTGATCAGCAAAGAAATCAATGATGATTAGACGACCTTAACTATAGCCCATCTGCCTGTCTCTGGGACTCATAACCAGTTCGCTACCGCCTACCGCTAGAATAATAATCCGCTTACAATCATCGAGACTTCAATGGAGAATGGTAGATTAATCGTCATCACTGGGCCAAGCGGAGTCGGAAAAGGCACACTGCTGCGATCGCTGCTCAAACGGCATCCTGAGCTACATCTTTCGATTTCGGCCACGACGCGATCGCCTCGGTTAAATGAGGTGGATGGGCGCAACTATTATTTCGTCACTCGCGACGCGTTCAAAGAAATGGTAGATCAGTCTGAACTGCTAGAGTGGGCAGAGTTTGCTGGCAACGATTACGGCACACCGCGTCGCCCGGTAGAGCATTCAATTCAGCAAGGCAAGTGGGTAGTGCTAGAAATTGAGCTAGAAGGGGCGCGCCAGATCCGGCAGACGTTTCCTAGTGCGCTGCGAATTTTTGTGCTGCCGCCGTCACTGGAGACGCTGGAAAGCCGCCTGCGCGGGCGCGGTCAAGATTCAGAGGAGGCGATCGCCCGTCGTCTAAGCCGAGCCAAGGCAGAAATCGACGCTGCAAATGAGTTTGACGTGCAGGTGATCAACGATGATCTAGAACTGGCCTTGAGCAAAATAGAGTCCGCTGTGTTTGCAGAGCAGCGGGTCAACAGTCCCTAAGGAATGAGAATTAAATAACTCCGCCATTCTTGAGTAGGGGCGCACGGCCATTCTTCGGTAGGGGCGCACGGCCGTGCGCCCCTACTTCGCGATCTGATTAAATCCATAATCCTAAGAAATAAGTCCCTGAGAAATATAGAGTTAATCAGTTCCAGACTTTGCCTACAAAATTGCTGATGCCTGCGCTAAAAGCTGTAGGGATGCCAGAGCGTTATCCCCGCAGCTCAGCTTCTAATGTCTCCAGCTGCTTTTTTTTGGCGTTTAACTTCTCCTCTAATTCCTGAAACTGATCCCGCCGCGCTTCCATTTCTAATGCTTGACGACCCAGTTCTTGACTCTTAAGCGTCAGAGATTGCCGCCATTGCTCTGCCCGCTGCGTTTCTGCTTGAAGAAACGCTGGCGAAACTCCGCTAGATAGGTATTCCTCAATGAACTCTAATACCCAGCCTTTGGCATCTTGAACTTTTCTCACTTTTTTGGCGCTGGTTAACTCAACCAACACCAATAGTCCTTCATTGAGGTTGGTGACGTCGCAGTGGCCAAGAGAGGGGGTGCCGTCGGCATGGTCGCTAGCGTCTTCAAGCAGCACCGTTTCCTCAGTGGCACAGGTTGCCCAAGTGTGTTCAGCTCGTTTTTGGGCAAGCAACTTTAGGCTTGCCCTGCCCTCACGATCCCGCTTCAAGACCTGAGCTAAGTAGAGCATTGGAGTCAGAAAAATTATCAGTCCATTAGAAATAAAGTATACCCTTGCGCTTGGCAAGAGGCTTAGTCTTTTAGGCAGGAATTTGATAAAGATTTAGGTTCTACGGCATTTGAGTTAGGCGATCGCGCAAAATCTGTGCCTGAGTTTCGGCCTCGGCCAGCGTATCTCGCACGCCCTGAACCACAGCGGCAGGAGCACGACTGGCAAAGCTAGCATTGCTCAGGCGATCGCCCAAACTTTTGATTTCAGCCTCCACTTTCGTCAAATCTTTCTCAACCTTAGCGCGACGAGCCGCTACATCTATTAACCCAGCGAGGGGGATTAGCACCTGAATTGTGCCGCTGACGCCCACCAAGGTTTGTTCTTCAGCAGGCGTGACAGTCTGAGATTCTGGTTGGGTGATGGGCAGAACTGGAGTGAGGGGGGCGTTGGCTTGCCTGCGCGGAGCGCGTATCGCTGTCTCCGATCCAGATGTAGGTACAAATATGGGTGCAGAGGCATCCGAGGGGGCAACCGATGGGGTAGCGGGCGCTTCACCACGCACCTCTTGCCACCAGATTGCTACCCTGTCGCCAAACTGGCGGCGTTGTTCAGCCGTTAACAAATTGCGGTAACCAAACCAGGCTGTGTAGCTCAAGCCAATCAATTGCAGCAGCGGCGAGATCAAAATCAAGTCGTCAACTGTATCTAGAATTGCCAAAATTACACGGGCTAAGACAATGACCGCAAACAGCAAACCCAGGTTGATCAAGGGCTTGCGGTATTGTTCTAGCGCCCCCAAGTCAAATCCTTCCAATGCCTTAAACGTAGCTTGAGCGGTGCCCTTGGCAAATTGGGCGGCTTGTCCTGCGGCGGCTTCAAAGCTGTCGGGGGAGGCCGTTGGCGCTGCTGTTGGCGCTGCTGTTGGCGATCGCGGCTCTGCTCCCGGATCTGATCCCGGCTCTGCTCCGGTAATGGTTAGGTGCTCCACCTTGGCCAAGTCCTGAATGTACACCTGGCCAGCCGTCAAAATTTGCTGTTCCCGAGGGCTGGCGGTGCTCAAAATGGTTTTGATCTTGACCCCTGGCTTAATATCGGCCTCGGCGCGCAGGTTACGGATAGTGCGAATGGTGTCAATGAGCTGATCAAACTGGGCTTCTAAATCAGCATCGATCAGGCTGGGATTGGCCACCGGGTACGGCTGGAGCGCCAGGGTTTGGCTCTCGTCGATTTGAGTCAGCGTGTGCCACACCTCTTCGGTAATGTGAGGCATGAAGGGGTGCAGCAAGCGCAGCGTACCGTCAAGCACAGTGGCCAAAATCTGCTGAGCCGTGTGGCGGGACGGCGAATCGGTCTGCTGGAGGCGAGATTTGGCGAGTTCGATGTACCAGTCGCAAAAATCGCCTCGAATAAACTCATATAGCCCCTTGGCCGCTTCACCTAGTCCGTAGTTTTCGATCGAGGCGCGGGTTTGTTGGATGGTCTGGTGATAGCGCGATAAAATCCACCGATCGGCTAACTCCAAGGTTCCGTGATCCCCGGCTGGCTCACCCAACGCGGCTGGGGTCTGGCCGTCTAGGTTCATGATCACAAAGCGCGACGCATTCCACAGCTTGTTGGCAAAGTTGCGCGATGCTTCTACCGAACCGGATTCGTCGGTTTTGCGGTTATACTCCAACCGAATGTCTTGTCCGGCTCCGGCCACTTCCCGCACCAGAGTATAGCGCAGTGCATCGGTGCCGTATTTGTTGATCAGCAGCAGGGGATCGATGCCGTTGTTGGCCGACTTGGACATCTTTTTGTTGTTTTCATCCCGCACCAGCCCGTGAATGTAGACGGTTTTGAAGGGGATTTTGCCCGTAAAGTGGGACGACATCATGGCCATGCGGGCGACCCAGAAAAAGATGATATCGAACCCAGTGACCAGGGTGCTGGTGGGGAAGTAGGTAGCAAGGTCGGCGGTTTGGTCGGGCCAGCCCAGGGTCGAAAACGGCCACAGTCCGGAGGAAAACCAGGTATCGAGCACGTCTGGATCTTGCCGCAGCTGAACGCCATCGCCAAAGAAAGCAATCAGCGTTTCGCGGGCTTCGGCTTCGCTACTGGCGACCGCGAAGGGCGTATCGTCGGTGATTTCGCCCCCGGTTTCACTGACGGCGTACCAGGCGGGGATCTGATGTCCCCACCAGAGCTGGCGCGAAATACACCAGTCTTTTAGGTTCACCAGCCAGTCGCGGTATACCTTCGTCCAGCGTTCGGGCACAAAAGCGGGTTCGTGATGCTGGTCGAGGCGATCGCGTGCGGCTTCCGCCAGTGGCTGAATGCTGACAAACCACTGCGTTGAAAGTAGCGGCTCCACAGGCACCTTGCCGCGCTCGCTGTAGGGCACCGTGTGCTTATAGTCTTCTACCTTGACCAAAAAGCCTTGCTCCCGCAGCCGCTCGACTACGAGTTTGCGCGCGGCAAAGCGATCGCAGCCCTGAAACTCTCCGGCATTTTCATTCAAACTGCCGTCTTTGTTCATGATGTTGATGAACGGCAGATTGTGGCGTTTGCCCATCTCAAAGTCGTTGGGATCATGGGCTGGCGTAATTTTTACCGCGCCTGTGCCAAAGTTAGAATCCACATATTCGTCGGCAATGATCGGAATTTCGCGCTGCATAATCGGCAGCATCACGGTTCTGCCGATCAGGTGTTGGTAGCGCTCATCGTCGGGGTTCACCGCCACTGCCGTATCGCCCAGCATGGTTTCGGGGCGGGTTGTAGCCACTTCCATGTAGCCTGAGCCATCGGTCAAGGGATAGCGGAAGTGCCACAGGTTGCCATTGACTTCCTGGTTATCTACTTCCAAATCAGACACGGCAGACTGGCTGGCGGGGCACCAGTTCACCATATATTTGCCGCGATAGATTAGCCCTTCTTTGTGCAACTGCACAAAGGCTTGCAGCACGGACTTCGACAGGGTGGCATCCATGGTGAAGCGTTCCCGCGTCCAGTCTGCCGATAGACCCAGCGATCGCAACTGCCCCACAATGGTGCCGCCCGATTGTTCGCGCCACTTCCACGCCCGCTCCAAAAACTGTTCGCGCCCGACATCATCACGGGTTTTGCCCTCAGCCTTTAGCTGCCGTTCCAAAATCGTCTGCACCGCAATGCTGGCATGGTCGGTGCCGGGTAAACACAGCGCATTTTTGCCCGTCATCCGGTGGTAGCGCATCAGCACGTCTATGAGCGTGGTGTTGAAGGCGTGCCCCATGTGCAGGCTACCCGTCACGTTGGGCGGCGGAATGACAATGCAGTACGGTTCGCCCCCAACACTGGGATCAGCCTGAAAAATGTGATGCTGTTCCCAAAACGCTTGCCACTTGGCATCGGCGGCGCTGGGGTCGTACTGGCTTGGGAGGGAGGGAATCGTCGCAGTCATGCCGGGAAAAAAGACAGAATTACTCCTCCTAACGTTACCAAGAATTTTGCAGCGTTGGGGTGGACTCTCTGTTAACCGCTCGGTAAAACTAACCGCTCGGTAAAACCTCTTTGTTAACTGACTCGGCAACGTGTCAGTCAATGGCCGTTGACCCGGTTCGGATTCCAGGCGATACGCGCTCTGCGCAGGCAAGCCAACCCGTCCCATTGGGATGCTGGGCGATCGCAGCCCGCAGCGAACCGGGCAGACAATCCGAACCGGGCAAACAACCGTGTTGTCCCTATGGGCGCTGTCTACGTCGGGTCAGGATGCTCACTACTTCACCCGGATTGGCACCGGGCACCAAACTGCTCCAATCGGTGGTATTGGCAAACCCGCGTGCGTGCAGGTCATGAATGGTTGCTTCTACCCAGGTGGGGCTGCTAATCAGCAAAATCCGCATTTGCTCTTGGCCGGGTGCCGGAGGGTGAAAGTAAAGCGGCAAAATGATCGGCGAGGGGCGATCTTCTGCACCACCCTCGCTAATTTCACCATCGGTCAAAAAACTGCGGGCAATGGGCGCATTAAACATCTCAATCATCGGGGTTCTCCTGCATTGGGTAAGAGTAAACCCCAAAAACCTAGCCACCCCGTTTCCATAGGAAAGTAGGGTGGCTATCGAGAATGCTAAAATCTCGTGTTAGCCTCCATACTGCCTTGTCACAGTTGGGGGTTAGCCGCTCAA
>Ga0209181_10012694_pt1 | contig 10625 bp, 3 predicted proteins | sample MAT05_FD_187208 | JGI IMG/M metagenome (GOLD analysis project Ga0209181, IMG submission 187208) | Freshwater microbial communities from Lake Fryxell liftoff mats and glacier meltwater in Antarctica - MAT-05 (SPAdes) (version 2) | ecosystem: Environmental > Aquatic > Freshwater > Ice > Liftoff...
ACCCTTATAATTTCTCTAGGCTCTTGCGAAACTGAACATGAGAAAGGAAAGCGCCTGGCAGAGCAGTATTGTGGGAGCTGTCACGCGTTTCCTAATCCCCTTTTGTTGCCAAAAACAATATGGCAAAACAAAGTGTTGCCTAATATGGCTTTGCGAATGGGGCTATTGGATTTAATGGAGGCCACGCAGTACGCTTCTTCTGATGATCTTTTGGCTATAGCGAGTGCAATACCCAACGATCCGATGGTGAGCCAGATAGAGTGGCAAGCAATTGTGGATTATTTTATAAGAACCGCTCCCGATTCACTAGAAAATTTTGAAAAAAATAATTTACCAATCGCCAGTATTTTTGAATCTAACAGCTATTCTGATTCAGAAGAAGAAGTACCATTGGTGACTCTAATAAAGTTTGATTCCGTTTCACAACACATTTTTATTTCAAATCGAAATGGAATCTTGAATGAACTTACTTCTGATTTCAAAAAAATATCAACCTACCAATTTAGCAGCCCTGCTTCGCATTTGGTAAGAATTAAGGAAGACTACCTGATTTCGTTTATGGGAATCATGGATCCAAATGACCAACCTAAAGGAGAATTAATTAAACTAAATGCTAATAATAAATTTGAATCATTGATAGATTCGCTAAAGCGACCCGTCTATTTCGAGGAAGCCGACTTAAATAATGATCACTTAGAGGACATTGTAGTGTGTGCATTTGGAAATTACACAGGCAACTTGTCAGTTTATGAAAAAATAAATGACTTTAAATATAAAAGGCACCTGATTTCAACACTTCCAGGCTCAAGAAGAACCCTTATCAAGGACTTCAATGGCGATAGTTTGCCTGATGTATTAGCCTTGTTTACTCAGGGCGATGAGCAGATAACTTTGTTTACTAATAAAGGAGACTTTACGTTTAAACAGCAAGTGCTTTTACGATTTCCTCCCGTATACGGTTCTTCCTATTTTGATATTGCCGATTTTAATAAAGACGGGAGATATGACATCCTATATACCAACGGTGATAATTCGGACTATTCCCAAATACTAAAACCCTATCATGGAGTGAGGCTATTTATTCAAAATGATCAAGGAGAATTTAAAGAGACTTGGTTTTACCAGCAGCATGGTGCCTCCAAAGCAATGGCTGTTGATTTTGATTTAGATGGGGATTTAGACATTGCTTCCATCTCATTCTTTCCTGATTTTAAAAATAATCCGGAAGAAGGATTCTTATACTTTGAAAATGTTGATGGTAAATTTATTCCCCATACAATCCCTGATGCCAAAGCCGGGCGATGGATTGTGATGGAGATTGCCGATCTTGAAGATGATGGCGATCAAGATATTTTATTAGGCGCACTTAACTTTACTTCTAAGGTACCAGCCACACAAGTAAATAACTGGCAACAAGATCGAAAGTCAATATTGATCTTAAAAAATAGAATAAGATAAAGAATTGGCAATCGGTAGCTAACGAATATCTGACTCGTCTTGAAATGTATCGGACTATTAAAAACACTATTGTATCCTGCTGATCTTACGGCTTTGGCCTTTTGAATTAAATACTTCAATTTCAATAACGTTATTGGGTACATGAATACTCCTTGAAGATTGTGATAGATACCCGGAGCCATAATAGAACTCTATTCTTTCCTTCCTACCACTGGCGTAACTCAATAGTGCCGATACATCAAGATGGTCTGGCTTAAATACGAAGTCACGCGCTTGGTCAGTAGTAGTAAACATCTTTAAGCTATCGCGGTTTTGAGAGGCTATTATAAGGTCACTACCTACGCCAGAAAGTCTTACCAGTGCTTTGGCATCGTTGGGAACATAGAAGCCTGTTTTACTGTTTTTCTCAGATTTAAAACCACCCAAACCATCGCCTAATAAGACAGTTCCAATGAACGCATCATGACGACCTTCAAACACCTCATTTCCGTAGTTATTGCCAACCAGCAACACATCTTTATAACTATCATTATTAACATCGGCTGCTACTATTCCGTTAACCGGGCCAAGTTGAACCTGTGTTGGAAGTTCGCGTAATTCAAAATAACCATTTCCTTTATTCTCCACATAACTTGAAAGTGCATGGTTTACATCAATTATTAGCGCATCTTTCTTATCATCGGGAGAAAGAAGATTATCCCAGGTAGCCCTGCTGTAGTATTTGTATCTGGTAAACTGCTTTCTAAAACGTGGACTTTGCTGATTTAGCTCATCCCAAAAATGAATTGGGCACAATTTTTCCGAACCGTCTAACATTTTACTATAACAAAACAAAAGTGCTTCTACACTTCCATTGTTATCGATGTCTTTGGCATATACCCGCACCGGCTTATTGCTGCTAGCATGATATGAATTATTTTTTCCCAGATTTCCAACAATGAAATCTATATCTCCATCCTGATCAAAATCAGCACCGGTAATACTGTTCCACCATCCAACATAATTATCCAAATCATTTTTCAACTTATATAGTTTGTGCGCTTCATTTTTAAAAATTGAAATCGGCATAAGTTCTCCTGTAATAATAAGATCAAGGGAACCATCATTATCATAGTCAGTCCATAGCGCATCAGTTATCAATCCAATATTTAATAAACTAGGGCAAACCTGATCAGTAACATTAATGAAGCGACCCCCTTCGTTCCTCAATATATAACTAGTAGCAGGCAGCGGGTATTTACCCGGAATCACCCTCGATCCAATAAATAAATCAAGATCACCATCCTTATCAAAATCTCCCGCTCTTACACAACTTGTACTGTTGCTAATACCTGGTAGGCTATTTTGATCGAGTGTAAACTCACCCCTTCCGTTATTGATATACAATTTATCGTGGTAAGCATCATTACCTAATTCCAGTACAAAGCCACCTAACCCTACATATAAATCCAAATCTTCATCATTGTCCGCATCAAACAAAATGGCACTCGTTTCTTCTGTGCGCTCGCTAGAACCACTAATTTTCTGACCACTAAAAAAAGTGCCATCTTTTTGCTGAATAAAAAAACTACCCGCTATCCCGGTTGAACCACCTACATAAAAATCTTCAAGGCCATCTCCATTGATATCGCCACTGGCTAGGGCTGGGCCAAATTGGGAGAACTTATGCGGAATTGTTCGCTGGAGATTAAAATCTATAATGTCTTTTTGCGAATGTTTAAAAAAAATGTTCTTCTCTTTTCCTACTTCACTCAATAAAGCCTTTTCAGTTTTATTGTCTGGTATCTGCGATTCAGAATTTTTATGATTAACTATTATAACCTTGTTAATCAATAAGTTAGTGATTGTCTCACTTCTGTTATCAGGCCAGATTACTACCAACGAATCAAGCTGCGTTGATAATCCTAATCCAAAATGGGATAAACCTTCTACCGATGATAGATAGCCGCGATAAACATAGTTCTCGTGGTATTGAATTTTATTGCCATCAAAATATAGTTTCAGCATGGCACCCACTCCATTTCGGTTTACTGACGAACCAATTAATTTAACTCGCAGGTAACTCGACTGAGGATGTTTTCCCGTATTAGAATAAAGGTTATTTTGATAGACGAATGCCGGTAGATTAATATTATTAACAACATAGTCCAAATCACCATCATTATCTAAATCTCCAAATGCAGCTCCATTTGAAAAAGATGGATGATAAAGCCCCCAACTTTTAGTAACGTCAGTAAAGGTTAGATCTCCATTGTTTTTAAAAGCATAATTTGGTGTTTCCACAATCGGGATAGAATCAACAATCTGCTTAGTGGTTGCAATATTGATAGTTTCAGATCTGTAATTACCAAAATCCCTGTCCGTTATGTCCTTTGGAAATCCGTTGGTTATCATCAAATCACGCGCTGCATCATTGTCAAAATCGGCCATAAGAACAGACCAACTCCATTCCGTTTGATGAACGCCTGCCAGTTGGCCTATCTCACTAAATTTATATTTTTGCTTTGCTCCATTATTTAGGTGCATCATGTTTCTAACATGTTGATATTCATAATCAAATTCTTCGTTATTTAAATAATTCTGATACACTTTATTGTTGATGGTTGTCTTTTTTCGCTCACTACTTTCAGGAAGCATATCAAGCGTTACAAAATCTGGCAGGCCATCGTTATTAATGTCTGCAGCATCATTACCCATTGAGAAGGTACTCTGATGACCTAATAAGTCAGCAGTCATGTTTTTAAAAGTTCCATCTCCGTTGTTTATATAGAGAATATCATTTGAAACATAATCGTTTGAAACATAGATGTCGGGCCACATGTCTCCATTAAAATCCTGAATCATTAGACCCAGACCAAAACCTTCATAGACTATTCCTGCCTCAATGGTAACATCGCTGAACGTGCCATTTCCGTCATTCTTAAAAAGCCTATCGTTATTTTCAGATTTACCATCTTTAATCTTAGGGCGATAATTAATAGGTACACCAGCTAACATGGTGTTCTCCAAAATATATAAATCAAGGTCTCCATCTTTATCGTAATCAAAAAAAGCGGCCATTATACTATTGCCCGGATAGTCTATTTTATATTTTGAAGCTGATTCTTCAAATTTTAAATTCCCGGAGGCGTCAACCCCTTGATTAACAAACAACATATTTCTTCTACTTTCTTCTGATTTATGCGTGGTTGCACAAACATAAATATCCATCCACCCGTCATTATTTATATCAACTATCGCTACGCCAGAATTCCATCTGCCTTGCACATTTACATTCGCGGTTTCCGAAATGTCTTGAAAATGAAAACCACCTTTATTTAAATACAGCTTATTGGGCACTTGATTTCCGGTAAAGAAAATATCCGGTAATGAATCATTATTGAAGTCGGCTATTCCAACTCCACCTCCGTTATAAATATATTCGTAGGTTAGAATATTAAAACTATCCGTTTCATTTATCCTATTATTAAAATCTATCCCCGTATGAGACTCATCAAGTAATTGGAATAGACTTTTGGGCTTTTCGGTGCAGTTAGTGAGTAAAGAAAATAATAATAAAACAGTAAGAACAATTTTCATTTTAAGATTTAAAAAAGTCGTGTGCTTACATAAAAGTATAAATACAGTTTATCAGACTCTATAAACTTGCTAACAAATCTGGCAATAAAAAAGCTGCTCTAAAATAGAGCAGCTTTTAAATATATAAGAACAAGGTTTAGTTTGGAGTGATATTTCCACCGCTCTGCGATAACACATACTCGGGGATTGGTAAATAATTATCATCACTACCAAATACAGCACCTGCCATGTGAGTTCGTATTGGAGATTCACGCGTAATGAATTCAGCAAGCACAGTGGACGAAATTCCCCATCTTACCAAATCATAGAAGCGATGACCTTCCATAGCCAACTCTAACAACCTTTCCATTCGAACGGCTGTTGTAGCCGCTGCTTTATCAGCAAAAGGTGCTGCATATTGCGCTATTGTATAAGCCGCCTCATCAACGCCTCCACTCTTAACAAAGTCAGCAGAATTTGATGCTCTGGCGCGAACCAAATTAATGTATTCGCGAGCTTTATCAAGTGTTCCTACTTCTATTTCGCATTCTGCAGCCATCAACAACAAATCGGAATAGCGCATAACCAAGATATTTCTTCCCGACTGACCTTGACCCCAACCCCCCGCAATTTGGAATGAGCCAATTTCAGTTCTTCTATGAATGTTTTTCTTAGGAATGAAAGGGCCTCCGTTCGGTTGATTCCGGATCCATGAAGACTTTGCCTTTCCCCAATCCAAGAATTCAACACCTATCCTGCCAACAGTCCAATCAATGCGTGGATCAAATTGTCCGCGATCAGGAAAGTTAGCTGGACTGTTTTCTTGCTGTAATATATTTGAAGCGTTAGGATTTGCCAATGGCAGTCCTGAAGCCGTTTTAAATGCATTAGCCAGAGTTTGAGAAGGCTGAAAAAATCCACAACATCCTACAGGACCATCATTATGTGGATTCGTTAATTCACCATCTAAATTGCTATTGGCACCACCAGATCCGTCTCCCACAGTCACTTGCACACCAAAAATCACTTCTTTACCATTTTCGTTAGCGCCTCTAAACACATCCGAAAATTTATCAAGCAAGCCATACTTGACACCACTGCTTGTGACTCCATTAGCAATAAGTTGGTCGAAAAGAACTTTGGCAGGAGCATATTTTTTCTGATATAATAAAGCCTTAGCCAAAAAAGCTCCAGCAGCCCATTTATTTACCCGCCCTATTTGAGTTTGAGTGGCTGGCAAGTTGTCAAATGCAAATTGAAGATCAGCTTCAATTTGTGGGTAAATGTCAACATCATTTTTAATGGCTCTAAAATCGGACGAAGATATAGCGGTCTCGTCTACAAATGGCGCTTTATTGAAGTTTCTTCTAGCTTCAAAATGATGAAACCCACGAAGAAAACGAGCCTGAGCAGTAACTTGAAGCTTTTGTGCATCAGTCATGTCCGTTGCTTTAGCAACTAATTGTAGCGTTATGTTTGTCATACCAACGCCATCATAACAAGCATTCCACTTATTCAGAACGCTTCCATTGTTAGGCAATGTTTCATACCTTTCAATAGGGTTAAGTTGGTTCTGATCCGAAGCCTCCGTTCCCTTATATGCTTCCTCAGACCGAACACTTCCCCATACCCAGTTCATAGGACTCGTGTACCAAGCTGCAACGTTGGCGCCTCGCAAAGTTCTGTAAGCCTGTATCAATGAACCTTGAACCCCCGCTGCATTAGCCAAAGAGGCCTCAGATATTGCGCCCAATGGATTTCTTTCCAGAAATTCTTCATTGCACGAATAGATAATGGTTGTGCAAAATAACCCTGTGGCTAGAATTGCTTTAAATTTATTTTTCATCATTAAAAATTTTATCGTTAAAATCCAAAATTAACACCAATCATAAATATCTGAGGAGAGGGAGTTCTGAATTGATCAACTCCCATAGACAATTCACCGCCCTGAATATTAATATCAGGATCAGGACCAGAATAGTTTGTTATCGTAAATAGGTTTTGGCCTTGTACATAAACCCGTGCTCTGCTTAAACCGACTTTACTTAAAGCACTAGCTGGCAAAGTGTAACCGATTTGAAGTTGACGCAATCTTAAGAAAGAACCTCTTTCAATATAATAATCTGTAGAGATTGAGCCTGAATAGGTGTCATTAGCATTTAAAATCGGCAAGGTTCCACCCGTGTTGGTTGGCGACCAAGAGTCAGTAAGAACTCGTTCGCTCACGCCACCCACAAAACCTCTAAGATCTGTCCACCATTTAGTATAATTATATATTTCGTTTCCATAATTCCAAAACAAAAATGCAGTAAAGTCAAATCCTTTGTACTTAAGGTCAACATTGGTGCCTAGCTGAAACTTTGGAATTGGACTGCCCAAGAAAGTTTGATCAAGGTTGTTTATTCTACCATCGTTGTTTGTATCTTGAATTTTCCATGAACCTATCCTTTTGTATGGCATGGTAGCATGAGCATCAACTTCTGCCTGATTTTGGAAAATACCTTCTATTTTATATCCCCAGAAAGTTGATAAAGACTGCCCTGCTTGAGTTCGCTGGATCGGTGCTAAACGCCCACCACCTTGTTCAAAGAAGGCGACTCCATCTGCATCTAACTTCTGTGCAATATTCTTAAAACTGGTAAAGTTAACACCAACGTCATAAGAAATTCCAGTACCACCAATATTACCTCTCGTGGAAACAGTTGCATCAAAACCTTTATTAACCATTTCGCCAACATTTATTTGAGGTTGACCCAAAACTGGAGCTAAGCCATTTCTTTGTCTTCCCACAAGCAAGTCCTTGGTGGTATTATTAAAATACTCTATTGAAAAATCTATTTTACCATCTAATAATGAGGCATCAATACCTACGTTAATCATCTCAGCTGTTTCCCATTTGGTAGCTGGGTTTCCAACTACCTGAGGTCGGTAACCAATTGCGACTGCACCGTTATTTCCAGTAATATCATAAGCAGTTGAGTTTAAGCCTGCCTGAAAGAATGAGAAAGAATTGGTAGCACCAACATTGCGCTGGCTACCCATCTGACCCCATCCGCCACGCAATTTAAGATCTGTAACTACAGACTGACCTTTCATAAAACTCTCTTCCGAAATTCTCCATCCTGCACCTACAGCTGGAAAAACTGCTGATCTATTTTCTGGACCAAAAACAGAAGAAGCATCCCTTCTTAGCGTGACACTCATCAAATACTTATCGTTGTACTGGTATTCCGCTTTACCAAAAACTGAATAAAGTGCTCTGGGCGTTGAAGGTGCTCCGTTATTTAGAGGCAAATTTTTACCTGTATTAATTGACACAAAATCAGGGTCACTGAAATCATAGTCTATTCTTGAAGCTCCCAAGCTGCGAAACTGCTCAAAAACAGATTCCATAGCGGCAAAAATTTTCACATCATGCTTTTCTGCAAATGTTTTACCGTATTGAATGCTGTTAGTCCAAGTCCAAGAACCGCCTCGGAAAAAGTATTCATTAAAGTTGTTGTTTTTCTGATTTTCCGCTCTTTCGTAAGAAATCCATGTAAAGCTTGATCCATTGCCCACGCGCTGATCAACCCCAAATGAACTAGAAAGAGTGAAATCTTTCAAGAAATTGATACGAGCGTAGATATTACCAAAAATGTTAATACCATTAAACTTATTGTTCTTTCCGCGAGTTAATCCGGCTACCGAATTGGTTCCGTTACCTGATTCTCCCACACCATTACCCGCAAAGTTGCCTTGTATGTCATAAACTGGCAGATAAGGAACCATGCGGTAGGCTTGAGCCCAAGCGCTACCTTCTCCAGAAAAATCTAAACCTCCGCCTAAATCTTGAGGATTACCACCGCCACCGCTTTGATCGGTAAAAGTAACTTGCATATTTTGACCAACGGTTAAAAATTTAACAGGGTTAAACTTTGTATTTGCGCGAACTGAATAACGGTTATAGTCTGTGAATTTATAAACTCCCTCTTGACCGAAATAGTTAAACCCGAGCGAGTACTGAGCCTTATCACCTCCGCCTGTGGCACTTATCTGGTGGCTCTGCATAGGTGCTACCTGGGTAGCTTCTCGGTGCCAATCGGTGCCAACACTTGTATCATATATCTGATAAGGACCATATGAATCAGGATTTAAATTTGGGAAAACTCTGTAATTTCCTGGAATTGGCGTGTTATTGGCTCCATTCACGTTCATAGCAGTAAATAGTTGCGATGGAACTGTTGGTGTTGCACCATTGCCAAATATCTGACTGTTATTTGCTATACCAGCACCGGCATAAGAACGCCATAAGTAATCTGCGTATTGCTGTGTATTTAGCATTTTTGGATAAACTCTATCCGGTAAAGACTGAATGCCATAGTAACCATCGTACGAAACCTCATGCTTACCGTTGCTACCCGACTTAGTCGTAACAACGATTACACCGTTTGCAGCGCGCGATCCGTAAATTGAGGCTGATACAGGATCTTTAAGTACCTGAATAGATTCAATGTCTTGAGGGTTGAGTGTATTGGCATTATCTGTAGGCACACCATCGATTACATAAAGTGGATCATTGTTACCAAAGGAAACAAACCCACGAATACGCACCTTTGAGGCTGCCCCAGGTGCTCCTGTACCACTTACAGTTACACCCGCGGCTCTTCCTTGAAGCATTGAACTGAGATTAGCAGCAGGTTGCGCAAGTGTGCTTTTTGCATCAATAATAGCAACGGAACCGATGATGTCCGCTCGTCTTTCACTGGTATAACCAGTAACAATGATTTCATCTAACTGCTTAACATCTACCTTTAGGTTGACGTCAACTGAGGTGCTTGACCCTGCCGCTACTTCTTGAGAAAGATATCCGATTGAAGAAAAAAGTAGCCTAGCTCCCGAACCAACCGAAATCGAATATTTGCCAGAAGCATCAGTAACAGTACCATTCGAGGTTCCAACAACCAATACGTTTACACCGGGCAGGCCAGAACCATCTTCATCTTTAACGGTTCCTGATACGCTTCTATCTTGTGCCAGCACCGAGAATGAGCCGGCTAACCACAAGAAAAGAAGCATGATGTGCTTTGCTTTGCTGTACAGTTTTTTCATAATCATTTAATTAGTTTAATTGTTTAGGTTAGAATTTATAATAAGGTAAAGAAGTGTTCATAAAATATTAATGTGCTTTTAAAGCATTCAACGAAATAAAATTATTAATCCATCTTATACTAAAATTTATCCAAAATAATTTTACAATCGTTACCGCAATCGATTTCGAAAACAATTTCTGATCTTTCTAAATCCAATATTTTCGTTTTAATCAGGCTAACAGACATTAGTTTCAAACACTTCGTGTGGCCGCACACATTGGTATATGTGTGCGCACACACAATGTATAAATTAACTTTTATATTTACAAAAATATTAACCGAAACTTCATTTGAAACTGACTGGCGTACTCCACAGATCATGAAACCAAATATTATTCGGATTAAAGATATCGCCAAAATGGCTGGAGTCTCAGAAGGAACTGTTGACAGAGTACTACACAAACGTGGTAAAGTTTCGAAGTCTTCAGAGGATAGGGTAAATAAAATTCTCAACAAGATTAATTACCGACCGAATTT
>Ga0209181_10012697_pt1 | contig 10623 bp, 9 predicted proteins | sample MAT05_FD_187208 | JGI IMG/M metagenome (GOLD analysis project Ga0209181, IMG submission 187208) | Freshwater microbial communities from Lake Fryxell liftoff mats and glacier meltwater in Antarctica - MAT-05 (SPAdes) (version 2) | ecosystem: Environmental > Aquatic > Freshwater > Ice > Liftoff...
ATTCCAGCTTCCCAATCTTCTGGTGTTATTAACTGCTCAGCTAACCAAGAGAAGGTTGCTGTTGAACTTTCCAAGTGCTGTTGATGCCGCTGACGATCGGCTTCCGCTTGAATTTCTGCTGCGGTTATAGTGATGCCTTTCGCCTTTGCCGTTTCGCTGATAATTTGCTGGGATATTAACCGTTTATAAGTATCCTTTAAAGTGATTTCTCGCTTTAAAAAATCAACAATGGCTTCGGGCTGAATGGATTGAGCTGGTGAGCAAATCATGGCTTAAGATAATGTTGTTAAATTTGAATAGGTTAATGTGGATGTACCAGATGCATTGACTGTATTAAGAACGATCGCTTGAATTCTATTATTATCTGACCGAATTAAGGTTGCATCAAAAATCCCATTCCCATCTGAGTCAAAGACTTCAAACACAATATTTTTCAAAGTTTCGGCACGACTAGCCCTACCCTTTGCTACCTGAATTACATCGCCTTGTGCAGCATTAAAATCTGTAATTACATCAGCTAAATTGAGAGCAATGACTCCCTTGCTCAAAACAAACCGATCAGCTCCTCCATCTCCAGTCAGCCAGTCTTGACCCAAGTTACCCACAAGTGTATCATTGCCCTCTCCGCCAGCCAGCCAGTCGTCTCCCCGCCCTCCCCGCAAAGTATCATTGCCGCTGCCTCCGGTCACCCAATCGTTGCCGCCTTTTCCCCACAAATGGTCATGACCGCGATCGCCCCACAGTTGATCATTGTGCCGTCCGCCTCGGAGAACATCGTTGAATCTGTGACCTCTAACGAACTTACCATCTTGATGAAACTGTTTAGAAAAACTTGATGCACTGATCAATATAGGTGAGATGGCGATCGTAGAAATAGATGAGCTATCGGGGCTAGAGATTACCGAAGAAGAATCAGGAGGTACATCGGTGATTAAGTTTGTAGAATGGATAGGGGATGTATTAAAGGACGGGTCAGGGTTAGGTGCTGCAACGCTAGTGCTAACGGTTGCGCCCTGTGGAGAAGAGGTGGCGATCGCGCTCCCGCTACTTGATGTGGCACCAGGAGTATAAATCTGCTGGCTATTTGTAGTTTGGGAGCCGTTAACTCCATTAGTCGAAGTAGCCGTTGCGCTACTCCCTGCACCTTCTGTCGAAACAAAAGAACTACTAGAACTTTGACTAGAGTCAGATACGAGCCAATTTGGTGTAGCCATTGTAATGCACCTTCCTCGTTCAATTATGGTTTACCATCTATCGATTAAATAAGAGATGAAGCAACATTAGTACTAACGGTTGCTTCATCTGGAGAAGATGTGGCGATCGCGCTGCTGCTACTTGATGTGGCACCAGGAGTATAAATCTGCTGACTGCTTGTGGTTCCAGGACTGTTTCCATTTGTCGAGGTAGCAGTTGAGCTACTCCCGGCACCTTCTGTAGAAACGAAAGAACTACTAGAGCTTTGACTATGCGCTTGACCATCAAATATGACCCAATTTGGTGTAGCCATTGCGATGCCTCTTCCTTATTCAATGATGGGTTACCACCAATAACTTTTTCTCTCAGTTGTTTGAACCGAATAGGTATCTTGTCCATTGGAGGCGTAGGCAGTTCCTTGCGCATAGGCGGTGCTATGACTTGAACCTTCTCCCTGGTAAAGATTAGCCCGAGTATCTGTATAAGTTTGAGTAAACCGACCTACTGCAACAGCATTGGCGTTGGCAGCACTGAAATCTTGTGAAGCGTAGGTATTGACTTGCACATTAGCATATACTCCTCCTTGAACTTCGCTAGCTCTATAAATGTCAATTAAAGTCAGATAATTTAGTTGATCAATTTTCATCCTTACGTTCCTCATTACGGCATTAATTAAGTGTTCAGAATGCCCCTGGCAAACAACAATAGAAGATCACTGAAAGTTATTTTTATTTAACTTTCAGTGATCTTCTTGAAGTTGAAGTTTAAACTTCTCCCAGATTCTCTAGGAGCAAATCGCTTTACAGCATCAATGCTCAGAGGAGCATTAGACTCTACTAATGGTTAGCTGCCGCAATGGATGAACTAGTCGCAGACGATTGAAAGCCTTGGATGACAAAAGCATTTGTATAGGTTTGTGCATCCGTATTGCGACCGTAGGCATTTGCATGTGCATCTGCCACAGCGACGTTGCCATAAACGTCTGATGTCACGTAGATGTCCTTGTAGTCGTACAGGTAGAGGGACGTGTTGCGGTAATTACTGTTACGAGATCCTCCCACCAAGTCAGTGGATGCAGAAGAAACTTCGTTCAGATAGTTAAGATCAGAAATCAACATGAGATTGCTCCTTAGTTGTTGTTTAGGAATCAAGAATCGTTAGGTTGTAACTTAGTTCAAGGGAATCACAAATTTGTAATTCAACTTGAACGATTACTTCCTAAGAATAGGGGGTTGTTCTGATTTTGACTTGCCATTTTGGCAGATTCTTTGAGGTTGATTACACGGATAAATTTTCATGAGAAATCGTCTGCACTTGCTCTTCAGAGAAGCTAAGTGCAGACGACTCATCAGTATTATTTGGCTACAAAGCCATTAGATCCATCGAGTAATCCAAGGCGGTAAACAAGATGGCGCACGGCTTCCACCTCGCACACTATTAATCTGAGTTCGATCGCCTTCGCCTTCTTGTTCTAAAGGCTCTAAACAATTTAAATCCTTAATTCGGTTAGCAAAAGAGAGATTGGAATTAACCTGGCGATCGCCCAATCTATTATCTTTCAGAATGCGAGCATACGTCCGGTAAGGAATGTAATCGATCGGGTTATAGCCGATCGAATGCAGCATTAAGACACAAGCCCAGGAATACTTACCATCGACGATCGCCTCGATTACCTGAGTCATTTGTTCAGGGGGCACGATTCTGCAAGATTGCAGGGTTGCGCGATTCTTGGAGGGATTAAAGCTGACGTTCATAATGTCAATCTCAGGGTAGATAATAAGAGACGTGTAGGAACCGGGTAGGGGCGAAGCATTTACAGGATGTCTGAAAAGTTTTTATTAAGCACTTCATCCTAGAAGATCCCCCTAAATCCCCCTTAAAGAAGGGGGACTTTGAAGTTCCGAGGTCTCCCTTCCTTAAGGGTTGGGGGGATCGAGTGTAAGAATCTCGTGATTCATTACTTTCCAAACATCCTCTTACAGGGAAATGCCACTTTTTTGCATTTGCTTCAGCGGCTCAAGTAAAATGTCGATAATCCGGCGCTGGCGTGTGACAACTTCAGCCGTTGCAGTCTGTCCAGCTTTGAGTAGGTTCGTTTTTCCGCCGATAGTAGACTGATTTAGGGCAACTTCAATACGATAACCCGATCCTAACTGCTCATCCACTATGGCATCAGGAGCAATGAACAAAACTTTTCCAGAGACAGTTCCATAACGTTGGTAAGGAAAAGCATTAAACTTCATCCTAACGGTCATTCCTTCTTTAACAAAGCCTGCTTCCTGATTGGGTAAAAAAGCCGACAGAACTAGCGATGCTCCATTTGGCATAATTTCAGCAAATGTTTCACCCGGTTTTGTCACTTCTCCGATATTATGTACCTTTAAATCAGTGACAACGCCACCGACCGGAGCATAAATAAATGTGTACTCTAACTTGGTTTTAGCTGCCTTCAGCGAGTTCTCGGTCGTTGCAATTTTAGATTGCAATTGGCTGACTTGAATATTCAACTGCTGCAATTTTTGTTGTGCTTCAAGCTGGCTCTGTTGACCTTCCGCTTTTGTTTGCGCTAGTTTTGCTTGCAGTTGTGCGGCTGAAGCTGAGGCTCTTTGCAAATCACCTTGGTTTTGGGTAACGGTTTGTTGTCGTTGTCGCAAAGTCTGTTCCACATCGAACAAGTGATCTTGAGCGATCGCCCCTTCATCAACCAGAGGCTGGAGGCGATCCAGACGATCTTGATAGGCGGTCATCTCGGCTTGCAAATCTGTTAATAGTTGGCGGTAGGTATCAGCATCGGTTTGAATCTCAGCGATCGCCGCCACTTGAGACTGCATCTGCGCAGATGAAATAGCTTGCCTTGTCTGAATTTCCAGTTGAGTCTGAGCGATTAACCCCTTTGTTTGTGATAATTGCAGCCGATCTGCCTGGATGCTTTCCTGTAAGCCTTCAATTTCGTTAGTTGCCAGTCGATGATCTAATTCGGCAAGCATTTGCCCTGCCTTTACCTTTTCTCCTTCTCGCACCAAAACCCTTGCCACCTCTGCTTGTGCAGTGGGCTGAACTTTGTAGATCTCGCCCTTAGGAATCAGTTTTCCGGGGGCAGTGCTAACTTCTTGAATTTGTCCAAACCATGCCCAAGTCCCAAAAACACAGCAAAACAAGACTCCAGCCACTGCTAAGTGCCAGGGCAAATTTGAAGACGGCTGATCAAGCACATTTTGGAGTGTGGGACTCCAGTGGGTATCCGAGAGATGGCGAGTAGGCGCAGGAGAGTGAACCGGAGGCGTGGGCGCAGGCGCAAAGTTTTCTGGAGCCGCGACCCCACCCCGAATTGACTTTGCTTCTGGGTCAGGCAGCGGCGTGAAAGCCATCCCCGTCAGATCAGCGATCGCCAGTTGTTTGGTTAAACGATATCTACGAGAGGGCGTAGAATCTGCATTGATTAAAGAACTAACTGAAGAATGGTGCAAGCGCATAGAGGTATTCCTTTTAATCAGAAGTGAATAGACTTTAAGTACCAAGCTGTTTTAAATGTTGAGTTTATGTGTCGTCAATCTCATAGCTCTAGCTGTTGCTGAGCCAAATGATAGTAAAGACCGCGTGAAGCAATTAACTCTGTATGCGTCCCTTGTTCGACGAGATTGCCTTGATCAATCACTAAAATATTGTCCGCATTGCGAATAGTAGACAAACGATGGGCGATCACAAAGATAGTGCGCGCCTCTTTGGAAGATCTGCCGCCAATTTGCATCAAATTGAGTTGAAAGCGGCTTTCCGATTCAGTATCTAAAGCGCTGGTAGCTTCGTCAAGAATTAAAATGCGGGGATTTGCTAGCAGTGCCCGCGCGATCGCAATTCGCTGTCGTTGTCCTCCCGATAAACAAACTCCTCGTTCTCCCACTTTAGTGCTGTAGCCGAGGGGCAAACTTTGAATAAATCCATGTGCCTCAGCGAGCTTTGCGGCGGCTACGGCTTGTTCTAAAGAGTATTCTGAACGGTAAAGCGTAATGTTTTCTAAAATCGTTCCTGAAAATAGAAAACATTCCTGCGGAACGACTCCGAATTGCGATCGCAAAGATTGCTGTGAAACATGCCGAATATCATGACCATCAACCAAAACCCGCCCATGATTGGGTTGATATAACCCTTCTAGAAGGTTGACTAGAGTGGTCTTTCCAGAGCCACTGCGCCCCACAATGGCAATCATTTGTCCTGACTCAGCCTCAAAGGAAATATTTTGCAGTGTATTCCGTTCCTCATCCTCGCTGTACCGAAAAGTAACATTCTCAAAGCGCACATCACCCCGCAAGCAGGGCAGCACCAGTAGAGATTGTCCAGGTAAAGCTTCCGGCGAGGCTTCAAACACATCATCGAGCCGTTCGACAGAAATCAAGACATCTTGCAGTTCATCCCAGAGATTGGCTAAAGCAATAACGGGACTAATCACATAACCCATCATCATATTGAACGCGACAAATTGCCCGATCGTTAGCTGATCTTGAATCACCAGCGTTGCTCCATACCACAGCAATGCAGTACTGCCAATGGTATTAATCAAACCACTGAGCGCTTGCAGCTTGATGCCCAGTTTTTGCCCACGAAATTGGGTATTCATCTGACGGGTTAAATGATCTTCCCATCGCCACCGGATCTCTCGCTCAGAAGCGACAGCTTTAATCGTATTGATCCCCGTTATCATTTCCACCAAAACCGAGCTTTGATCGGTTGTTTCTTTAAAGACTTCCCGTGATATCTGGCGCAGCATTGGCGTCGCTGCTAAGGTCAACAGCAAAATGGGCGGAATCAGCAGCAGCACCAGCATTGTCAATCGCCAGTTATAGTAGAGCATTAGCCCCAAATAAACAAATCCGGTTAAAAAGTTTAACCAGGCTAAAACAACCTGCTGAATCAAAAATCTTTGAATTTTTTGATTTTCTTGAACACGGGTCAGAATATCACCTACCCGTCGAGCTTCAAAAAACTTTAGAGGCAAAGAAAGAGTATGGCTAATAAAACCACTAATTAAAGTCAGATCAAGACGATTCGACAAAAAGCTTAATAAATATTGTCGGACTGCGGATAGAGCAATATTTCCCAGATTAAATAACAGCAGCCCTAAAGCAAAAACGTTCAGAGTATTTAGGCTTTTCTCCACCACAATGCGATCGAGAATGACCTGAGTAAAGAGCGGCGTAACTAACCCAAAAATCTGAATCAGCACAGAAAAGAGAATGATTTGCAGAATCAGGGAACGGTAGGAAAATAACGTTCCGAAATAGCGCCCAAAGGATGATTTTGGAGTTTCAGATTCAGATAGTTTCGGGGTCGGTTCCAGCAGCAAGGCATAGCCTGTCCAATGCTCTTGAAAGGCGGCGCGCGTAACGGTGCGTCGTCCAAGTGCAGGATCTGCCAGGATGACTCGATCGCCTTTGATTTGATAGACCACGACGTAATGCATCCCTTCCCAGTGAGCAATCCAGGGATCGGTTTGTTCTGCCATGCGCACTAGATTGGCTCGCACGGGTCGGGCGTGAAAGCCAACATTTTCTGCGGCGTTGGCTAATCCTTTGAGCGATGTGCCCGATCGCCCGACATTGGCTTGCTCTCTCAAAACATGAATGGGAATGGAGTTGCCCCAATAAGCGCAGAGCATTGCCAAACAAGCTGCACCACAATCAGAGGAACTTTGCTGCTCTATCCAAGGGTAGCGCTGGAGAAAATTGGATAGACGACGATTTAGGGGTTTTGGAAAGGCGATCGCTTCCCGTACCGATGGGGCAGCGGTCTCTACATTAGATGGAACCTTCTGCTTATGCAAATACTGGTGCAAGTGGGGCGATCGCGCGATACCCAACTTCACGGGCAGCTTCGGTACAGCCTGAGAAACTTCTGCACCCGCATTTAATGCTGACGTATTTGCTGACGTGTTTAAATTAGGAATAATTGCATGGGCAGCTTGCCATTGGTCGCCAGGTAAGACGTATACTCGTAAGTCAGTTTGGGCAATCCAATCAGGTGGGGTGGTTTCTGGATAGCCCCAACTTATCGCAGAGGGATGGTCAGAATTGGCGGCATGGGCGGCATCTGCTGCACTGAGGATGGTGCCCTGTCGGAGCCAAAAATGACCCGTATCACCTGACGTTACTTCAGTTAAAGATTCACCTGCCGTAATGTATTGCTCTGTTAACAGTGGTATCAATTGTTCGAGTTGGCGGCTTGAACAAGACTCTAGCGAAGTTGCCGTCTTGAAAAAAATCATCCGTTCTCGCTGAAGAGCCGCTTGCTGTAAATGCGATCGCAACAGTGGAAACTTTTCTAGCCAAGGTGCTAGCTGATTTGCCGCGAGTCGAGCAATTTGCACGGTTCCAGCAGCAATAGCTCGATAAGACAAAGGCGTAGAGCTGAACAAATGATCTGCTCCAAATCCATCATCCATGTTTAATAACATCGCAGTCACTGCTCTTGGGTGATGATTCCCTTGGCAGAGCAGCCGCACTTGACCCTGACAAACAAAATAGAAATCTGAAATGACATCTTGGTCATCCTCTAATGAGGTCGCCAGAATTTCTTCTCCCAGTTGAAAGTAGCGTGTTTCCAACGCTTGAATGATCTGCGAAATAACGGCTGCATCAACCTGTTTCGCCGTCAGCATCTGGGCGATCGCTGACAGGTTTTCCGAAGATGCCGAAGGCGAGAAGCTAGAATTCAATCCTCGCACTTTGAGATTGTGGCTCATGACAGAACCTCATTGGTTTTAAGATCTTTAGTTAGCTCGACTTTCGCACTTCTGGTTGTACCCAAAAATGCCAACAAAAATACTCTCTTTGGCAGAGAAAACAGAACGCTACATTGACACTCTAAATCAAAGATTTAGAACAAAAAATTTAGCCAGTCACCAGGCTCATGACCCTGCAAGCGCAAATGGTCGATGACCCTAAATCGTAAAGCTTTTGAAATTAGTGTTGCTCGAAGGTGCTGATTCGACATCACTAATCAAAAATATGAATCGATAAAGCTCTAAGGTTAAGGAAAAATAAGTTTAGGGAATTTGCTAGACCTTCAACATTTTAGGGAATGTCAAAGAATCAATGAGTCAGAGCACTTCCGACGCCGAAATGCTGCTGAGCAGAGTTGAGATGTAATAAGCAGGAGTAGACGCAATCATGAAAACCTCGCTTAATGCAATGACCATTGATGATTTCAAAACTATTAATGAACTCAACTTGACTTGAGTTCAACCTAACTTGAGTTCAACCTGGTCTATGGACTAATCTCGATCTTTATAAAGCTAGACTCTATAAAGCCATGACATACTTCGTAAGCTCAATCTGACATGTTTGTAACATAGTATCAGACATCTGCATAAAAGCTAGTGACTCTACGGACGACTGTTGCAATAAAAACTTAATGCAGTTTCATAAGTGCCCGTGAGTTTACGGATATTTCTCTCGACAACCCTTAACGTTTGAACCTTGGCGGGGCATGAATTAGCAGATTTTTTACCTGATTTTTATCTGACTATCAAAATTTTGGGCAAGATGAAAATCTTAAGATGAAAATCTCAAACTGTTCATGAACTCTTTATAAAAAACCAAAGAAATTCATGACTTCTTCATAAAAAACTAATGATTTTACATTGGTGTAAAATTTGACATTACCCATGTCAGTAGTTGCAACCAAACGGACTACTGTGTAAAAAGTCACCATTTCTTACGTAATTTTTATCTGACTGTGAAGAATTAGCCTAGATAAAAACTGCAAGATAGAAGCTTCTGAAACATCTACAGATGCTTTACAGAGAGCAGAAGGAATTCATTATCTTTTTACGGAAAGTCCGATTAACTTATATAGGATAGGGCGAACGCATACGTTTCTTAACACACTATATCTAGCGAATCTAGACTTCGGTAACACTAAAGTGAAGACCAAACATTCTCAATAAGCACTTGTTGATGAGAAGATTCGCAATAAACTGCCTCATATCTCGCCCTATTGAGATATTAAGAAACGTATGCGTTCGCCCTACTTATATAAGACTTACGCATTGACAGAAAAGCCAAAGTAGCAAATAAGGTTCTCAACACTTTGAGCTTGATTTTCTTGCTCCTTTCTACCCGGTCTAAACCCCAGAAGAGGGGTTTGTAAAGGGCTGAAACGACCTAAATAGGTTAGCTCAGATCTTGCACCTTTCTCAACAAGCCACTTTTTTGACGAGAAACCAGGGTTTTGAAGCTTACTTAACGGCGGAAAATCGGGTTAATGATATTGGTGCAAGATCTGAATTAGCCCACAATAAGTCTATTTTGTACAATGCGTAAGTCCTATTATACTAATTTTAAAGTGCAACGTTTAGTAGTGCTCAGTGATTCAACTCCATGAATGACTGAGATTTTAATCCCTCGTTTTCACAACAGAAAATATCAACAGGAAATACAATGACAAAAACAGCAAGATACTTAGACAAAGTTACAAACTCAAGACAACCCCTAACGAAAACTTCATCTTGCAGAGGAGAGGATGCGATCGCGGTGCTCCTAAACCAGACTCGCAGCCTCATGGGAATCGCCACAGTCAGATCTGCTGATGCGATCGCAGCTAGCCAAGCCAGAGCAATTTCCACTGAAAATTTTGTTTTCAAAAACTTTAATCAATCTTTGATTGCCACCCAAAGCGCCACCGATACCAACAGCATCGTATCGAGCGAAAACAACAGTATTATTGCTGCGTCTAACGCAGATGCGTTTCTGGGTCTAGATCCTATCACTGGTAAAGACTTTGGGATAGGCAGCATCACCAATGAGGTAACGGGCGAAGGCAGCATCACTGGAGTAGCTGGAGGATTTGCCAGCGTTGCAGGCACTTTTTTTGTCCATGCAGGAGAAACGTTTTCATTTGAATTTTCAGGGTATTTGCAGATGAATACAAGTTTGCAAAACGCAGAGACTCAGACGGCAAATACCGCCGGCAGAATTGCATTTGGTGTATATGACGTTACCCGTAAACCTACCCGCTTAGATTTCTTAGAAGTGACCAGTGGCTTGGATACACCGGGTGATCGAGATTTCTTAAATTTTCAAACCAGCGGTAATAATATCAGCCTGAATCCGCAGCAAACTCGTTTTGAGCGTCAGACCGGCAACCTGGAAGAGTCCACTTTTGTTTCTATTGTCGGAAAATATAAAACTCAACCGTTTAAGCGAGATACGCTCCTAGTATTAGGAGACTTAGCCCTTGCGCTAAAGCCACCTTTAGAGCCTTACATGTACCGGAAATGCCAACTGACTGACTCAAAACCGTATACCCTCCAGATCCCAGAAGACGCGATCGCAAATGGGACATGTGCAGCCTTTTAATGCAGTGGCGTAATTTAATCCAGGAACGTAAAAGATTGCGGTAGAAATAACTCAACACCTTTGGCTTAGTTACCCTGCT
>Ga0209181_10012702_pt1 | contig 10620 bp, 9 predicted proteins | sample MAT05_FD_187208 | JGI IMG/M metagenome (GOLD analysis project Ga0209181, IMG submission 187208) | Freshwater microbial communities from Lake Fryxell liftoff mats and glacier meltwater in Antarctica - MAT-05 (SPAdes) (version 2) | ecosystem: Environmental > Aquatic > Freshwater > Ice > Liftoff...
CACTTTAATCGCTTGAGAGAGGGTGTTTCGCATATGGGATTCGATATCTATTAATGCTTAATGTTTTACCATCTTGCTGGAAGGAGACTCTTCCAGCGTATGAGAATATAGGCATAAGCTAAATCCATCTAAAACATCAAGAGGCTGACAAAATGCACAATAATATGCTTGTAAAGCTTTCATAAACAGTCCGGTGTCGCTCACTGAGGTGTTACTTGCCCATTAAGATGGTACTTGGAAGAAAACCTACAGCACTCTTCATTTCTATGGAGTACAGTGAAATCCTGAAAACCTTCGCCTAGCAGAAACTCTAGACGTTTCAAGGAATGCCATAAAGTCCAAAAGTGCTGTAGCTTGTCCAGAGACTACGCCTACGATCGCCAAGTTGCTCTCTTTAAGCAGTAGGACTTATTAGCCTCTTAATTAAGTGCATATCTACTGAATTTGTTACAGAATTAGTACTTACTTTCCCTGTCTTCCTATGCCCATTACTCCCCTCAGCCGAATCCAAATCGCGATCGCTTGGTGTCTTGCATATTCCCATTCTCAGCCTCGTAGCTTAATCCTTCAGTCTTTGCGAAATCATTTCTATCATCATCAACCCCATAGCATTGATTTACAACCGAGCGTCAATGCTGCCACAAATTTGGTCAACGATGAATTCGCCTATCCACACACTATTACCGATCTCCAGGCGCTAATCCAGGCTAACCCGTTACTATGGAACCTGAAAATTGGACTCGTTTATGGAGGAGCCACAAAAATTAAGCAGTACGTGTTTGAACTGCCCAAACTTCAAGAAATTCGCGGTGCTTCTGCCCTACTCGATAATATCAACCTCGTTGATTTGCCTGCCTTTTTTCATGCTGAAACAGAAACAGACAGTCGCTACTTTTCCGAATGTCAACAAGCAAAAGAATACTGTATCAATATTCGGGAAGAGTGGCTTAATCAAGATCAACAATTTCAGGGACTCTCTGACGCACTCATTCCAGAATTGATCATCTATTCCACAGGTGGCAATATTCTTACATTCTGTCCTGCTGCATTAACTGATTCGTTAGCAAATGCGATTGAGAAACGTTACACTCATGAAACTTTAACCGCAAATTCCTGTGCCGTGGGCGCGATCTTTAAGCCCCTTGAAATGAGGCTGGGCTTATTGCCGGATCAAATTTCTGAGCAAACCTTCTGGTTTGAAACCTACCAGAAAGCCTATAAGAACTCAGAAAGTCAAGATTTTATTTCTGCTTATATTCGTCCTATCGCTCAAAATCCAACAGATACAGAACTATGGGCAGCGTTTCAGCAACGCAAAAGCTTCAATGAACTAGTTAGTAAACTCGCGGTTCTCTTTAATCAGCGGCGAAGTGGTAACTCTGCCGATCGCCGCCCCGATCGCCGTTTCCCGCCCATGTTTGAATCCCACCCTTACCTGCATCGTGACGGTAGCGAAAACCGTTCAGCAATTCTGCAAGCGAATCTCCTACCTGGTCAACCCTGGTATTCCGAGGCTGCTGTTCGCAAGCGATTGGTCGGACAAATTGTTAAACGAGAAGGTAGTTCCAATGCTTGGTATCGCACAACCGGATTATCTTGGCAACCCAATGCTGAGATGAAGAGTTGGGTTCGCAAATTTGAAGTATTTTTGAGTGAACCTAATAACCCCTACTGCTACCGCTTAGAGAATTCTGTGAGTGAAGCCCGATCGCTCCACGAAATTGGCAATGCTTGCAAAGGCTTTGTGGCTTACATTTACGCTGATGGCAACAACATGGGCGGATATATTCAGCAAATCACGACACCGCAAGCCTACCAACAATTTAGTCGAGATGTTTTTGAGGCAACCGAGCGGTCTGTCTATGCTGCCCTAGCGACGCATCTCCAACCCCACCAACTCAATGGACTCACTGATCCTGAAAGTTCAGGTCGCAATGGTGAATGGATTCATCCCTTTGAAATCATTACCATTGGAGGCGATGATGTGATGTTGGTTGTTCCCGCAGATCAGGCCCTAGCGATCGCTAAAACGCTAGGCGAGCAGTTTGAAGCACACTTGGCAGAGATAGAAGATTACCGGATTGAGGGGCAAGATAATCTTGAAGCAATTCATCGCTACTGTCCTACAGCAGCAGCACGATCGTCTAGCTGTTTGAGTATGTCTACAGGTGTTTTGATCACTGCTGTGACCACCCCTATTTACTATGCAGAGGATTTGACCACTCAATTGATCGAGTCGGCAAAAGAACGAGCAAAGCAGCTTAAGGGTGCTGGTTACCGTGGTGGTACCGTCGATTTCATGGCGTTAAAGTCTGTGACGATGATTTCGTCTAATATCAAGGAGTTTCGCAAATCAGGACTAGTTAAACACTTTTCTACCCAATCCGACGGTCATCAAAACCTAAAGCTTTATGCTGCACCCTACACCTTGCACGAAATAGGAGGATTACGTCAGGCTAGTCTAGCCTTGAAGCAAGCCAACTTTCCGCGATCGCAACTCTACCAAATTCGCAGCCTCCTGAACCGGGGTAGGCGCACAGCCATGTTGAATTACCGATATTTCCGCGTTCGTTTAAATCAAGGGCAACAGGCATTGCAACAGCACTTTGAAGAAAGTTGGTGCAATGCCCAAACTAATCCTGGCAATCTTGCGCCCTGGATGTATCACAGTGATCTAGATGAGCCAAGCCAATCCTACTATGAAACCATTTGGCAGGATTTGGTCGATCTTTATGAATTTACTCCAGAGGCTCAGGAAGACTCGCAGACAATGACTGTGGAGGCGAATTGATGAAATTATCAACTCTCCTTGCTTGTCCCACGGTTCAAACCTACCCCCTTACAGCCATTATCGATTCTGCACTTTGCATTGGAGCTGGAGGCTCTGCTGGGACTTTGGCAGATAAGCCAATTGTCCGTAATGCTGAAGGACGACTGATTATTCCAGGTTCGCACCTGAAGGGAAGGCTGCGGCACGAATGCGAGAAAATTGCTCGTGGTCTAGGTTGGGCGGTCAGTCGGTCTCCAAAACCAAGTGACATGGTGGGACACTATCGCACGCCTACCCACAACGAGAGTCCCCACTGCTTGATTAGCGAAATATTTGGGGATGCGTCGCTGCCCTCTTGCTTAATTGTGGATGACTTAATTTGCATTATCCCCCCTAGCGAGTTACCCCATGAGGTCATTCGTCCGGGGGTTACCCTGAACCGCCGCCGTCGCACTGCCGAAGATCAAAAGCTATATTTTCTAGAAACATCCCCTGCCAATCTTCAACTGAAGTTTACAGGAGAGATTCATTTGGTTAATCCTCCTGTTTATGCCACTGCGTTAATTTGTGCCGGACTTCAGCACATTCATGCTCTTGGCGGCAGCAAGTCGGCAGGCTTAGGTTGGCTAACTTGGCAAAGACCACTCAATATTCCGATTGCAGAAGGGGCTTGGACTGTATTAGGAGGAGCTTCATCATGAGACGAATTCAACTGAAAATCAAAGCTCTGTCGCCCCTCGCTATTGGACGACACAAGCCGGGTGGTTCGATTAGTGAAGTAGAGACATACATTCCTGGAACGGTGATTCGAGGGGCGATCGCCGGGCTGATGATTCGTCAAGCTAACTCAGAAGGGATTGATTTTGCCAATGATCCAGACAGCGATTTCAAAACGTTATTTATCGATGGAGGAGCAATTTTTCAAAATGCTTACCCTGCGATCGCAGAAGTATCCGATGACTTCCAAGTGCGCTCAGAGGTAAAAATTTTACCTGCAACGGCCTTAAGCGCCAAAGGAAAGTCAGGATTTAGACCCAAAGGCAACGGCGTATTTGATTCTCTCCTAGATCGCTTTTGTGCAGAGCAGTTTGGACAAGTTTATGATCCAAACTGCCCCGTAGATGGGGGACGGGTTGATCCGGTCAAAGGATTCTATAGCAGTAAGCAGCAGCAGTACGCCATGCATTCTACTAGCACGCGATTGTTGACTCGTGTGGGTATCAACCGCAGTCGGGCAACGGCAGAAGACCAAATTCTTTATAGCACTCAGGTTCTAGAAGAATTCAAACGTCAAAATGTTCCGATGGTGTTTTCCAGCAACATTCTAGTGGTCGAGGCACTCGCTCAAGAATTCTTTCAGTATCTTAATCACAATGCCAATTCTCTGCGCCTGGGTGGAGCAGTTTCTAGGGGTTTGGGCAAAGTAGAGCTTGATTTGGAACTTAGAGAAACAGCAACTGATTTGGGCGATCGCCTAACTCAATTTAATACAGCCTTGAAAGAACGATGGCAACTCTGGAAGCTGTTCGATGGAACAAAAGCTGATCCTTCGCAAGAACGGCTATTTTTTACGATTGGGTTACAGTCTGATGCAATACTGACAGAAGAGTGGCGACGCATAACCGTCATATCAGAGACAATGCTTCGAGCAGCGGTTGGGAGTTCTTCTGAGAACATAAGGTTAGAAGCGTCTTATAGCAGCTATGACTATCGATCGGGTTGGAATACCGCTTGGGGACTGATGAAGGATACTGAGCTGATGACTGATCGGGGTTCAGTGTATTTGTTTAGCGTTGACAAGCGTGAGGCTGAACATTGGATTACCCCTCTCACTGAGCTAGAAAATTCTGGGATGGGCGATCGCATCGCAGAAGGCTTTGGACAGGTGCGAGTCTGTGATGAGTTTCATAGCATATTTAGGGAGAGAGCCGTATGATTTCACAAACAAATTTGCGAGTTGAACTTACAGTTCAAAAGGGAATTCGAGAAGCAGAAGATGGCATTGTCAAGGCGATTGAGACAGCGTTGGACACTAAAAAGTATGGCAATAATGGAGGTAAAAAAGACCTAGAAGAATCCCAGTTTCGCAATTTGCTCAATGTTGCCACATCCACAAAAAGCACGGAAGTGGTCAAAAACTTTCTACGCTATCAGGTGGGGCGTGATGAAAAGTGGGGACGCGGTAAGGATTCTTTGGCAGAAGCCATTATTGAAGATATCCAGAAACTCTTGAAAGAAAACGCTATTACTATCGCTCAGGATGCTGGCATTACTGAGAATCTGCCTTCTAAAACGAACGAAATTCACATGGAGTTAATTCGTCTATATCTGGGATATGGATCGCGGCATTTGGTGTACAAGCGTAAAGGTATGACAAAAGATACAACCGTGAGCAAATAATTGGCATGAGGAATTTCTCTATGTTTGATACGTTCAAAAATCGCCTTGAGTTGACTGGAACCCTTTCGACGGTTACAGCCTTGCGAATTGGAGCCGGGAAATCGACTGATCCGACTAGCTCTGATTTGCCTGTGATGAAAGATGCGTTGGATCGCCCGTTCATTCCTGGTTCTAGCTTTAAGGGAGCGTTGCGATCGCGCCTCGAAAGCTTTTTACGCAGCATTGATCCAACGTTAGCGCATGATCCGAATGACCTGGTTTCAACGGTCTGGATGCAGCGAGTCAAGGCCTTAAAAGATCAAGCGATCGATGATGCTCAACTCACTCAGTCTTTAGTCAACATCACGGATGCGGTATCGTTACTTTTTGGATCTCCTTGGATTGCCAGCAAGCTTCAGATCCAAGATCTCATGGTAAAGCCTGAGATTTGGTTTGGTCAGTACCAAGAAAGAGACGGTGTGTCGATCGAGCGGGATACAGAAACCGCTGCCGATGGGCGGAAGTATGACTTTCAGGTGGTTCCGGCGGGCACACTTTTTTCGTTCAAGGCGATCGTTGAAAATGCCACAGATGAGGAGCTAGGTCTACTAACGATTGGGCTAACCCAATTTGAAAATGAGATGATTCCGCTTGGCGGCGGACGTTCTCGTGGGTTAGGTGTAGTCCAATTAGAGCTGGAAGAAATGATCTGGATTGATCCAGAGACCCCTGCACAATTTCTGACTTATCTTCAACAACTAGTAGAAGGCGAACTTCAGAGCTACGTCAAAACTGCTGCTGAGATGAAAGAGCTTAAAGCAGCGTGGTCGCTGGCGTTCGTGAACAGCCTTAAAGCTCGATTTGTTGTAGCAGCCCAGTAAATCACTCAGAGCAATCCCAAATTATTTACACTGCTCCCTCACCCCTAAAGTCTCATGCATAAACGTTTAGTGAATCATTGCACAATCGCGCTATCCCTAATTCCAGATGGACCGATTCTGGTGAAATCTGGAAAAGAAGGTGCTGACCCAACCAAGCCTGACATGGAGTTCGTAGAAACTTACTATCAAGGTGGTAAGACGATTTATTTGCCAGGAAGCGGTCTCAAAGGCGCAATTCGGGCGCACAGTGAACGAATTGTCCGCACGGTGGGGCGAGATAAGAAGGATGTGAATAATCCTGCATTACTTTGGGCAAGCGACCCCTTGCATGAGGACTATGAGGATCTAAAAAAAATTCCTAGCTCGGACACATATAAGTTATCGAGCTTTACCGATCAGATGTTTGGCAGTACTGCGATCGCCAGTCGTTTGCGCATTGAGGATGCCTATCCCACTGGAGTCATCAAACTGGAAGAGCGTAATGGCGTGGCGATCGATCGGGTGTTTGGTTCTGTCGCAGTCGGACCTTTTAACTATCAAGTTTGTACCGCTGGAGAGTTTACCACCAAGATTCACCTCAAAAACTTTACTTTGGGACAATTGGGGTTATTAGGGCTGGTGCTACGAGACTTAAACGATGGCTGGTTTGGCATTGGCTTTGGCAAGTCGCGCGGATTGGGCACAGTGGGAGTCAAGTACGTCCAGGCAACGGTGCAGTATCCAGGTTGTATATTAAATGACGATCAACAGATTCAGCAACTCGGACGCAATCAAACATGGGCTGGAACAACGTTGCTAGGTGCTGGAGAATTCCTTGAAACAGCAGAGCACGACAAGTATGGCTTTCCACCGGATGATATCCAACCTAATTTACCTGTAACAGCTCAGGAAATGGACTATGGATTGGGTGTGGAACTGGTTTGGACTGGAGAGCAAGTCAAGGATTTGTTTATGCGATCGGTGAAAGCATGGAGTGGTCTTTTGCAAGGAGTGGGTTAATGAATAATACACGAGTCGGAACGAAGGCGATCGCTTCTGTGGATGGTTTGCGTACTTTTTTAAGCCAGTTTGCTACGGCAGATTGCTATTATTTTGCCCGATGGTCGCATCGTGTGAGTGGTATGGTGCAGGATTTAGACAAGGCTTTTCCGAGTCCAGAAGGACAATTATTTGGCACTCAGTTTGAACTGCGCTGGAAACAATGCCGTGGCAAAGGTTATGAATTGTTGCTATTGCATTGTGAACGATCGGTTGAGGATTGGGGATTTCAGCCTGTGGCTTCGGCTTGGGAGATATCTGAGCCTCTGGGGGCTTATTTATATCAGCATAACGAGACTCGATTTCCTAAGGGCTTTAACTATCCTCCAAATTTAAGATTGCAGCAGCGATATTTTCAAGATGCTGCGACTGCGACGGTTCATTTTGTGGCGCTCACTCTTGCAAGTTAAAGGCTGATTAACCGATGACTCATTCTTCTTCTGCTAATGATTTGGCTCCGAAGCCTTATGAAATGGTGTCTTTTCCTAAGGACTCACCAAGGTTAGCGCGTCCGGTAGGGCACGATCGCTATCAGCGCAATCGGCTTCATGGCACTCTTTATTTAACGCTGCAAGTGCAGACCGCACTGCATGTTTCAACTGGAATTACAGAAATGGGGAGCGATCTCGGCAGTCGCCTCCCGCTAATTAAAACGATGACTACGACCGATCGCCAGCTTGTAATTCAGGGCAGTTCGCTGAAAGGGTGTATTAGATCGGCTTACGAAGCTGTTACAAATAGTACTCTAGCTGTTATTACTTCAAGATATCGAGACAAAATCCCTTCTGATCGACTGCCCTGTCGCGATCGGGAAAAGCTTTGCCCAGCTAGTCGTATCTTTGGGGCAATGGACTGGCAAGGGCTAGTGGAGTTTAGCGATAGTAAATGTGAGAAGAATGAGTTGAGCGTTGGTTTTATGCCTTCGCTCTACAGCCCTCGTTCTGAATGTCGAACATATTTTATCGGCAGTCGAGTTGCGGGTCGCAAGTTTTACTACAACATGACCAGCGTGATTAACAAAGGGGAAAATCGAGGCATTCCCGCTCAACAAGCCAGTCGGCAATACAAGTTCAAAACCGTAATCCAGTACAAGAACTTGCTCCCTGAAGAATTAGGAATTGTGCTGTTGCTTTTAGGGCAAGACCCAAAGTTCCCCATGGCTTTGAAGATCGGTGGAGGTAAGCCGATTGGAATGGGGACAATGACGACAGTGGTGACAGCGATCGCGCACTCTCAAGATGTCCGAAGTCGTTACCGGGAATATGAAGTCCCAAATGCTCAAATTATCGGTTCTGAGATGCGAACGTTTATCGAAAAACAAATGGACGCTGCTTATCAGTCTGACCTACTCGAAAAAGTTCAGTGGCAGCAGCTTGCAACGATTCTTAAGTATCCCGCTACTCATGAACCTCCAGAGGGGATGTATTAATGATGAATAATTTAACTGAAAACCAGTGGAAAATTGCTCATGCGATCGCCCGTCAGATTGTTCAAAATGGTGCGAATGCAGGTGAACTTAAGAAGGCAATGGCATACCTACGTGCCTATGTAGGAGCGCCTGATGGCGGCGCGCAATTTTTCAAATATTTAGCCAACCTGGTGAACGGAGGCGATCGCATTGGTCATAGCAAGCGAACGGTTGAGTATTATCGGGGGCTGAATGAGGTCTGTAGCAAATACCTCAAGCCGCTGCAAGACTCGCCGCAGCTTATGTTAGAAATCTTGGGTTGGTCAGGGCGATTGATTTCTTATTACCAAGCTGCTCCGATTGCAGAACTGACAGAAGCTTCGATGGAGGTTGAATCGGAGTCGGCAAAGCAGGCTGCTATTCGATCGGCAGCAGCAGCGGCGAGGTTTGAAGTCGGGAAAATGGTAGAAGCAACGATCAAAGCTATCAAGGGCAAGGAGGTGACTTATGAACTTCCAGGAAACATCAAACTCACTCAAAAGGAGCCGAAGAAGGCGGATCAATTATCTGTGGGAGACGCTGTGCAGGTGGCGATCGCAGAGTTGCGGGAGACAGGAGTGCCGAAAAAAGTTAGGCTCACTAACTAAGAAGGTGATATTACCCAATACAAAGTCAAGTTATCAATACTTCTGGAAGCCTCTACTTCCAAGCCGTTCTTACACTGTGGGAACAACGATTCTCACGGTGATTCATCATGATCGACTGGCAGGTATTTCTATCCGCCGAGAACTTTGAGCAAGCCTGGGATAAGGTGCGGCGCAACAATGGCTGTGCTGGAAGCGATGGAGAAACGATCGCCCACTTCACACGTAATGCCGATCGCAACTTACAGCAGTTGCGCCGATCGCTCCAAACAGGAATGTATAAGCCTTTGCCCTTGCGATCGCTCTCCATTCCTAAAAAAATACGCTCCAGCCAACCCGGAGAACCGCCCAAAACTGAGTGGCGGGATTTAGCCGTTCCAACAGTGCGTGATCGTATTGTTCAACAAGCGTTGCTAAATTTGTTGCATCCGTTGTTAGAACCTCAGTTCGAGGAGTGTAGTTTTGCCTATCGCCCCGGACGCTCTTATCAAAGTGCCGTGCGTCAGATTGAGCATTGGCGAAAGCAGGGCTACGACTGGGTATTTGATGCGGATGTCGTGAAGTATTTTGATAATATTCAGCATTCGCGACTGTATTCTGAGCTGCAAGAGCGGGTTGATGACCCGGCGGTAGGCAAGTTGGTGGAACGCTGGATAAGCAGTGGCGTAGTGACGGCTGAGGGTTTGATTTTGCCGCCCAAAGGGATTCCTCAGGGTTCGGTGGTTTCGCCGATTTTAGCCAATGTGTATTTTGACGATTTTGATGAGGCGATCGCAGAGTCAGGGCTGAAGCTGGTGCGTTTTGCCGATGATTTTGTGGTGCTGGCAAAGAGTCGTTCGCGGGTGGAAGCGGCGCAAGAATTAGTGGATCAATTGCTGGAGGAGATAGGGTTGGAGTTACATCCAGATAAAACTCGCATTACTAATTTTCGGCAGGGGTTTCATTTCTTGGGACATACGTTTGTCCGATCGCTGGTCATTCAAGACGAAGGCAAAGGGAAAAAGAAAAAGGAAGAACACAAAGGAGTAGAAGTTCGGGGAAAAGAGTCGCCTCTCTTAGCCTACAGTGATTCGCTTGTACCTGCGACGCAGATACAACAGGCGTTGCTAGAAGCGATTCGGGAATCGGAAAAACCTGTGCCACCGCCGTTATATGTCGTGATGGGGTATCGGGTGCGGGAACAGAAGTCTGTGATGATTGAATCTCAAGAATTGGAGTGGAAAACAGATATGTCTACGTTGTATTTAGTGAATCAAGGCACGGTGTTGACAAAAGAGCAGGGGCGGTTGGTGGTGAAGCCTGCGGCAAATGTATTGGGAGGACAGACGGAGATTCCGATTCGGGAGGTGGAGCGGGTATTAGTGTTGGGGAATGTGCAGATCAGTACGCAGGCGATCGCGGCTTGCTTAGAAGCACAGATTCCGGTGGTGTTTTTATCGCAGATGGGGAGCTATAAGGGGCATTTGTGGAGCAGTGAGTTTTGTGATTTGCCTGTGGAGG
>Ga0209181_10012704_pt1 | contig 10619 bp, 6 predicted proteins | sample MAT05_FD_187208 | JGI IMG/M metagenome (GOLD analysis project Ga0209181, IMG submission 187208) | Freshwater microbial communities from Lake Fryxell liftoff mats and glacier meltwater in Antarctica - MAT-05 (SPAdes) (version 2) | ecosystem: Environmental > Aquatic > Freshwater > Ice > Liftoff...
TTCGCTTTTTTGTCGGTGGCCGCTTCGATGGCGTGGATGTAGCGCATCAATTGCACCGGCTCGCTATTGCCGATATTGAAAATCCGGTACGGCGCGCTGCTAGAGTCCGGTGCGGGGTGCGCGCTCGACCAACCCGCGTCAGCGGTGGCGGGGCGATCGATCACGCGCACAACGCCTTCGACGATGTCGTCGATATAGGTGAAGTCGCGCACCATCTGACCGTGGTTATAGACCTGGATGGTCTCACCGGCGAGGATCGCCCTGGTGAATTTGAACAGCGCCATGTCCGGCCGACCCCATGGGCCATAGACCGTGAAAAAGCGCAGCCCCGTGCACGGAATGTGAAACAGATGCGCGTAGCTATGCGCCATCAACTCGTTGGCCTTCTTGGTGGCGGCGTAGAGTGAGACCGGATGGTCGGTCGATTGCGATTCATCGAAGGGCAGGGTGCTGTTCAAGCCATACACGCTACTGGTGGAGGCAAACACCAAATGGCCAACCTTCTGGTGCCGACAACCTTCGAGCACATTCACAAAGCCCTGCAAGTTGGCGTCCACGTAGGCCTGCGGATTGGTGAGTGAATGCCGCACGCCCGCCTGCGCGGCTAGATTCACCACGCCATCAAAGCCGGATGCGCTGAAGAGCGTTGCCATCGCATCGCGGTCGGCGATATTGGCTTGCAGGAAAGTGAAGTTGGCGCGCGTGTGCAACTGCGAAAGACGTGCCTCTTTCAGGCTGACATCATAGTAGTCATTCAGGCTGTCGAGCCCGACGACCGAGTCGCCGCGGGCGAGTAAGCGCAGGCAAAGCGCGTGACCGATAAAGCCGGCGGCGCCGGTGACGAGGATTTTCATGGGGAAGCAGTTTAGCGGGAATAGCCGTCTGGATTGTTGCGTTGCCACTTCCACGCGTCCTGACACATATCCTCAAGGCTACAGTTGGCCCGCCAGCCCAACACGCGTTCGGCGAGTGAGGCATCGGCCCAATAGGCGGGCACATCGCCGGGGCGGCGATCCACAAATTGATGGGGGATGGCGACTGCGTTGACCCGTTCGAACGTCTTGACGACCTCGAGTACGCTGTGCCCGCGTGAACTGCCGAGGTTGGCTGCCAGCATCGCTTTGGCCCCGGGCCGTGCAAGGTACGTCAATGCCGCCAGATGGCCGGCCGCCAGATCCATCACGTGGATGTAATCGCGCACGCCGGTGCCGTCGGCCGTGGGGTAATCGCTACCGTAAATGCTCAACGAAGCGCGTTGGCCCGAGGCCACTTGACACACAAACGGCATCAGGTTATTCGGGATGCCGGAAGGGTCTTCGCCGATCAAGCCACTCGGATGCGCGCCGACCGGATTGAAGTAGCGTAGCAGCGCCACGCGCCATGCAGGGTCGCTAAGGGCGAGATCGCTGAGCATCGTCTCAACCACCGCCTTGGACTTGCCGTAAGGGCTGGCGGGACGCAACGGCGCGCTCTCGGGAATGGGTGAAGAATCTGGTTCGCCATAGACCGTCGCGGATGAACTAAACACGATCGTCTTGACATTCGCCGCTGCCATGGCGCGTAGCAAAGTGCATGTTCCTGCGACATTATTGTCGTAGTAACGCAGCGGCTGGGCGACGGATTCGCCAACCGCTTTCAAGCCGGCAAAGTGAATGACCGCGTTGATATCGTGCCTTGCAAACACCTCGGTAAGGCATGTCTCATCACGAACATCCCCGACCACCAGTGTGGGCGCAGCACCGCCAATGGCCTTGATGCGCTCGACCACCGCTGCCTGGCTGTTGGATAAGTTGTCGAGAATGACGCACTCAAGACCCGCGGCGATCAGCTCGACGACGGTGTGCGAGCCGATGTAGCCGGTGCCGCCGGTAATCAATACTGTCATTGGTACAAGCTGGACAAGGCGTTATTGTTCAAGGGTCAAACTGTCGGTTGGCGATTCAACCGCGCGGCCGTAGTGGTCATCGTAGCGCGTGATGTCGTCTTCCCCCAGGTATTTGCCGAGCTGCACTTCGATAACACTGACTGCGCTGCTTCCGAGGTTTTCGAGACGATGTTTGGCACCGACGGGAATGAACGTGCTTTGGTTGGCAGTCAGCTCGTATACGCGGTCGCCGCAAGTGACGGTTGCAATCCCGCTGACGACTACCCAGTGTTCGCTGCGTTGATTGTGGCTTTGCAGACTCAGCCTGCCGCCCGGTTTTACATCAATGCGTTTGATCTTTGATCCTGGCAGTTCTTCGAGCACAGTAAAGCTACCCCACGGACGCTGTACCGTGATGTGCTCAAGGTGTTCAGGGCTGTTACGATTTTGCAACTCGGTCACGATATATCTGACGGCTTGTGTCTCCCCGTTTTTGGCGACTAGCAGAGCGTCCGGCGTATCGATGATGGTGATGTCGGTGAGACCTACCGCCGCGATCAGTCGCCTGCCGCCTTGTATCTGGATGTTATGGCTGTCATGTACAACCACGTTTCCGCGCAGCGTGTTGCCGTCGGCATCCTTTGGCGAGAGGTCGCGAACAGCATCCCATGAGCCAACGTCGCTCCATCCGATGTTGGTGGGTATGAGCACCAGCGTTGGGATTTTGGTTCCGATGGCTGCTGCGACACTCGCTGAAGAGGATGTGATTTTTTCAAGCACGCCATGGTCAATTGAGATCGATGGCGCCGAAGCGAAGTGCGTTCGAATCGCGGCTTCCAAGGTATGACCCATCGCAAGCTCTTTTCGAATCAGGTCGACGGTCAATGCAAGTTCGGGTAGCAGTAGGTCGATGGCGCGCAAAATCTCACTCGCCCGCCAGACAAACATCCCGGAATTCCAATAGTAGCCGCCGTCAGCGAGAAAACGTCTTGCCGTTTCTAGATCGGGCTTCTCTCTGAAACTGGCTACCGGTAGTGCCGCTTGCAAGTCATTTGCAGTCGTCGCGCCGGCTTGGACATAACCATAACCAGTCTCCGGTCGGGTCGGACTGATGCCGAAGGTGACCAGATGTCCGTTCACGGCCTCATCTAGCGCCAATTGGAGGTCGCGCTGGAAGCCCGTCACGTCCTGAATCATGTGGTCTGATGGCAACACCAACATGAGGGGATCTTCGCCATGTTGAGTCAACTTAAGCGCGGCAATCGCGATGGCCGGTGCTGTGTTGCGACTACATGGCTCCAGCAAAAGCTGGTAGGGCGCCAAGTGCATCATTGACTCACCCGCCGCAGCGGTCGCACTTGTCACAATGGTGATGTCGTTGCCGCCAACGATGGTGCCGAGCCGCGACACCGTCTCCTCAAGAAGAGTCCTGTCGGAGAACAGTGATACGAACTGTTTTGGCAGCGATCCCCTGGAGATCGGCCACAGGCGTGTGCCATTGCCGCCTGCCAGAATAACGGCGTGAATCTTTTTGTCGTCAGATTTGCTCAATGTCGTAGGTGCCACCTAACAGATGATTCAACAAGTTTAGTCTATGAATGCGGACTTCCCATGCGCCCCGCCCAATGAAAATCGGTAGGTTGCTGGTGCCTGTGTAAAAATACATGGTGGGTAATTGGCTGCGTCGGCGGGCCACGAATGTAGCGGCAGTCCGGTATTGCGATGCGTTGCTCGGAATGCCTATACGATATTGTCGGACCGCAGGTGCAGCTTGATGATTCAGCCAAAGTTCTTTCTGGCTGCAGTGTCCGCCTTCGTCATCAGTCAGGGCTGACGAATTTCAACAGTGAAAGATTGATTGGAGCAACAGCATGTCAGGCGGTAAATTTCACGGACACGGACCACACTCGGACACGGACCACACCATCACGCCGTCGAGCACGCGGCGCACGACGCCAAAGACGCGGGCTTTGCGTTGTTTGGGGCCGGCATTTTTTGCGCATTGAAGATGATCGGTTGCAGTCGCTATCGCGCAGTTTCCCCGGCGTTTCCAAAGGGACTTGCTTCGGTCGCAGCCGGAGCCCAAGTTTTGTCAATACCAAGAGGCGTCTAACTTGGATCCCGGCCGGAGCCTGCCCTCGAATGTTTCAATCGGCGGCCGGGATGACAGCGTTGATGGACTACGATTGCGGTCAGACGCCACAATTTTGTTTTCGACCTGCTCCCGCGCAGGCGGGAGCCAAATGGTGTGCGCACAGTCAACCAAGCTAAATCAGGCCCCCGCCTTCGCGAGGGCGGGTGGCTTGAGAAATTCGCCTCCGCCTCCACAAACATGTCATCGCCAAGCGCGCCACCGCATAACAAATTGATGACGTGAATGGATCCAAAACCGTAATGGCATCTTCCGAACTCTCCCAATTATTCGGCCCACAAGGCCCGCTCGCCCAGCGCATCCCCGACTTTCGGTTTCGTGACAGTCAGGTGGAGATGGCCGTGGCGGTCGAGTCAGCCATCAATCGCGCCAGCGTGCTGATTGCCGAAGCGGGCACTGGCACCGGCAAAACCTTTGCCTATTTGGTGCCGGCGCTCAGATCCGGCGGGCGTGTCATTATTTCGACCGGTACCAAGACATTGCAAGACCAGCTGTTTCACCGCGACATCCCGACCGTCATCGAGGCGCTCGGTATCCCCGTCTCAACAGCGCTGCTTAAAGGGCGTGCCAACTATGTGTGTCTGCACCACATGGAAATTGCCGCCGCGGATGGTCGTTTCACCAGCCGCGAGGACGTCAAGCACATGCAGTCGATCAAGCGTTTCGCCAATCGCTGTCTGGATGGCAGTGGCACGGGGGACCGCGCCGAGTTGCCCGAGGTGCCGGAGCGCGCCGGCGCATGGAGCCAGGCGATATCCACCCGGGAGAATTGTCTTGGCTCGCAATGTGCGCGCTATGACGAGTGCTTTGTCATGAAAGCCCGCAAGCGCGCCATGGAAGCAGAAGTGGTGGTGGTCAATCATCACTTGTTCTTCGCCGATCTGGTGCTCAAGGACGACGGCGCACAAGACCTGCTGCCGGCTTGCAATACCGTGGTGTTCGATGAAGCGCACCAACTCCCGGCGACCGCCACCATGTTTTTCGGCCAATCTGTTTCAACCTCCCAGCTGATTGAGCTCGCACGTGATACGCGGCTCATGGGTATCCAGCATGCGGCTGACTTCAAGCATTTACAGGACGCCGCCGGTGCGCTCGATATCGCGGCGCGTGATCTGCGCCTCGTTGTTGAGGAAGATTTTGCCAAGTTGCCCGGCCAGTCGGTGACCAATCGTGAAGGCTTCGGCGAGGCATATTCGGATGCACAGCAAAAGCTCGGCGAGTTGCATGCGCTACTGGAGTCGCAGGCCGATCGCGCACAAGAACTCGCCAACTGCATGACACGCGCCGATGAATTTGCGCAGCGCATGACCGCATGGCAGGACAAATCCGTCGAAGGCTTTGTGCGCTGGGGGGAGGCGTTCTCACAATCGCTGGCGTTTCATTTGACGCCCCTGTCGATTGCCAATATTTTTCGCGACCAGGTGTTCGGGCACAAGCGCGCCTGGATATTTACCTCAGCCACGCTCGCGGTGAAGGGTGAGTTTGGGCACTATCAAACCGAGATGGGACTGATCGCGCCGGAAGACGCCGACGATTTCGAGGGTGACGCTTTCAATGAACGGTGTGTCGACACGGCATTTTGGCCCTCGCCGTTTGACTACCCGAATCAGGCCCTGCTTTACCTGCCAGAAACGCTTCCTGCGCCAAACACGCCCACCCACACCGAGGCGATCGTCGATGCGGCACTGCCGCTGATCGAGGCGGCCGGCGGGCGCACGTTCATGTTGTTTACCTCACTCAAGGCGATGGACCGAGCCTATGAGATGCTCAAGACCAAGTTCGAACAGCGGGGTCTTGAGTTTCCATTGATGGTGCAAGGCGAGGGCACACGAACCGAATTGCTTGAGCGTTTTCGAAAGCTTGGCAACGCGGTGCTGGTTGCCAGCCACTCGTTTTGGGAAGGGGTGGACGTGAAGGGCAGTGCGCTGTCAGTGGTGGTGATCGACAAACTGCCCTTCGCTGCACCGGACGACCCGGTGCTCGCCGCGCGCATCGCCGCCATTGACGCGGCCGGCGGCAATGCCTTCATGCAGTATCAGGTGCCGCATGCGGCGATTATGTTAAAGCAGGGCGCGGGGCGTTTGATTCGTGATGAGACCGACCGCGGCGTGCTGATGATTGGCGATACCCGTTTGGTCGACAAGCCCTACGGCAAACGTATCTGGCAGAGCCTGCCACCGATGAAGCGCACCCGCCACGAACACGAAGCGGTGGCATTCTTTGGCGCGCCAACAACCTAGTTGCGCGCATACGGCAGCAAAAAACACTCAGCGGAGCGCTGCGCGGCCGGGCTTGGAACGTCGCTGTGGGCACGCGGTGGCACCAACCCATGATATGCCGCCAGTCGAAGCCGTAATGTGCGGATAAGCACACACGAAACCAGTTTGTTCTGACGATTGGCGGGGGAGGGCCGGTGACTTGCACGACGCGGCCCGTTGGCAGCCGGCTGAAATGCGTGCCGCTGAATTCGAGTGGACTCATCGCCTGCTATTTCCCCCTTTTCCAAAGAGGGAAGTGCCGCACGGAAATCACCTGCCAAACGAAGAGTGTGAATTTCAACAAACTGCTAGGCGATGCGGCCTGAGGGGAAGCGCAGTGTGAAACACGCGCCCAGCCCGGGCTTGGCTTCGGCGCGAATGGTTCCGCCATGGCGGTAGACAATGCGCGCAACCGTGGCGAGCCCGACCCCGGTGCCGTCGAACTCTTTGGTGCTGTGCAGGCGCTGGAATGGCTGAAACAGCTTGTTAGCGTATTGCATGTCAAAGCCGGCACCGTTGTCCTTGATAAACAACTCGACGCCGCCGCCGACCGGCGCGATGGCGCCGATCTCAATTTCCGGATGTGTTGTTTTCCCCGAGTACTTCACTGCATTGTCCAGCAAATTGGTAAGCGCGATGCGCAGCAATCCGCTGTCGGCAATGATCATGACGCCCGGCTGAATCCGCCACTCCACAACGTGTTGGGTGGCGGTCTGTGCGAGTTCCGTGCGGATCTCGTTTGCCATGTGGGAAACATCAACATCGGTTAATACCATCGTCCCAGCCGTCACGCGGGAGAGGCCCATCAAGTCGGTGATGAGCGTCTCCATGCGGGCGGTGCTGGTCTGAATGCGTTCAAAATATGCCGCTGCGCCAGCATCGATTGAGGCGCCCAGAGTGGTTTCTAGAAGACTGGTGAAGCCGCTGATGTGGCGCAGCGGCGCGCGCAAATCATGTGAAACGGCGAAGGAAAAGGCTTCAAGCTCGTTGTTGGCGCGCGCCAGTTCGCTGGTGCGCTCGGCAACCCTTTGTTCGAGTGACGCGTTCAACGCGGCCATTTCTTCCTCGAGCTTCTTGCGTTCGGTCATGTCACGAACAATGCCGACGATTGACCGGTCCGGTGTCATGCGTGCGATGATATCGGCCACCACAGATTTGCCGTCAAGGCGCTTCACGAGCCGTTCGCTCCGCACGGTTCGTCCGGGCTGTAGATCTTCATATGCTACCGGGCGCTTCGACAGGTCGTCCGCCGTTAGAAACTCAAGCTGCTTGCCAATGATCTGTTCGCGCGTCTGCCCGAGAATCCGCAGTCCGGCATCATTGATCTCGAGGACTTCACCCTTTGCGTTGGCGACGAATATGGCATCGGCCGCCTGCTCCACGAGCGTGCGGTACTTGTGTTCGCTCTCTACCAGCGCGACCTGCGCACGCTTGATGCCGGTAATATCGGCCGTCATGAGCATCAGCCCGCTGGTGCCGGCAGCGGGCAGCGGACAAAACGTCATGCTCAGCCACGCCATCCGGCCGAAGGACGATGTCACCTCTACGTCGTCGTGACATACCGTGCCGCTCGACAGCGCCAGTTCTGCCAAGTCTAAAACGCCATATTGTTTCCACGAATCGATATCGCGGAAGTTCTGCGCGCGTACGTTCTCAATCGTGGTGCCGGCGTGCGATGCCATTGCCGCATTGGTCGCGATGCAATTGCCAATGCCGTCGTAAATGCAAATGCCGATCGGTGAGGTCTCGATGATCTTGTCGTTCAAGGCGCGCTCGGCTCGCAGCGCTTCCATCGCTGCATGCTCGTGCGACCGCGCGTCCTCGATCTCAATCATGAGCTGCTGCAGCTCGGCCGCTACAACGCTGATCTCATCGCGCCGGCTGGCGCGGGCGGTGTTCAACGCCAGCAACGATTCATCGTTGAGACTCGCCTTCGCAGAAAACAAGGTCATGGCATCGCCAAGCAGCCCCAATCGCGCAACCTGCCGGCCTATCCAGCGGCCCAGCATCGACCAGCCAACAGCGATGACGGTCAGGATGGTGCCAAAGACGAGTAGTGCAGCAACTGTGGGCGATGCCGGTGTGACAACCCAGCTGCGGATTTTTAGTTCGACGCCGCTCTTCTCCGACCCCCAAGGTATGACTTTTTCCCGCTCGAGGCTTGGGTCGAGCGGGGCCACGGTTGCACCGATCTTGTCGGTCGAAAGGCCGGTTCCAGCAACCGCTTTTCCGTTCCAGAGCAGCTCCACCCGTGCATTTGGAAACGTCAGGTTTGCCAGCAGGGCTCTGTCGACCGGTATTGCCAGCACCATGCTGCCGCGGCCGGTGGCAAGACGCACCGGCAGTTCGAAAACACGGTAGAGGATCTGATCGCGCGTCCCGTATATCCATGCGGGCGACGTGCGTAGTGCGTCTGCCGTCAGCAATGGCTCCTGTGTACGCGTTTGGTAGCGTGCGATGACCGTGCCGTCAATGCCCGTGGCAGCATCGGTGCGTTGCAAGAGTGCATGCGTAAACGTGCCCTCGATACCGAACAGCGCCGCGTAGGAGATGAATTGGGCACGCAGCAATCTGGCGTCGGCAATATCCAAGATTCTGGCAATTTCGAGCTGGCTGCGGAAGGTGTTGACGCGTAACGCCCAGTCACGCTCGGTAATCGCGGTATGCAGGGCAAAGTGTCTTTCCGCCTCCACCAACTTTCTATTGGCGCCGGCCTGATTCAGCTGATCAATCACCAACGCGGCGACGACACTCAGGGCGATCAGCACAACGAAGATTGCCGACAAGAGACGCGTGGCGATATCGCGCCGCAGCGATCGCACTCGGGGCCTGTTGGTCGAGCGATCCGGCGCGGCTAGGGTTTTCGTCCCGACCACTTGTCAACAATCATCGACTCGACGTTGAAGCGCTGGGCAGCCGCGTTGTCTGGGTTGCTTGCCTTGAAAAAAGTGTCGGTCTCGCGCAGTTGCGCGGTAGAAAATCTGCCGTCACGGCTGAACTGGCGCGGGAACTGCCGCCATACGTCGATAAAGGCGCGGCGTTCAGTGCCGGTAAGCGCCATCTGGTCCGCCGCCTCTTCGGCCTTGCGCAAGGAAATCCAGCCGAGAACGCGTTTGGTCATGCGCACCATTCGTTGCGCAACGTCGGCGTTGGCCTCAACCTTATCCCGGCGGGCGATAAGGCTCGCGCGGAGGAAGCCGGCACCGGGCGTTTGGCTGGCGTCCTTTGGGTCACCCGTTGTATAGAGCCGAAACGCAAGCTTCTCAGCGGCGAGACGTTGGCCGGACGGCTCATCACAGAACGTTGCATCAACGGTTTTACTGATCATCGCCGCCGATTGTGAGTCCCAGCTAAGTCCCACCGGCAAAATGCGCACGTCATCCGGCGCGATGCCGTTCACCCGTAAGACCAGATCGGCAACCTGGTGAGACGTGGACTTGGTGAGTGTCGCGGTGCTCGAGGTGCCGACCACGCGGCCCTTCAGGTCTTTGATGTGGCGGACCTTGCCTAGCAGGTCTTGGCGGACCATCAGGCTGTAGAGCGGCAGATCGTCGAGCGCGGCGAGTGCAATGAGTGTGGGCTGACGAAGATTGGCGGCCATGGCGGCCGGTAGTCCAAACACAGCGAAGTCGGCGTCACCGGAGCGCAAGTCGCTGATCGCCACGCCGCCGGCACCAACGAACTTGAGCCTCAGGTTTAGTCCCTCGGCACGATCTGCGCCGAGTTTGACCGCCAGTTCCAGCGGGAGTGAAATGGAGTTGCCCGGGCCGGGCACGCTCAGCTTTACCTCGATCATCGCGGCCTGCTCAGCCCTTCCGCCAAACGTCGATGCGCTCAGGCAGGCTGCAGTACCGGCGAGAAATCGGCGCCGTGATTGGGAGTGTTGAACCACCAACACTGATTTGGAAATCTTTGATCGTGAATGCACTTTGATACCGGTCTGCACAATACAAGTCGAGCCGCTAAATAACTATGTTAATTGTACGTGGGCGAAGTTGCTAGTCAAGGACGGAATGTTGCGACAGTACCGGCTATTTCCTTCGCAGGGCTTCGCCAATCTCAGACGCTTCGCGCTCATCAAGGCGATTGACCGAGGTGGCGGGCGTTTTCGGGCGGCGATCACTTGTTCCGCCGAACGCAGCAGTCAAATCTTCATCATCCGGGGCCAGCAGCTGAAGCTGAATCTCCTGTCGCTCCTGTTGAACTGCACCGGGTTTTTCCGGCGCGTCCTTGTAAACCATGACGATCTGCGGGAAGGCGATGACGATGGCGACCATGCTCAACTGGATGAGGACAAACGGCACCGCGCCCCAGTAGATTTGTGCGCTGGTAACTGGTGCGGTCA
>Ga0209181_10012707_pt1 | contig 10615 bp, 12 predicted proteins | sample MAT05_FD_187208 | JGI IMG/M metagenome (GOLD analysis project Ga0209181, IMG submission 187208) | Freshwater microbial communities from Lake Fryxell liftoff mats and glacier meltwater in Antarctica - MAT-05 (SPAdes) (version 2) | ecosystem: Environmental > Aquatic > Freshwater > Ice > Liftoff...
CCTCCATGATCCTGGGGGGCGCAACCACCAGTCTCGGGGAAACAGGCATCTTTGTGAACAACCCCTCAGCCGAAGTGTTACCCAGTTATGAACCTGGTCGTTTTCTAGGGGAATTCGCGGGTTGTTCGACACCTGCTGGGTGTACTTTAAGTCCTGAAACTGTAATGGTTTGCGTTGGGGTAAATTTGGGGCTAAACCTCTGGGGTAAAACCTGGGGTAAATCGGTGGGCCGGCGGGTACTAAACCCGACCGGCCTTTTGCTTTGTTGAAGACACCTCAATTGGCTGACTCCTCCTGCTCGCGGCGAATCACAACAACTGGATTCCCGCGACACCTTCGGCGTCTGTGTGGGGACGACATCGTTTGGCCATCGAGGGCAATCCTGTCGCCAGACACGTCGCACTGCGGTTCCAACACGCCGGGATGAATTCCCCTTCTGCACAGCGGAAGAGGTTCCCAGGAAGTCGCGGGACGCTCTCCCTGTCTGGATGCTGTACCCGAACGAGGAGTACACGAAGGACGCCGTGCGGCGGTGCCTGGAGTACGCCCTGGAAGCCCGGCGGCGGGTGAAGGAGCAGTTGAAGAAGATCGGCGGGATGGAGTTCTTCGACGTTCACTTCAGCCACATCGATCAGGAGACGCTGGAGGAGAAGTTCATCAGCGTTCCCGAACAGGGGGGCGGCACGCTCATCCCTGACGGCCCGCTCGGGGCCGGGGTGCTGCATACGGTTGCGGTCGGTAGCGGCGGGTTGCTCGGGCTGTACCGCCTGGAAACTCAGGTGACGGCCGGGAGCGGATCACTCGAGACCTCGGGCTTGGGGTCGAACGCGGCGGCCCGCGAAGCGGTGAAAGTCGGGTTCGACTACTTCAAGGCGAACGCCGGCCGCGTGTCGGCATCGGTCAAGGCCGGCGACCGCGATTACCACCTGCACGTCGTGGAACTGCACAACACCGGGCCGACGACCGCGATGACGCTGGCGACCTTCGTGGCCCTGTGTTCGGGCGTCCTGGGCCGACCCGCGCAGCCGCAACTGGTCGTGTTGGGGAGCATGAGCCTGGGCGGGAACGTGGTCCCGGTCGAGAGCCTCGCCGAATCCCTCCAAGTGGCCTTCGACGCGGGAGCCAAGCGAGTCCTATTGCCGATGGCCAGCGTCCGCGACTTGCCGACCATCCCCGGCGAGTTGTTCGCCAAGTTCCAGACGAGCTTTTATGCCGACCCCACCGATGCGGTCTTCAAAGCGTTGGGCGTGCAGTAGCGGGTTACTAACTCCCCACCCCAACTCGTGCCACACCTCTCCTCGCTTGTGGCACCCCCGACACCGACCGCAGGCGTTTTCGGAAACATGACAAGAATGTGACCACGCTAACAGATCGAGCGGGATGCCGGACGCGCGGACGAGATCGGCAGACGACAGGGCGATGGCGGGGGCCAGGAGGCCGAGTTCGCCCTCCTGCGCGGCCAGCAGGCGGTTCAGTGTCTCCACGAACTCGGGCCGCCCGTCCGCGAACCGCGAATCGGAACAAACGGTGCCGAGCAGCAAGGAGCGGACGCCGAGAGAAACCGCGCGGGCGGCGGCCAGGGTGACGACCAACTGATTTCGGAACGGCCACCATTCCGGCGATGGGGCCGCGTCCGAGGCGGCGCGGCGTGCGGGGTCCATGTCGCCGCACCCAACGGCCGAACAGTCCGCCCGGATGACCTCATGCCGGATGGCCAGGGCTTCCGCGACCGCCGCCGCCGCCCGCACCTCGGCCGGGGCCGCGACTTGTCCGTAATCGACGGTAATGGCGACCGCAGGGCGGTGCCAGTACGCCAGCGCGACCGAGTCGATCCCACCCGACAATAGGACAGCGGCATTCATTTGCGGCGTGCCTCCCAGCCAGCGCGATACACCGCAGTTGTGAAGTCCGGGGTGATGAAACACCCGCTCCCTTCGTACATCGTAAGGGCTGACTGCGGGACAGCCTCTGCGAGGCCGACGACGGGGGTGCCACGGGATCTGGCGTAGCCGACCTCGAACAACGTGCCGGGATCGAGGCCGTCGAGCAGAGCGAACACGGCGTCGGCGCGGTTCAAACCGGACAGATCGGCTTGCGCCACCTCCTTTACCTGCTCTGCGGTCGGATTGGTGGCCAGCAAGCCGACCTCATGGAGCGGCGAGAACACGGCCAAGTCCTGCCCCTCCAAACACCGCCGTGACTCGTTGAGCAGCCACACCTGCGGCAACGTCCAGAACGGCCCGGCGAGGTACACCAGTGGGCGGTCGGCGGTCCCGCGTGTCCCGGCGTTCCCGGCCTCGTACTCACCCGCAAGTCGGGCGAGGTCGAGCGGCAGTGGCAGAGTGCGGGTGTGGCAGTAGTGGGCGGTCGCCGCAGACGCCAGTCGAGCGGCGTCGAACGGGTCCGCCTTCTGCTCCCCCCACAGGGCGGCGAAAACGGCCGAGAATATATCGCCCGACCCAATCGGGAACACGGTCGGCGTGATGAATGACGGGACCAGTTGGGTACGCCCGGCTGTCACCACCGTGGCCCCCTCGACGCCGTTCTTGATGACCACGACCTCGGCCCCCTCGCGGGCCAGCAGGAAGCGGCCGACCTCAGTCGCCGGGTGGCCGACGACCGACACGTCCCCGCCCAGGAGGATCGCCATAGTGCGGGCCTCGCCCAGGTTGGCGACGATGGCAAGGTGAGGCGAGCGGACCCCCGCCTGCGAGGGCGGGATCGCTCGGCGGCCGGCCTGGGGATCGTAGACGAGTCTCCTGGCCGCAGCGCGGTACGCCCCCTCCATGAAGCTGAAAGCCAGGACACAGTCCGCGTCCACCTCGATGGGCGGCACGGGACCGATGTCCCGTCGATCTGGGTACAGTCGCGGCGGCGTGAGAGGGTGGTCGTACTGAAACTCGACCGGGCAGGGCCGAGAACTGATGTCCAGATCGAACCCGTAGGTTTCGGCCAAGAACGAGAGTGTCCGCCGCTCCCGCTCGGCCGCCCGCGTGACGAGCCGGGACGGGGACGGCAAGAGAGTAGCAACGGCCGCAGCCGCACGCACGCCCGAGCCGAACAACTGGTTCCACTCCGGGCGGAGGCAGAACTCGCGGTAGCACCCGCCGATGACCGTCATCATGGCAGCTACCCCGCTTGGACACGGACCTCCACCGCTCCACCGGATACTCGGAGAACGGTGGCAACGAACCGGCGGCCCGCAGCGAGGCAGTCGGCGAGTGTGTCAATGTCCGGCGGGACCACCGCACCGACGATCTGCCCGCCTGTGGTGAAGGCCAGCAACGAGAGCGACCCGCTATCCTGCCGCACTTCGAGGTGTTCCCCGGCGGCGAGTGCCGCGACTGCGACGGGGCGAGGCGACTGCAACACTGTCACGAAGATCAGGGCAGCACACGGGTCGCCGCCGACTGGACCGCCGGGCTGATCGCCCAGCACCCCGACGCCAGTCGGCCGACCGTGCGAAATATGACCCCCACCGCTGGAACCGGCCATCGCCCGTACCTCCGGAAGAACGTACTGCTTGCCCCTCCCACAAGCGTGGACGATTCGTCTTCTTGGCACAATGTCGGTAGCCGAGGGACTAAGAGCAGCAAGAGGTGCCTGAAGTCGTTTCGACCGAGCCTGTACGGTAACACGCACACTATTCATGGCCCCGCGCGATCAAGTCCGCGTGCCAACGGGCAACGGTGTCGAGCCGACTTGGAATCCGGTCCCCGCTGCCGAGAAATGACCGTCACGACCTACATAGGTCGTGAAAGAAATCCATGTACTCAACCTCGGCGCGGGGGTCCAATCAACCGCACTGTTCCTCCTCGCCCGCGAGCCGGATAGCAACCTGCGATTCGACCTCGCCATCTTCGCTGACACGGGCGAAGAACCGGCCGGCGTCTACGCCCACCTCGACCATCTGAAGTCGCTCGGTACGCCCGAAATCTGGGTCCGGTCGGCGGGCAAGCTGGGCGACGACCTGATCCACGGCCGGAACAGCACAGGCCAGCGATTCGTGTCGATCCCAGCCTTCACGAAGGGACCGGAAGGCAAGGTCGGCATGGTCCGCCGCCAATGTACGGCCGAATACAAAATCGAGGTCGTCAACAAGGCGATCCGCCGCGAAGTTCTCGGCCTCCAGCCCCGGCAGCGGGTGCCGAAGAACGTGACCGTTCACCAATGCTTCGGGATTTCGACCGACGAGGCGGCGCGGGCCGAACGTGCGAAGAAGCGTTTCGACGGGGTTCGTCACACGGTCCCACACTGGCCGCTGATCGAGATGAACTGGTCCCGCAAGGTATGCGTCGAGTACCTGCGGACCAAGCTGCCCCATGAGGTGCCGAAGAGTAGCTGCGTGTTCTGCCCGTTCAAAACGAATCAGAGTTGGCGGCACCTGAAGCAGACCGACCCGGCAGGCTGGGATCGGGCTGTCGAAATTGAGACCAGGTTCATAACTGGGTAACACTTCGGCTGAGGGGTTGTTCACAAAGATGCCTGTTTCCCCGAGACTGGTGGTTGCGCCCCCCAGGATCATGGAGGAAACAGGCATGTGTCTTGTTACCCGGCCACCGGCCACTGCTCGCCCCCGAGTTGTCAACTCTTGCCCTGCCCAATCGCTCGGACCCGAGTTACGCCAACGACTCGCCGTTCAGGCTCTCGCCAAAACCGTCCCGATCTCCGAACTGGCCGAACGGACCCAGGTCAGCCGTCGCTTCATCTACCGACAACAAGACATTGCACAACACGCTCTGACCCACGCCTTCGAGCCGCCACACCACGACGATTCTGTCCTGTTCCACCTTCCCGTCACCAAACGCTGGATCCAGCAATTCACTCTCGGCCTCGTTCTCATCGGGCACTGTCCTCTCCGGGGCGTCATCGAAATCTTGCGAGATTTCTTCAACTACGACATCTCACTCGGTAAGGTCCACAACATCGTACACTCCGCCGTCGAGCAAGCCCGGTTACTCAACACCCGCAGCGACCTGTCGCCCGTCCGCATCGGGGCACACGACGAAATCTTTCAGAGCGGACAACCAGTCCTCGTCGGCGTCGATGTTGCTTCCACCTTCTGCTACTTGCTCAGTCTCGAAGAGCACCGCGACGCTGACACCTGGGCAATCCGGTTGTTGGAGTTGCAAGATCAAGGTCTTCGGCCTGACGCTACCATCGCTGACGCCGGTTCTGGGCTGCGGGCCGGTCAGGCTCTCGCCTGGCCAAACACGCCCTGTCGTGGCGACATCTTTCATGCTCTCCGCGATTTGAGCCAACTCGTCCGGTTTCTGAGCAATCGAGCCTACGGGGTCATCGAGGCTTGCGACCAGCAACATCGACGCATGACACGAGCCAAGAAGAAAGGTCGCGGCAATACCCAATCCAAACGTCTGGCGCTGTTGCGTCAGGAACAAGCCCGAGCGATCACCCTGGCCGACGATGTGTCCGTGCTCATCGGTTGGCTTTCCGACGATATCTTCGCTGTGGCCGGTCCAGACTATGGCACCCGCTGCCAACTGTTCGATTTCGTGGTCGCGGAGTTACAGGCACGGCAGGCAGCCTGTCCGCATCGAATCAGCCCAGTGGTGGGTGCCCTGCGGAATCAACGCGACGATTTGCTCGCGTTCGCAGCCGCCCTCGATGAGCAATTGGCAGCTTTGGCAAAAGAGTATGAGGTGTCACCGGAGTTGGTGCGTGAGTTGTTGCAAGTCTCTGCGTCGGACGACCGCAGTGCGAGCACATGGCAGCGTGATGCGGAGTTGCACCGTCGCTTGGGGAGTCGATACTGGGGCTTGCAGGAAGCGGTGGCGGAGGTGTCGTCCGAGACGGTCCGTGCCAGTTCGGTGATCGAGAACGTGAACAGTCGGTTGCGTGGGTACTTCTTCCTACGCCGACATCTTGGTGGTGAGTATCTGGATCTACTGCGGTTCTTTCTGAACCATCGACGATTCGGTCGCAGCGAGCACCCAGAACGTGTGGGCAAGAGTCCGGCGGAGTTGCTGGCCGGGTGTTCCCATCCGCACTGGGTGGAACTGTTGGGCTACCAACGCTTCGAACGCAACTGACGACACAAGCGAGAATGCTGGGTGTCAGCCGCCGTCCACGCGGCCACGCCCCCCTACGCACCTGTTACCCAAAATCAGACCTTTTTGAACCAGGCCCAGAAAACGACACATCTGACGAACAGACAACGCAGAATCCGACGCAGATGCCAACAAAACCATCCGACTCGACTCCCATCGACCTCGATCTCGCCCGTGTGATTGAAGCGTGGGCGAAACTGCCCGATCACATCCGCATCGCGGTGGTGGCGATGGTGAAGGCGCACACGCATACCATTCAGGAGAATGCCCGGGCGCGAATCCGTGGCATAACACCCACACACCCTCCATATTTTCTGACTCTACCGGATTGCGGGTGCAGCTCGGGGTGTAAATGAACCCGGGCTTCCCTCACTGAGCATAGTTTGGCCATTCTTTCTCTTACCAGGGAGGAAGAACGGACATGGATGCGGTGAAGAAAGCCCGGGTGTTGAATCGTAATCGCCTCAGGACGCACCACAATCCCAACGCGGAGATCACCAGATTGTCCTTCCCATGACCAGGGAGCAGTTTGATGAACTTTGGGAGCACTCCGACAAGACACGCGAACTCGTGGATCGCTTGATGGCGGAGCACACCGAGTTGTTCCCAACCTGCCTCCGAAAAGGCTACGCCCTGCACGGATTCGCTCGGACATCACAAAAACTCGAGGGTATCCGATTGCGAAAGATTCGGCCTGCTGGCGGGGGCCAGGCGTATCACTTGCGGCCAAGTTTCGTCATGAGCTACATGACGGGAACCACTGACGAAGTCGAACACCCATTGCTCTTGGCTTCATACGGCGTGCCGAACTGGGTGCTGACCAGGATCTACGGCGGAGGATTGGGCAAAGACGGCAACCGAGTTCCGGGCACTCATGGTGTCGTTTCGAGGGTGGTTTGGGTCGCAGGTGTGGCCCCAATCGGTGCGAGAGATGGTGGAGAAGTTGTGGAATCGGACAGAGGAGTATGTGTTGGCCTACGATCATCCCGGGTGTCGCCGGACAAGCAATGCTGTGGACAGGCCGATGAATCGTTTATGTCGCTTGATGTACGCGGGTCGCGGTCTACACGGACACCAAGCAAGTTCCCAACGACGCTTGCGGGGTTGGGCGTTGCTGCTGAACTTCCGACCGTTTGCGAAACGCAGTGGTCAAGAACGCAAGCACCAAAGTCGTGCTCATCGTTTGAACGGCAAACAGTACAGTGACAACTGGCTTGAAAATCTACAAACATCCGCGTCCCTTATGGGCCGCCAAACTGCACCCGCAATCCGGTGGGGTCAGGAAATTCCAGTTCGGCACTGCTGAGCAGCCGACCGAACACGAGCAGAGGTTCCAGGAGTACCACAATGCAAAAGAAGCAGCGAACGCCCGAGCAGGAAGAACTCCACCAGAAACTATTCGCGGAGTATCTGACTCTCAACAACCGAGACTGGGAGCTGGTGGAGAAGGGGCAACCGGTTCCGGCACAGCTGACGAAGCGTCTAATGGAACTACACGAGCACCTGGGGCTGGGCCACTCGGGGATGGAGTGAGTCAGCCGCGTCCGCCCTCTCTCGACAGCCGGCTGAAGCGGGCCGGCTTGAAATTCAGTCGGTGCCGCCAGCGATATCAGAGATCACTCCGGGCTCACCCCCTGATTGCCGGCCTGCGGCTTGAACGGATTCTGCGGCATATCACCACAGACGCAACGACTAACTCCATCGTGCGGCAGCTTGCCGAGGCTGCCCTTCGCTGTGGCTCTGTCCCTACTCTCGCCGCTCTCCACGAGGAACTTGCTGATAGTGGACATCCGCTTGCCGACCGTTACGACTGGGATCGCGTCTGCGATGGTCTCGCCCTCGACAGCGCGGTCGAGGGTGAGTTGGACGAGATCGCTTCGGCTTTCGGGAGCCGGGCCGAGGCTCTCAGGCGGCTTCGGGCAGCTGTCGAGGCCAATCCCGACTCCCAAGAGCAGCTGAAGCAGTCACTCCGCCGCCTCTGCCGTAACCGCTAATTGAATTCGCCGAACACAGCCGCCGTCGTCGTGCTTCCCAGTGGGAGCCGAGACGGCGGCTGTGTTCGTTTCTGGTCGCGAAGGGTCGCAGCGAAAGCCGCGACAGAGCCGACGGAGACTGGTGGCGACCGGAGTGGCGGCAGGCTGCTGCAGCTGGCTGACCACAGTTCGCGTTCCGTTGGGGTGAACCCCCTTCGGGTCCGACTCGCGGCCCTGCGAAGCGTGTCGGATTTCGGCTGGGCAAGGCCACGAAGGACATCACGCTCGACGGGAACACGGTCGAGGGGTTCGCGGTGAAGGTTGATGATCGACAGAAGTGATGGTGTCGTGTACGACTTTGAGGCTTCGTTGATGGCGAAGTTGGTGTACTCTCGGGCAAGACGCTTGACGGGCTCCGCCGCACGGGGTGCTCAAGTCATAAAATCCTCGCCACACGAAAACCGCGTCGTCGGGATCGACGACTTCGCTTTGCGGATAGGCATGGGGAACTCCTCGTTCCAAGCGTGGAGGGTTACCTTCAATCGGTGACGTTGAACTCTTTTCGGAGGTAAGCGATGGTTTTTTGGTCGCCGAGTTTGCAGACCACGTTCTGATTGGCGAAGGCCCCAGGAAAACGCTTGGCTTCCTCACGGTCAAAGGTCATGTGCCAGCGAATTCCAACACACCATTCCGCCACGTCCTCGTCATCCAGATCGTGGCCCATATTCCCCCCAACATCTGGGATTTTGAGCAACGGGAGGACGGACCCATCCGGGATAAAGTCGCGAGCCATGACGGCGGGCTGAATCACTTCACCGTAGCCAACGTATCCAAGCCCCGTCACGTATGCGAACACTCTCGCCCCCAAAGGAAGCCGTTTCATGGCATTGGAATACTTGGCTCCGTACCCCGCTGCGAGAAATCCATACTCTCGGCAGTCATCCCAATTTCGAGTATCGCGGCCTGCGACCTCTCCGACATTGACGAACCAGAATCCCTCCCGTGTGTCTCGTTCATCATCACCTGTATCTTTCCGCTTGCTCGTTGTTTGGGGGGCCTTAGCCTTCCTCAACACAGTGAGTCGTGCTTCTTCTTCCGCTTGCTCTTGGCTCTGCCGTTCGGCTTCTTCCTTCTCTCGATGTTCCTTCTCCAACCGGAGCCGGTCAGCTTCTTCCTGTTCCCGACGTAACCGTTCGGCTTCTTCCTTCAGCCGAGTTTCTTGCTCCTGTTGTCGGCGTCGTTCGTGGTCCGCTTCAATGTTCACGGAAGAGGACGTCGGTCCTTCCGATGCAACTTGAAGCCGGGCAGCGAGTACCGAACCGTCCGCAGGGCGGTGTTCAAGTTCCGTGTCGATGCAGTCCCCGATGATGTCGATGAGCGAGTCGGGCAGACTGAGTTTCCGCAAGTCACGGTCGAAACGCGGTCCGGGGCCAGCGTCGAGCCGACCGGTGAGCATCTGGTAGCCGATCACTCCCAACGCATGAATGTCGTCGCGGGGGTCGGCAGCGGCACCGCGTTGCTGTTGTGGGCTTGCATAAATTGGCGTGAACGATCCTGAAAGCATAGACACAGCCCGGCTGTAAGCAGTCGCTCCATCCCGCGAACTGGAAATCGCCTTTTGTGCCGCGATCCCGCCGATCCCGAAATCCGTGATCTTCAACGCCCCGTCGTCGCCCACGAGGATGTTCGCCGGTTTCAGATCCCGGTGAACGATCGGAGGTGTCAAGCGGTGAAAGTGGCTGGTCGTCTGAGCCAGCACTCGCAGCGATTCGATTGCCTGGGCCACTCGTTCGGCAACGGGCAACTGTTGCCATGCGAGTATTTTCCCCGCGAGATCACCACCCCCGACGAACTCGTACGCCAGCCAGGGTGTTTCGCTGATCAGGTCGGCATCGACGAGTGGCACAACATGGAGGTGTCGGCCTTCCTTCATCACCCGAGCGATCAGTTTTCCTTCATGCGTGAGAAGTCGTTGCTTCGCAGTCGGATCGGTGCAGAACTTCACCGCTCGGATGCCAGGGATGAAGTCGTGTTCGACCTTCCACACCTCGCCAAATCCACCGGCACCAAGCGGTTCCAGCAGCGACCAGCCCGGTCGTCCAGGGAGTTGCTGACCGGTGCGAAACTGCGGCATCTGCGGTGGGAGCAAGCGGGCCATGTCGTCGGCTGTGTCGAGAACAAAGCCAGCAGGAACGCTGCGACCGGTGTAATCTTCGGGACGGCGAAGTGATTTCCGAACGGCACCAGGAACTTGAGACAGGTACAGTTCCAGCGTGAGTCGGTCCTCCACGGGACCGGCCGCCACAACTTCACGGGCGACACGCTCGGCTGCTGCTTTGGCTTCCTCGAAGGTGGCCTGTGCAGCCTGCCGCAGTTCGTCGCATACCTCGTCGCGTTTGCGACGTTCCTTCATCCGCTTCATCGCATCAGCGGCAACGTCGAAGAGATAGGGTCCGCCGGGCACGAACTCCGCGAGTCCGCGAACACCTTTTTCCATCACCGATTCAGCGACGCATTTCATGAAGGCGAGCATGGGACGATTCCAATCGTGACCTACTCCGATCATTCGGGGTG
>Ga0209181_10012712_pt1 | contig 10613 bp, 8 predicted proteins | sample MAT05_FD_187208 | JGI IMG/M metagenome (GOLD analysis project Ga0209181, IMG submission 187208) | Freshwater microbial communities from Lake Fryxell liftoff mats and glacier meltwater in Antarctica - MAT-05 (SPAdes) (version 2) | ecosystem: Environmental > Aquatic > Freshwater > Ice > Liftoff...
CCTCCAACTGAAGAGCTTTAGGTGCAGATTTGGGCAAGGTTTTTATCTCATTGAGAGCCTATGATAAGGATAGCTTAACTTCCGCTCTCTTGTACTAGTGGGTCACTTGTTAAAAGTGCAGAAATTAAGAGCTTTACACAGCAAGCCTTTCAGCTATTATAAATGGCTAAACTCGAGGCAAATGACCCACTAGTTGCTTGTTGGTGCCTAAGTTCGACTTTAGTTGAACATGGATACTCAAGAAAGTTATGAGCTAATATATATCTTCTCTCCTTGAAGCGTATTTTCTGCGGGTATAGTTTAGTGGCAAAACGAAAGCTTCCCAAGCTTTAGTTGCGAGTTCGATTCTCGCTACCCGCTTTAATGCCCAAACCTTTAATTAGTAGTCTTTCAGCGCCTTTTCCAGGCGCACTACAATTGCCTCATGGTTTTCCACGCTTTCTCATGTTGCTCCGTTGTGGCTTTAGATAGGGGCTGCAAAAACTCGCTGGTTTCCACGATTTTAGGGTCGGGAAACAAGGCTGGGGCGCGGTGCAGTTCGGTTGGCAAGTCAGCTAGGGATTTACCAAACAAAAGCGGGGATGCGCCCCAGGTGAGTAAGGATATTTGCTGCGCGATCGCGGGTTGCAGACAAAACGTTAGCCACTCTGCCACGGCTGGTGGGATTGTGGGTTTCGCTGCCGGACGCACCCACAAATCTGCCCACAGTGCGGTTCCAGAACTCGGCACGACGGCAACCACGTTGGGCGATCGCTGCCCACTTTGCAGCACATCTTCCGACCAACCCACTGCCACCCAAGTATCATCCAGCAACAGCGGCTGGAGATAATGGGTAGAGCTATACAGCTTTGCCTGTTGATTCAGCGATCGCAGTTCCGCTTCTAGAGTCGGCACTGTCGCCAGATCTTCAGTGTTGTAAGACTTACCCAACTTTTTCAGGGTTAGCCCAATCACCTCTCGCGGCTGATCTAGTAAAGAAATCCGTCCTTTCAACTCTGGTCGCCATAGATCTGCCCAATCTGTGGGAGGTTGCAAGCCCTGCTGCTTAAAAATATCTTGGCGATAGGCAATCACCGTGGTGCCCACCCGATAAGGCACTGCCCACACCTTGCCGTTTGCATCGAGCTTTCCTGCCTCATTTCGAGTGACCAGCGCTTTCCATTGAGGATTGTTTAACAAAGCTGATCCGCTTTGCGCCGTAGCCGCATCTAACGGAGCTAAAAGTCCCTGAGCGATCGCTCCCGATAGCCAGTGATCGCCCAGAGTGACTAGATCAACTGGATTGGCAGTGGCAGATTGCCCCAGGAAGGGAATCCAACTGGGCAGCGCGAAGTCACTGGATTTTTGGGAATTATTGGAGGATTGCGATCGCTGCCAAGTTTGCAGCAGGCTAAAAAGCTCCTCCAGTTGACGATCTGCGGCATATTCCAGCTTCACTCCCCCTGCCTGCTTGCGAAATGCATTGAGCATTTGCGGTGGAATTGATCCCTGTAAAGCGCGAATTTGCAGTGAAGACGATTGCCCCGCTGTACAGCCTTCTACGATCATACTTAGGCTGCTCATTGCCGCTCCAATTAGCAGCGATCGCCGATTGATTGTGAACTGCTTTTCCATCCTTGTCATCCTGTAACTTACCCTCCCTCCTTACCGACCCAACTTGTTTGGAATTCCTTCACATCCCCCCGGAATTGTGCCTCGCGTTGTCGAGCCGCCCCAAGCACAGCAATAGTATCGTTGCTCTTCAGAGAGTTGCATCGCGTCAGTAAAATCTGCGTTTTCGATCACGGCTCCAGTATGTTTTCCCGTTCGATAATTGGGGGGTTCTAAACGGCTTCGAGGACTGGCATCTTTAGCTTTACCATAGAAAAAGCGGGTGCCATTTAGGTCGGCTCCACACAGTTTGGTATCGCAGAGAATCGTGCGGCAAAGGTTGGTTTTGACTAAATCACAAAAGCTGAGATCGCCTCGAATCAGATTTGCTTCGCTTAAATCCGTCCAGCGCAAATCGGTTGCGGCTAAATTTGCGCCTGCTAACATTACGCCCAAGTCAATCACCCGGATGCCATTGAGCAAGTCTTCTTGATAGCCACCCGATCCATCCAAAATGGCGCGTCCTAAGCGACGATCGCGCCGTAGGGGAGTCAGCAACCGTGCCCGACTCAGGAATCGAATGATTTTGGCTTTGCCGCCTGCATCCACACTGCTAAGAATTGCCGCAGTCCGACCTTCGGCGATCGCCCGCTCTTGGGGCCAATCCTCCAGCAGTCCTTCATCGTCTAGCACCAGTTCTGAAACGCCCTGAAAGTAGCTGTCAATGGTTTGCTGCTGAGTAATTAAGTTTTGCTGAATTGTTAAATCACGCGAGATGATATATTGCCGCCACGCAATATAAACCGCGAGAATGGCAATCAAAATCTGCCCGATCGCGCCCAACACTTCACCGGTTGCACCCACGGCATCCCAGCCAATCGCCGCTAGAGCAGTGCCCAAACGGTTAAAAAAGCCACTGAATTTGAGCAATCCTAGTAGTGCAATCCCACCAAACACGCTGCCCAACAAAATTGCACGTTCTTGTTCGGGAATAAACTCCAGAAATAGACGGCGTACTGGCTTCCAGAGAATTTGTAGAGAAATTGCCAAGGCGACCAACGAGCCAGACAGCCCAATCCAGACATTATCCAGCAGCAAACCGACTAGCATGATGGCGATCGCTAAAAACAAAATCAGAATTTTTGGAGTTTGATTGCCGCTATCAGAAGATTTGGAGGAAGGAGAGGAGCGATCGACGAGTTGCTTCGTTTCTTTAGCACCATTAAGGCTAAACTCATTCCCTGCAACTTTGATTGCCTCTAGAGTGGACTGAGTTGAGCCATCTTCTTGTGTTGCCAGATTATTTCCAGGCAAGTGAATATCAGCGGACAAATCAGGCTGAGGAGCAGTATCGGAATCAGGCAGATTGGGATCAAGGGTCATGTTTAGCGTCGCATCAACGACTGAACATCTGACCTAATATTACCTCAGGCACTTAGATTAGGCGCTCAGATTAGCGGAACATACTGCTGACTGAACTATCTTCATGAATCCGCCAGATCGCTTCTCCAAGCAAGTTGGCAACCGACAGGATCGTCAATTGAGGAAAGCGATGCTGCTCAGCAATGGGGATTGTATTCGTCACGATCACTTCCTCAAGTATGCCGCTGGATAGTCGCTCGATCGCCGGAGGAGACAGCACTGCATGAGTCGCACAAGCATATACCTGACGCGCTCCTTCTTTTCTCAGCAAACGCGCCCCTTCCGTAATGGTGCCAGCCGTATCAATCATGTCATCGACCAGCACGGCTGTTTTCCCGCGCACATCACCAATCACATTCATCACTTCAGCTACATTATGGGCTTGACGACGCTTATCAATGATTGCTAGGGGCGCATCCCCCAACTTTTTGGCAAACGCTCTTGCCCGTGCCACGCCACCCACATCCGGCGAGACTACCACAATATCTGATAGCTGCTTACTATTCAGATAGTCCAGCAGTACCGGGGAACCGTAGACATGATCCATAGGGATATCAAAATATCCTTGAATCTGAGCAGAGTGCAGATCCATTGCTAGAATGCGGCTGGCTCCTGCTTTGGTAATCAAGTTAGCCACAAGTTTGGCAGTAATAGATTCTCGTCCAGCGGTTTTGCGATCGGCTCTTGCATAGCCATAATAAGGAATCACCGCTGTAATTTGCCGCGCCGAAGCCCGCCGACAGGCATCGATCATGGTCAGCAGTTCCATGAGGTGGTCATTGACAGGGCGACAGGTTGGCTGGAGCAGATAAACATCGCAACCCCGAATCGATTCCTGGATTTGAATGTATAGTTCACCATCTGCAAACTGTTTGCGTACCATGGGTCCCAAATCGATCCCAAGATACCGTGAAACTTCGTGGGAGAGTTCCATATTTGCCGAACCAGACAGCAATCTCAGGCGATTATTGTCGTTAAAGGACGGCAAAGTGAGTTGGGGAGTCGGCAATACGGAATGAATCACAGCGTACCCTTGAACGCAACCATGGAAATCTTATCCTCGTTTTTGTATCTATCTCCAGCAGTTTCTTGGAGAGGTGTTGCTGAATTGAGGCGATTGCGCCACACAACTGCTTAAATTATGGTAATTGTTGAGCGATCGCTCATAGCATCTTGTGATTTTAGCTTGAAGTTTAAAAAAGTAGCGTACTGAATTACAGTCACTTATGCAAGTCTGAACTACTGATGAAATTATTCCTTGTAGATTAAATGCAGCCATCTAAAAGCAATAAGCTGCGATCGCAATCACCGAAAGAGGCAACACACCATGGGTTTAAAAGAGCGCATCGGCAATGACATCAAATCAGCCATGAAAGCCCAAGATAAGATCCGGCTAGAAACCGTTCGCAACATTAAAAAAGTAATTTTGGAAAAAGAGTCAGCCATTCGCCCATCCGGACAGGAAAGCCTGACCGAAGAGCAAGAAATCGAAATTGTCGTGCAGCTTGCCAAACAGCGCCGAGACTCGATCGCCCAATATGAGAAAGCAGGACGCACCGACCTCGCCAATCAAGAAGCTCAGGAATTGACCATTTTGGAAGAGTATCTACCCAAACAACTCTCTGATGACGAAATCAGCCAAATGATTGAGACTATTATTTCCCAAGTTGGGGCAACCTCCGCCAAAGACATGGGCAAAGTCATGGGAGCCGCCATGCAACAACTCAAAGGGAAAGCCGACGGCAAAAAAGTCCAAGAAATGGTGAAAGCCAAACTAGGAGAATAGGGGTCAGGGGTCAGACGATTCCCTACCTAGGCACTTCCTAAAACCCGAAACCCGAAACCTTCATCCCTAACTCAAAATTCAAAACTCAAAACTCAAAACTTCTCCCTGCACTCCATACTCCGCACTTTCGTCATTCGCAATTCGTCCTTCGTAACTCATCCACTCCTATGCGTCCCTCTCTGCCCGTTGGAACCATCTTGCAAAATCGCTACCGCGTTCTCAGTATTCTGGGTCAGGGCGGGTTTGGTCGCACCTATTTAGCCGAAGACCAAGGGCGATTTAACGAACGCTGTGCCCTAAAAGAACTGACTCCTGCCCAGGGAGGGGACTACGCGCTGGACAAATCTAAGGAATTATTTCAGCGGGAAGCTCAGATCTTATATCAGATTCAGCATCCTCAAATTCCGCAATTTCGAGCGACGTTTGAGCAAGATCAGCGCCTGTTTTTGGTGCAGGATTATGTAGAAGGGCAAACTTATCGAGGATTGCTGGATCAGCGAAGAGCGCAGGGGATTGCCTTTTCCGAAGGGGAAGCGTTGCAATTTATGCGGCAGTTGCTACCTGTGATGGCTCATATTCACAGTAAAGGGATTATTCATCGCGATATCGCACCGGACAACGTGATTTTGCGGCAGCAAGACAGCAAACCTGTTTTAATCGATTTTGGCGTGGTCAAGGAACTGGCAACTCGCTTTCAAACAATGACCACGGGCATTGTGCAGCCCACTACGGTGGGTAAACCGGGCTATGCCCCGATCGAGCAAATGCAAACAGGAAAGGCGTATCCCAGTAGCGATCTCTATTCTTTGGCAGTGACGGCAGTAGTCTTGCTTACGGGCAGAGAACCTCAAGAGTTATTTGATGATTCCACAATGACCTGGTATTGGCAGCGCTGGGTGACGGTGAATCCAGGGTTTGCCCAAGTGCTAAATCGAATGCTGAGCTATCGTCCGGGCGATCGCTACCAGTCGGTTAGCGAAGTGGTTCAGGCATTGCAAGCAGCATTCAATCCAGCGGCTCAAGCTCAACCGCGATCGGTACAAGTGCCACCGCCACCACCAGCAGTGTATCCCGCTGAAGCGCCTGTCTCCGCAGCACTTCAGCCAGTCTCGTCTCACATGCAGACGATCGCAGTAGGACAGCCCCGACAGCCAGAGGCAATTCCAGATCCGCGATCGCAGCCCATGATCGAAGAGTCACATAGCTCCTTATGGGATGATCCCTTGGCAATTATCGCCTTAGCAATTGGGCTAGTCGTGCTGACGGGCTTAGGTTCTTGGCTGATTATGCAAACCATTCTCAGGAATCAAGATTTTTCAAATTCTCTGCCAACGCCCACCGTTACACCGACTCCAACACCCACCGTTACGCCGACCCCGACCCCTACGCCCCCAACACCGACCCCCCAACCTCCCGACCCGATAAACTCCACTGAACGGCTAGCGATCGATCCAGATACTAGTGTGACGCGACGCGGCGTGCTAAGGAGCAACGAAACCATAACTTACATTGTTTCTGGCTCCCAAAATCAAACCCTGGAAACGGTGATCAATGGGGAAGGCGTGTTGATGACGATTATTGGACCCGACGGTAGACCAGTGGCCAGTCGCGCCCAGAGAGTGTCTTATTGGCAAGGCTCCTTGCCCTTTAATGGCGATTATTTGGTTCAACTTAGCCCAGTTCAAGGGATGAACAACGGTCGATACAACTTGGATGTTACCCTCAGAAGTGCATCCCTACCTAGCCCGGTGCCGCCGCCGACTCCAACCCCAGATCCTATCCCGCCTCCGCCTGCGCCTGAACCCAGGATTAATGAAATTCCAGTTGAATTTCCGCCGGGCGATCCGTCCCAGTCTTTTAGCGATCGCATCAAGCGTAACGTAACCAATCGCTACGTTGTATCTGTGCCGCAGAGTTCTCAATTGACAGCACAGATGTATGGAGGAACAACACTGCGGGTTTATAATTCTGCGGGTCAAGTGGTTAGTTCCAATGGAGCTACTTATTGGCAAGCAATCATTGATTACGATGCCCAGTACAAACCGGGAGTGTATCGCATTGATGCATTGGGATCTGCCGGAACCGATTACACGTTAGATTTAAGCCTTGTGAATCGCTAAAGGAGTACCCAGTGAACGCTTTATTAGTTGCTGGAACAGATACCGACGCGGGAAAAACCGTTGTCATGAGCGCCTTAGCTGCCTACTGGCAGACTTATTGGTCAACGGAGCAGTTGGGCATTTTCAAGCCGATTCAGTCTGGGGTGGGCGACTGCGAACTGTATAGCCAACTGTTTGGGTTAGACCCAGCAGCAGTCACTCCGGTCAGATTTGAAGCTCCCTTGGCTCCCCCCATTGCCGCTGCACGAGAAGGTAAAAAGGTTGCGGTGGAATTGGCATGGCAAGCGTTTGAGCAATTACGCCGGAGCCGAGATTTTGTTTTGGTAGAAGGGCTGGGTGGGCTAGGTTCTCCAGTGACTTCCGAAACTACAGTGGCAGATCTGGCGTGGGACTGGCGCTTGCCGACGGTGCTGGTGGTGCCTGTGAGATTGGGGGCGATCGCCCAAGTGGTTGCCAACGTTGCGTTGGCTCGTCAATCGAAAATTCATCTAAAAGGGATTATTCTCAACTGCGCTCATCCCTATTCTGATCAAGAAATTGCTGACTTTGCGCCAGTTAAATTGATTGAATCATTAACTAATATTCCAGTATTGGGAACCTTTCCCCATGTCTCAAACTTAATGGACATCCCTCAACTGGCTCAAGCAGCTTCTCAGCTTGACTTAGAGCGGCTGTTTCCAGGCAATCTTTGGAAATTTTCCGATCAAGCGGCAGGATGAGAGATTACGCTTTGGGTATCGCAACTTCTGCCGGTTTAGAAACCCCCATCCGAATTTCTGAGCAAAATGAAGCCATATTAAATCCGCCAGATTTTTTCAAAACGCTCGTGCGTAAGCGCAAGTTAGGGCTAGCAAACCATAAACGCTCTTCGGAATACAGGGTTCCGTCTTCTATAATCAGGGTTAATGATTCGTCGCTTCCGATCACATAGCGACCTGCAACAGGTGTTTTTTCAGCGGAACTCTGCTCATGTAACAGTTTCCCCTCATTGGGATTTTCAGAATCTGCAATGGGTACGAGCATCGTTGCTCCCGCATATTTTTTTTCACCCTGTTCCATCGTGCCATTCCAGGTGATTCGTGTGCCACACAGCGCTAATGCAGGGTCAATGTTATACTGCTTGCAAAGTTTCACAACTTCTGAATTTGCCTTATCTATCATTTCGATGACTAGGTCGGACTTCCCTACCTGTAATTGCTTAAAGTCAGGATGATGACTGGTTCGTTGAGAAAACCACTTACCGCTGCTCAGTTCAAAAAATTCGACTATATTCATTGTTTATAAGAATCCCGCAATCTTCATCCTCAGTCATCTCATTATTGCAAGTTTCTGGAACACTAATATCGACTAGAGATTAAATCGCTGCGTTAATTCTCTTTTCATTTGGGCAACCTTGAACCATACTAACCGCTTGGAATACGAGGCTTACAGAATGGACTAAGCAACTGTTATGGAGGTGAAGTTGCAAATAGAGGGTTGCTTTAGACTGCTGGCTGACTATGGATGATGCAATGCGAATTCGAGAATTAGAGCAGGAAAACTTGGCTCTCCGCAAGCAATTAGAGCGGTTTGAAGAGGCACGATCGCAGCTAGAAAGCTTGGTAACAGAACGGACTGTAAAACTAAACCAAGTGGTCAGCCAGTTGGAACAGGAGATTTGCGATCGCAAACAGTCAGAGGAACAACTGCGCCGTTCTCAACAAAAACTCTCGCTGCTGTTTCAACAAACTCCTTTAGCCATCATTGAATGGAATGCGAATCGGGAAGTGCAAGAGTGGAATCCCGCCGCCGAACGAATTTTTGGATATCAACGGCAAGAAGCGATCGGTCGTCCGTTTGGCTTTTTGGTGCCGAAGCCGATTAGACAAGAGATTAGTCAACTTTTGGATGAAATCAGTCAGCAGCAGCCCTCTAATCACTTGATCAATGAAAACATAACCAAAGACGGCAAAACAATTACTTGCGAGTGGTATAACGTGCCGCTTATTGCTTCAGATGGAGAAATTGTTGGCTCAGCCTCCTTAGCACTAGATATTTCCGAACGCAAACAAGCGGAAGCCAAGCTACAAGAACGAGAAGAATTCCTTCGCAGCATTTTTGATGGCGTGCAGCAAGAAATTTTTGTGGTGAATGTAACGGAAACTGGAGACTTGCAGTTTGGCGGTTGGAACTGGTATTCCGACCAAATGATTGGGATGAAAAGCGCTGATGCAGTTGGCAAAACTCCAGAAGATGTGTTTGGTATTGAGCTAGGAACCCAAGTGCGCCAGCAGTTTTCACAGTGCTTAAAGCTGCGAAGTAAGGTCACCTATGAAGAGCATTTAACGCTTAAGAATCAATCGGTCTGGTTATTAACCACTCTTAATCCGCAGTTTGATGAATCAGGTAGACTTTATCGAATTGTGGGAACAGCCTTGGATATTAGCGATCGCAAACGGGCTGAAGCCTTGCTCCATGAAAAGAACAGCGACTTAGAGCAAACTCTCGTTGAATTGCAGCACACTCAAACTCAATTGATTCAAAGTGAAAAGATGTCCTCCTTGGGGCAATTGGTTGCAGGCGTTGCTCACGAAATTAATAACCCGGTCAACTTTATTCACGGTAATCTCAGTCATGCCCACGACTATACTCAAGACCTGATTAGCCTGGTGGATCTGTATCAAACTCATGTGCCCAGTCCCTCTGCCATCATTCAATCCACAATCAACACCATTGACTTAGATTTTTTGAAGGAAGATTTACCCAAAGTCCTTAGTTCAATGCGAGTTGGCTCGGAACGAATTCGGGAAATTGTGCGATCGCTGCGTAACTTCTCTCGTTTAGACGAAGCTGAATTTAAAGCGGTGGATATTCACGAAGGGATTGACAGCACGTTGATGATTTTGCAAAGTCGGCTAAAAGCAAAATCTGATAGCTTTAGCATTCAAATCCTTAAAGAGTACGGCACTTTGCCGCTAGTCGATTGCTATCCGGGTCAGCTTAACCAGGTATTGATGAATATTCTCAGTAATGCCATTGACGCATTAGAAGAGGCAAGCTTGGAGGCAGCCGCCCCTTTCTCACCCCTGATTACGATTTGCACCCGTGTGCTTTCCTCCAACTGCATCGCCGTTCAGATTGCGGATAATGGATCTGGAATGAATGAGCAAGTGCGATCGCGCTTATTCGATCCGTTTTTCACCACAAAAACAGTGGGCAAAGGCACTGGATTAGGACTATCTATTAGCTACCAAATCGTGACGGAAAAACACAAAGGTCGGCTCGTCTGCCAATCTGAACCAGGGCAGGGAGCCAAATTCATCATTGAAATTCCCATCCATCAATCCAGCGTCAAGGGATAATCAAAGTGAGCCATCGTTCTAAATTGAGCCAATTTAATCACTTGCCAGCCCTACACCCTAGAATTAAGCAATTGCAACACACCAAAATTATCTTATAGGAGGAGTGCGCGGTGAAACATCATTTAGTTTGGTCAGCGGCGATCGCTTGTTTGATCGCCACACCCATCAGTCAGCCAGACGCTCATGCTCAAGATGAGGCTTGCTATATGGTCAACTCTGCCGGACGGCGCATTAACCTGGGGAAACTCTGTGGTGCTGGTAATGCCCAGCCCAATGCTCGTTCCGCCAAAGGGCTATATTCGGTTCCGATTAAACGCCGCGACGGAGGCACCCCGGTGATTGATGTTACTTTTA
>Ga0209181_10012717_pt1 | contig 10606 bp, 6 predicted proteins | sample MAT05_FD_187208 | JGI IMG/M metagenome (GOLD analysis project Ga0209181, IMG submission 187208) | Freshwater microbial communities from Lake Fryxell liftoff mats and glacier meltwater in Antarctica - MAT-05 (SPAdes) (version 2) | ecosystem: Environmental > Aquatic > Freshwater > Ice > Liftoff...
CCAGGCGCGTCACCGCGCCGGCGGCCGAGTTGGTGTGCAAGGTTGCCAACACCAGGTGGCCGGTGAGCGAGGCCTGCACGGCGATCTCGGCGGTCTCGAGATCACGAATCTCGCCGATCATGATGACGTCCGGGTCCTGCCGGAGAATGGCGCGCAAGGCTCGCGCGAACGACATGCCGATACGCGGGTTGACCTGCGTCTGACCGACGCCGTCGAGGTCGTATTCGATCGGGTCCTCAACAGTCATCATGTTGCGGGTCGCGGCATCCAGCCGTGACAGCGCTGCGTAGAGCGTGGTGGTTTTACCCGAGCCGGTGGGCCCCGTCACTAGAATGATGCCGTGTGGCTGCTCAATCAGTTTGTCGAGTTGGCCCAGCGTTTCTGCAGCCATACCCAGACCATCTAATGAAAGACGTCCGGCTTGTTTGTCTAGTAAGCGCAGCACCACACGCTCGCCGTGACCGGTCGGCAACGTCGACACCCGCACATCGACCGGGCGACCGGCGATTTTGAGCGTGATACGGCCATCTTGCGGCAGCCGCTTCTCGGCGATGTCGAGTTCGGCCATCACTTTGACGCGTGACACCAGCGCCGCGTACAAGCTGCGCTTGGGCTCAACCACGTCGCGCAGCGCGCCGTCAACGCGAAACCTGACGAGGGAGCGCCGCTCAAAAATTTCCAGATGAATGTCGGAGGCGTTTTCGCGAACCGCTTGGGTGAGCAGGGCGTTGATCAGCTTGACGATGGGCGCGTCGTTTTCCGTCTCAAGCAGGTCGGTGATTTCGGGCAACGATTCGGTCAGCGCGGCAAGGTCGGCCTCGGACTCGATATTGGATGCGATCTCGGCAACATGGTCGTCGGTGCCATCGGTCACATCGCTGCCGAAGGCGTAAGCGCTCGCCAGTCGTGTTTGAAATTGCTCGGCGGACAGCAACACGTGCTTGACGGTTTTGCCGGTCAGGCGCCGCACCTCGGCAAGCGTCGCCGACTCCGGATTGGGCGCCAGCCAAACTTCGATTTCGTTGGCGCCGTGAAAGCGTGCCGTAATGACCCCGCGTGCCTTGGCGAAATGATACGGCAGCAGCCGCACCGCGGCGCGATCGGCGGTATCGGCCAGCTCCCGTTGCTTGGCGTCGCTGGCACCCATGCTATTTCTTGTCCGAAGCCGACGCCGGCGGCAGCGTCGATGGTGCTGTGAGCGGTGGCAGCTGCGGCCCGCCGGTTGGTGGCAACAGTGAATCGGCGTCTTTCAGGTAGGTGGCTTGCTCGCCGCGAATGTAGTCGTAGCGCGAGCCGGTCAGCTGTGCCGCACTCTTGCTGTCGCGAATGACGAGTGGGCGCAAGAACACCATCAGATTGGTTTTTTCACGGCTGCGCGTCTGGTACTTGAACAGATTGCCGAGCACTGGAATGTCGCCCAACAGCGGCACGCGGCTGTCGCCGTTCTTGGTGTCATCCGAGATCAAGCCGCCGATAACAACCGTTTGACCGTCGTCAACCAGCACCGTGCTCTCGATGGAGCGCTTGTTGGTGATGAGGTCGGCTGAACGCACAGAAGATGAAGTCGGTACCACGCTTGAGACTTCCTGAAAGACCTTTAGTTTTACCGCGCCACCTTCAGCGACCTGCGGCGTAACGCGCAACGTCAAGCCGATGTCCTTGCGTTCGATGGTCTGAAAAGGATTGGTCGATGAGCCGGTGGTTTGCGTGAAACTGCCGGTCACAAACGGCACGTTCTGCCCGACCACAATCTTGGCTTCCTCGTTGTCCAGCGTCAGGATATTGGGTGTCGACAGCACGTTGGCGCGCTGGTCGTTCTCCAGCGCACGGGCGAGAGCGCCAAGGTTGAGCACGGCACCGATGCCGGGCAGGTTGACGGTGCCCCGCACCAAGCCAATGTTGAGGCCTTGGCCGACGGAGCCGATATTTTGTGCGCCGCTGATGATGTTGGTTCCCGATCCACCAAAGTTGGTGCCGCCGATCAACTGCGTTCCGCTGCGGTTGATGCCGGTGAGATCCTGCCACTGAATGCCGAGTTCAGCGGCGACGGACGAGGTCACTTCGACTATCAACGCCTCAACGTAAACCTGTGCGCGACGTTGGTCGAGCTTGTCGATGACGCTACGCAGCGAGTTATAAACGTGATCGGGTGCGGTGATGATGAGCGAATTGGTCGCCGCGTAGGCCTGAATATTGCTCGACGGCGGCGATGTTGCTGCGGCAGATGTCGGTTGCTGGGCGGCGGCACCGGGATTGACCACGGCCGCGGCGCTCGATGATCCGCCCATCAGTGCACGCAACGTCTCGGCAACTTTGGTCGCCTCGGCGTTCTTCAGGTACACGACATTGATATTGCCGTTGACGGCGGTGGGAGTGTCGATCTGCGCCACCAATGCGCGGATGCGGCTGATCAGCGCGGGTGAATCGGCGCGGATGACAAGCGCGTTGGTGCGTGGCTCGACACCGACCGAGAGCTTGGCCGGTGCGCCCGGGTTGGATGGGTTGGCCGACGCCTCAGGCATCAGCCGTACGATCATGTTGGCGACGTCCACCGCGCTGCCATGTTGCAGCCGGATGGTTTGCAGATCAGAGCTGGCCGGTACATCGATGGCCATGACGATCTTGCGAATGCGCTCCACGTTGGAAGCATAGTCGGTGATGACCAGCGTGTTGTTTCCCGGGTAGGCGCCGATAAAGTTGTTCTGTGCGACCAGTGGGCGCAGTACCGTGGCGAGCTGGGCGGCGGATTCGTTTTGTAACGCGAACACCTGCGTGACGATCCGATCGCCCTTGATCGTCGCGCTCGGGGCCATCACCCCACCGCCCGTTTTGGCGTCGGCTTCAGGGATGATTTTGATGGCACCACGCTCTTCAATCGCGGCATAGCCGTGCACCCGCAACGCGGATAGCAGTATTTCGTAGGCGAGTTCCTTGGTGACCGGTGTTTGCGAAACGATATTCATGTTGCCGGTTACACGCGGATCGATGATGAAGTTCTTGCCGGTGGCCTTGCCGATGGTCTCGACCACCGAGCGGATGTCGGCGTTGACAAAACTCATGGTGATGCTGTCTTGCGCGTAGGCCAGCGACGCGCCGAGGGTGCCGGAGAGTGCCAAGCCCGCCGAAACTGCCACGACGCTGGCCAGAGATTTGAGTCTTGGCGGTGTGCGGCGAAACATGCCGGTCGCAGGGCGACGATCAATGACGGACGATTTCACATGCAGTCTCTCGAATGGGATGCCCAATTGTACGATATGCACACCGTAGCTTCATGACAGCGTCGGGCGTCAGCGCCAGCGAGTGCGGAAGAGAAATTCGACAAACTCAAGCAATGACGGGCGTTTACAGACACTAATGCTTGGAAGCGAGCGCCGATATTGGTGTTTCGTGGTCACGGCAATGTCGCCATGCCAGCGGATGGCAGGCAATCGGCCGCCGGAAATGAAACGGGGCGGCCAGTTGGCCACCCCGTTTCGCGATAAAACCAATCGGAAATGTTTAGTTGTCCTGTCGCACCGTCAGGCCGAGCGCGCCCGGCACGCCGCTGACGACGAAGGTGTAAGTGAAGCCAGCGGAAAGATCAGTACCCGCCAAGCTCAGCACCGGTGTGCCGGTCAAGCCTTGGGTAATGGTGACCGGGGTTCCTGCACCTGCGGTGACTTCAATGTAGTTTGACGCTGCGCGTGTCGCCACCACCGGTGTGGTCGGCGTGAACGACAAGGCCAGCGAAAGATCAGCGCTGCTGGACGCATTCACCAAGCGCACGCGCGCCTTGCCGAGGCTCGGCGGGAACGTTGTGTCGAGCACACGGAAAGCGGTGACCGGGCCGCCTGTAAGGCCTGGTGACAGGAATACGGAGTAGTCGCGACCGCCGGCGAATGTGCCCGTGAATGCCGAAATGGTGGCGCCGGCAATGGTATCGGCGAAGGTGACGGTAGCAGTGCCTGCTGCCGTGCGTGCATAGCTGCTGATGCCGCCGAATGGAATATTTGTGAACGAGAGCGTGGTGCCAACGCGGACGTTGACGGTGGCATTTGTCGCTTGCGAGTTGATGGCGCGCACACGGCTGACGGTGCTGGTGAATATCTGCGGCGCGGCGTCGTCGTCCTGCGTCAGGAAAAAGCCGTTTGGCAGCGCGCCGGAGCCTTCGTTGAACAAGCCGAGGTTGTAGTACTTGCGGTCTTCAAAGGCACGCGCCGGCATTTCGAACAGCAGATCCTTGGTGCCGGTGGAGGTGAGGCGGACCGTGTAGCTGCCAACCGGCGTTTCGTAAATGCCACCCGAGACGTTGCGAAGCTTTGGTTCCACCGTCCGGAAGTCCTCCGTCGCGGAAGTCACGTAGAGGTCGAAGGCAGCGATGCCGACGGCCAAAGAGGCGATGCGCAGCTTGGAATTACCCGCGCTGGAGGCAGGGATGTCGTTGTTCAGAATGCTGAGGCCGACGCTGGAGCCGCCGCCAAAGGCGATCATCAGTTGCTTACGCGTCCCGGTGAAGCTTTGTGGGGTGTCGAGAATGGTGCCGCCCGCGTTGCTGATGCGCACCCGCTGCGTGCCGTTTGCCACGTCCTTGAACGCGGTGGTGCTCTGATAGGCGACGTTGGACTGCCAGTTGGTGGTCTCGGTGTTGATGACAACATTGAGGGCACCCGACTCAGGGGCGAGGTTGATGAAGCGTACCTGCGCGTTTTCGTTCTTGGTTTCGTTCTTACCGCAGCCGGAGATGGCCAATGCGGCCAATGCGGCCAAGCCGACAAAAAAACCCGCGCCAACTTGGCGGAGTGTAGGGAAACGGATTGCCTTGTACACGTTGAACATGTTGATCGATCCTATCTAGTGCGGGTTGAAACCTGACTGGAGCCGCATCACAGTGAACGGAGCGGCGAATGGAACTGCAAATGCTACCACCAACCGAATACTGGCCTCATGGCGAGTGTGTTGCAGAGCTTCCCTAGGGATTAATCGCGTAGGTCAGCAGCATTGGCGCGCCGCCTCGGCGAATCTCAGCGCGAATGCTGGTGGTTGCGCCAAATTGACCGTAAAACCGTGCCAGATCGCCGGGCCCGGTGACCGGCTGCCCGTTGATGGCGCTGATGATGTCGCCCGGCTGCAGCCCGAGTTTTTGCGCCAATGATCCAATCGGCGCATCCCTGACCTGCACGCCACCGTTGGCAGCGGCGGCGATGTTGCCGAGAAAATTGATCTGGTTTGGGTCTTGCAGAACGTTGTTCAGTTCGCTTCGCGACAGGCTGTAGGTATTTTTCACCGTTGAGGCGACGTTGAGGCGAAACGCAGAAAGCGGTGCGGCCTTGCCCGCCGCCGTGCTCGACGCGCTGGCCGCCGTGTTGCTGGCACTCATCCGCTCGAGTTCGATCTTCTCGCGCACGCCGTTGCGTGAAATAACGATGTGGCTGGCGGCGACTTCAACCAGCGTGATAGCGTCGGCGATCGCCTCGCCAATGCGCACACTTGCGTCGCGCCCGCCGCTGTTGACGACCGCCGCGGACAGCGTCTTGCCATCGACCGCGAACACGCCTTTGAGTCGAATGCCTGAGGCGTTCGATGTTGTTGAGCTCGTCGCGGTCTCAACGCCGCCGACCTCACCAAACAAGGCGCGTGCGAGGTTGCGATCAATCGGCGGCGCGGCTTGCAGCAAGGCGGCAGTCGGTTGCGGTGCGAGAAAATGCCAACCCCACCACGCCACTTGGAACGCCAACGCGACCACCACCATGAGCGTGGCGGCATTGGCGATGCGCGATAGATTGGCGGGCTTTAGAGTCATTCGGCGGGTTCGTTATTTAGGCAGCTTGGTTGTATCAATGTCGACGAAACGCCACGGTTCATTGGCAAACGGATGCTTGCGGTAACCGATCACCCAAGGATGCAACAGTATGGTCCGCAAGCGTTGGTAGTGGACACGCCACGGATTATCCACCCATAGCATATGCACCATCTGCCGGTAGCGCTCGGTTCGCTCAGGGCTATCGGGCATGGTCTTGATTTGCTCATATAAACGGTCATATTCCGGCCGTGAATACATCGAATAGTTGGCGCCGCCGATGGATTTCGACCAGAACAGTTGCAAGAAATTCTCGCCGTCGGGGTAATCGGCAATCCAACCGTAGGTCCACATCTGCACCTTGCCGGCCTGCGCCTGCTTACGCAGATCGGGCAGTCTTTCAACCTTGTTGAAGGTCATGCGAATGCCAATGGCGTCCATCGCCCTTTTCCAAAGCTCGTTGCGCTGGCGTTCGCGCAGCACTGGATAGGACGCCAGATCAACGACCAGCGGTTTGCCCTCAGGCGTCTCGCGCCAGCCGTCGCCATTTCGATCCACATAGCCGTAAGTATCGAGCAGTGCTTTGGCTTTGGCCGGGTTGTAGTCATGCCAGCTGGCCCGCTCATTGGTGTAGCCCGCCATACCGGGCGCGATCGGTGACGTGGTTTCCAGCGACTGGCGTTTTTCCAGAATGGCAATCTCATCGTTCACCGGATAGGCGATCGACATTGCCCGACGTAGCGCGATACGCTCCGGCGTAAAGCCGCCAATGACCGGATCCTGCGTATTGAACAGGGTGTAGACGATCCACGCCTGCTCGTCCGGGGTCTTGGTGATGCCCAGTTTGGCCAGACTCGGCGCAACCTTGCCGCCGGGTACCGCGATGTCCGCGTAAACCTCCGGTACCGGGTTCAGATAGTCGTGCTCGTTGTTCAAGAACGCCAGCCAGCGCGGCTGGTCTTCATCGATGACGTAAACCTCGACGCGATCAATCAACGGCAATTTTTTGCCCTTCAAGTGCGCGCTGATTGCGCGATTCTCAGGCAGGCTGTCGGCGATAGTTGAAAAATGGTCGGCGCGGTAATCGGGATTGCGCGTCAGGATAATGCGCGATGAACGCCGCCAATCTTTGAGCACAAAAGCCCCGGTGCCGACCGGATGTTCGGCCACCGCGCTGCCGTAGTGTTCCACCACCTCACGTGCAACAGCGGCGGTGGCACCCATGGCCATGATGTAGCTCAAGTTGTAGTCGGGTTCCTTGAGGCGAAGGATCAGTGTGTAGGGATCCGGCACATCGATGCCGCGCACTGGCCGGTCGTAGTCAAACTTGCCGGTCCGTTTCGCATCCGCTTGAAGCTGATCGAGGCCGATGAACTTACCTTCGGCGAGGAACTGCCATTGCGCCTTGACCTTCGGGTCGAGGAGGCGCTTCAAACTATAGGCATAGTCATGCGCGGTCAGCTCGCGCGGCTTGCCACCAAACACCGCATGCGGCGTGAATTTGATGCCACGCTGGAGGCGGAAGGTGTAAGTTCGGCCATCCGCCGAGACGTCCGGAAGTGCGGTCGCGGTGCGCGGCTGCAGCACCACCGGACGGGCGAGGTAATCGTATTGCAGCAGAGGATCAAAAATAGATTCGCACAACATTGCGGTGAACGAGTCCGATTCGGCCGCGCAGTCGAAGCCGCGCTCAGCGGAGGTCGATGCCAAGCGGATCACTTTCTGTGCGGGCGGGTCTGCGATTGCCAACGGCGACAAAAGCAGCGACGATAGCGCCGACGCAGCGATCAGCGCGATGACCCCGATGGCGCGGCGGGCGTTCATGGCGCCGTTAACAGTTTGTTGAAATTCACGATATTGGTTTGCCCATAGATTTCGGTGTCGGACTTCCCCCTTCGGTGGGGAGGGGTTGACAGGGACCAAGGGGGATTGTCAGCGTTTGCGTGTCGACAACGTTGGCAAATCCCCCTCAGTCCCCGTTTTCCAAAGGGGGAGGTGGCACGCAATGCGCTCACGCGGATTTAGCATTGCGAATTTCAACAAACTGCTAGGGAACCTCTGATTAAGTTCAGTTCTAAGTCAGGCTAGGCGCCGCAGTTGCCAAACTCGCAAGAAATTCGACGCCGCATATGTCTCATATGTAGGGAGAATTCCTCGCGTGAGCAACAACCTCATTTGGCAACATCGAAGCGACGAAATGGACTTAATCAGAGCTTCCCTAGTGCAGAATCCGCGAGACGCCTTGTTCTTCGGCCACCGTGCCCTGTGGTGAAAGGGATGCGTGGTGGACGATCATGCGCCAGCCATTCGGCGTCAACAGATAGACGTTGGTCGCCAGCACCGGTGGGATTTCGACCGGCTCGGGTACGGCCGCCCCGGGTGGTGTATCGACCATAAAGGATTCGTATACCGAATGAATGGCGAGGGTCTGACCCTGATGCTGACGCAGTTCGCTAACCTTGATGCGCGCTTTGCTACCGGGGCTGTGCGAAAAAATGTCGGCGAAGGCGTCGCGAATTGCCGTCAGCCCGGACAAGCGCGGGCCTTGCGGATGTACACAAATCGTGTCCGGCTCGTCCGCCCAGACCGCCATCATGAGTTTCAGGTCGCCGCGTTCGAACGCATCGTAGAAAGCCAACTCGCAGTCGGCCGGGGTGGGGAATATTTTGCGCGCCATGTTGCGTCAGATTATAGCCGTGCATACAGGGGCTCTAGAATGTCGAAATGCCGATTCGCTGCGAAATCAACTTCCCGTTATTGCCGACCCTGTCCGACGAAGAACGACAGTGCCGCACGTTTGTCGATCCGGTCGCGGTCCACGTCGCGCGACGGCCGGACGAGGTGGCGGGCGTGCTCGATGCGCTAGTCGCTGCCAGCGGGCGCGGCAACTGGTGTGTCGGGTTTGTCGGCCACGAGGCGGCAGCCGCGTTTGACTCGGCGCTCCAGACGAGGCCTGCCGACGGGTGCCCGTTGGCGTGGTTTGCCGAGTTCGCGCAAGCCACCGAAGCTTCGCTGCAGGAAGCGCTAATACCCGAGGCGTCGATACCAGCCGGGGCTGCCTTTACCGTCTCAGCGTGGCGGACCGATACCAGCAGCGAACGATTTGCCGCGTGCGTTGAGTCAATCCGCGCCGATATCCGCGAGGGCCGCTTCTACCAGGTCAACTACACCACACGCCTCAACGCCGACTTCTCAGGCGACGCCTTGATGTTCTATCGCGCGTTGCAAGCTGCCCAGCCGCGCGGCTACCACGCGTTCATCGACGCGGGTGAATTCCAGCTGTTGTCGGTCTCGCCGGAATTGTTCTTTTCATTGCGCGACGGCGTGGTCACCACCCAGCCGATGAAGGGCACTGCACCGCGGGGCGACACGGCCGAAGAAGATGCAGCGCTAGCGGATGTGCTGACGCATTCGGCCAAAGAGCGGGCGGAGAATCTGATGATCGTTGACTTGCTGCGCAACGACCTGTCGCGGCTGGCGACGCCCAATTCGGTGGAAGTCCCGCACTTGTTTTCGTTGCATCCGCTACCCTCGGTTTGGCAAATGACTTCCACCGTCAGGGCCCGTCTGCGCCAGACCTTGACGTTAAAGGACGTGTTTGCGGCGTTGTTTCCGTGCGGCTCGGTCACCGGCGCGCCGAAGGTCGAGGCAATGCGCGCAATTGTCGAACTTGAGTCGAGCCCAAGAGGTGCTTATTGCGGGGCCATCGGCATGGTTGCGCCGGATAGCACGGCGTGCTTTAACGTCGGCATCCGCAGCGTGTGGATAGAAGACGGCCGGGCAAGCTTTGGTGTTGGCAGCGGCATCACCTACGACTCCACGGTGGAGGGCGAAGCTGCCGAGCTGGTCTACAAATCGCGATTCGTGCAGCGCGCGTCAACGCGCTTTGATTTGTTTGAAACGATCCGTTTGCAGGAGGGCGAATTCACGCTGCTCGCGCGGCATCTGGATCGGATGGAGAATTCGGCGCGCCACTTTCGTTTTCGATTTGACCGGCGCACCGCCATCAGCCGCCTTGAGGCCGTCAAGCAAGCCCATGAGCGCGGCGTGTGGCGCTGTCGCTTGAGTTGTACAGTCGACGGTGAATTGACCGCCAAGGCGGTATTGCTCGACCCGGTGCCGGAGCGGCCGCTGGTGCGGCTGGCGGCATCACCGGTATCGAGCGTCGACGAATTTTTGCAGCACAAGACCACGCGCCGGGAAACTTACGACCTGCATGCGCCAGCGAGCAGTGGCGCGTTTGATACGCTACTGTGGAACGAGCGCGGTGAATTGACAGAATTCACGCGTGCCAATCTAGTGCTGCGCTTGGGTGAAGACCACGTGACGCCGTCGCTGGCGTCGGGTTTTCTCAACGGTACGCTGCGCGAAGAACTGCTTGCGAGCGGGCGCATCGTCGAACGGGTGTTGAGCAAGTCAGACCTGCAGAAAGCCGATTCCATTTATTGGGTGAACGCGCTGCGCGGACAGATTAAAGTCTCGCTCGTGGGAGCTGCATCTAGTGAATTGAGCGTATCAACTTAATTAAGCGCGGTCGCAATCATCAACACTCCCGCCACCAAGATGACCGCGTCCATCACTGTCTCAAATTGCGAGGCGTCCATGCGCATTACGATACGTTTGCCGGCGATTGAACCGACCATCAGGCCGCTACCTACGCCGATACCACGCAGGAAATTCTCAAGCGTCATCGCGCCATAGAAGGTGAAGGTGCCGGTCTTGCCCAAGCCAACGGCGACCGAGCCGAGTGCCTCGGTGGAAAGATAGGCCCCTTTGCTCAAGCCATAGGCCAGAAAAAAAGGCGCATTAATCGGGCCGGTCGAGGCCACG
>Ga0209181_10012723_pt1 | contig 10604 bp, 6 predicted proteins | sample MAT05_FD_187208 | JGI IMG/M metagenome (GOLD analysis project Ga0209181, IMG submission 187208) | Freshwater microbial communities from Lake Fryxell liftoff mats and glacier meltwater in Antarctica - MAT-05 (SPAdes) (version 2) | ecosystem: Environmental > Aquatic > Freshwater > Ice > Liftoff...
CGGCCCGTCACCAGGTTCTTCACCCGGTAGGTCGTCGTCAGGGTCTGCCCGTCCCGCGCCGCCTGGGCAAATTGATGCTGCAAGTCGTTCGCGTCCGCTTCGTGCACCACGTCCCAAAAACGCCTCGGCTGATGCTTCCATTCCTCCAGCGACAATCCCGTCAGTTCCTCCATCCGCCCGCTCACATAGCTGAAGGAGAAATCCGGGCGCTGACTGAAAATCACCCCGGGCCAGTGCTGTGACACCTTCTCCAGTTGGGTCTCCGCCCGCAACAGACGCACAAACATCTCCCGCCCCGCCGAGGCCCCTTCCATATGCAGCCCCCAGCCCGCCTCCGACAATTCCGACGCCGGCGGTAAAATCGACCCCAACCGCACATGGCTCCCACCCTCATGCCGGGCCAGTTCCAACCGGTACCACGAACTCCCCTCGTCCCCCGATTTCCACCCCAGCTCCTGCGTCGTGAAGGGTTCTGTTCCATTCTCCAAACGCTCCACGTCCGCTTGCCACGCCGGACATCGTTCCTTCAGGCGACTCCAGAAACTTCCCTCAATCCGCGGCTCGTCCCCCTCCACGCCCATCCGCAGCCATGCCGACATCGCGGGGTTCAACACCACAACCCACCCTCGCGCGTCCAGGACCGCCTGGCCCCCGTCCAGCCACGCCGTTGCCACCGTCGAGGCCAACTCGGATACCGCCTCGATTCCGGGATCCCCGTCGAGGGTCCCATCCTCCCCCATTATCTCAGCCGTGCGAATCGGTGGCATGGTCTTGTTCGGATGTCAGCCTACGCTACAAAATCCGCCCGCTTGTGTCTCGCTACAATTGCCCCTTGATCTCGCTACGCAACCCTGCGGATCGATGCTCTCGCCTGCGAAGTCTTGCTCCTCGATTTCCTTAGACCCCTTCCCATCGTCTCATTCCGATACCGCACCTTCAGATTTCACCCCGTCGCGCCGATAGACCTCATTATTCCTATGAGTGACCCGGATCGCCTCCCAGGACTTCTGGATGCGCTTGGAATGGAAATCGTCTCGGCCCAGGCCGATTCCACCCAGGGCCAGTTCCCAATCCTGGATCTCCTCGGCAATGTGCGCGACGTCGTCGCCGGCCAACCTGAGTTCACCGAACTCGCCACCTGTTGCGGTGAGGCCTGGTCCCGCATGGTCCAGCTCGTCGAATCGGGACGATCATTCCAGGCGTCCGATGTGGAATGGCTCCACGGCTTGCTCATCCAGATCCAGGCTCTCGCCCAGGCCTCCCCGCCCGGTACGCCTCGTCCCACGCCCGTCTTGGCGCCTCCACCCCCCCAGCCACCTTCGGAACCCGCCATCGACACCGACAGCCTGCCCATCGTCCTCAATCTCTCCGATGACGGGGATCTTCTCCGTGAATTCATCACCGAGTCACGGGAACACCTGGACAACATCGAGCAGGGCGTGCTCGTTCTTGAAAACCAGCCGGACGACGCGGAAACGCTGAACACTGTCTTTCGCGCCTTTCACTCGTTCAAAGGGGGCGCCGGTTTCCTCAACCTGATCCCGATCAACCGCCTCGCTCACGTCCTCGAGTCTCTGCTCGACCTCGCCCGCCAGCACCGGCTCTCCATCGACGGCCCCGTCATCGAACTCATCCTCCACGGCCGGGACGTGCTCAAACAGTTCATCGACGAAATCGACGGCCAAATTAGCGGCAGTCGTCCCAGGTCCCCCATTGGCATACCGATCGCCGACTTGAAGGCCCAGGTCGCCTTGACCATCGAGCAAACCACCTCGGGCGGCGCCTCGGCTCCTGTCCTTCCGGCTCCGACACCACCTTCGTCTTCAGCGACGCCGCTGGCCGATCTCTTCGCCCTGCCCACGCCCACGCCCACGCCCACTCCGTCCCAGAGCGGAGATCGTCCGGCCAGGCCCGAAGCGCCCGCCGCCGACGCCTCGCCCGCCCCACGAACCCCTCCCAGCGCGGAAGGGTCGGGGAACAAAAACGCCGACCAAGGTGCGCTGATCAAAGTCGACACCGTCAAATTGGATTCGCTGTTGGATCTGGTGGGCGAAATGGTCATCGCTCAATCCCTCGTGGGTCGCGATCTCAATCAACTGGCCAGCCTGGACCCTCAATCCGCCCGCAACGTCGCCCAACTCGGTCGCATCACCCGCGAACTCCAACGGGTCAGCATGTCGCTCCGCATGGTCCCCATCCGGGGTCTCTTTCAGAAAATGGCCCGCGTGATCCGCGACATTTCGGCCAAATCCGGCAAAAAGGTGCAGTTCGTCACCGAGGGCGAAGACACCGAACTCGATCGCAGCCTCGTCGAGGAACTCGCCGACCCGTTGCTGCACATGGTGCGCAACTCCATGGATCACGGCATCGAATCTCCAGAAGCCCGCCAGGCCATGAGCAAGCCGCCCGTCGGCATTCTCACCCTCCGGTCGTTCCATCAGGGCGGCAACATCGTCATCGAAATCGAGGACGACGGCGCCGGCCTGAATCAGGAACGCATCCTGCGCAAGGCGATCGAGCGCGGCCTCACCACCGCCACCACCGTCAACACCGAGCAGCAGATCTTCGACTTCATTTTCGCAGCCGGCTTTTCCACGGCTGAAAAGGTCACCGACCTCTCCGGACGCGGTGTCGGCCTCGATGTCGTTCGCCGGAACCTGGAACGTCTTCGCGGCTGCATCGACATCTCGTCCACCGTCGGCCACGGCACTCGGTTCAAACTCACCCTTCCGCTCACCCTTGCCATCATCGACGGCCTCATCGTCCGCGTCGGCGAGGAACGCTACGTCATCCCGACCCTCTCCATCCGCGGCATCTTCCGGCCCCAGGCCGACATGGTGTCCCGCGTTCACGGCCAGGCCGAAGTCGTCAATGTCCGCGGCCGGCTCGTTCCTCTCCTTCGCCTGCGCGAGTTCTTCGGCGTCGACTCCGCCACGGCCGGCCCGGACGACGGCATCGTCATTGTCGTTCAGAACGGCACCACCCAGCGCTGTCTGCTCGTCGACGCGACCCTCCACATCCAGGAGGTCGTCATCAAGAGCCTCAACGACATGATGGCGCGGAAGAACAGTGCCCTCGCTGGCGCCGCGATTCTCGGCGACGGCCGTGTCGGGCTCATCCTCGACGTCAACGCCCTCGTGCAGCTCGAAGGCGAATCCCTTTCCGAAGCAGCGTAAGCCCGATTCCTATGCAGCCGGTTTCAGTAGGTGGCACCACGAATCCTTAAGAATTCCGCTCCACTTGCCGATAAACAAAATGTGTCAGTCGACGATGATTCTCAGCGCTCGGCTTCCGTTCGAAGTCTAAGTCATCCCGCCAGTGGGCCCCGGACGATCGGCCCGTACTCGACCCATCCGATTCAAACCGCATCATGAGCACTCCCTCCGCCGCTCCCGCCTCACAAATCGCCGTCTCACTCGCCGGCAAATACCTCACCTTCGTTCTGGGGGACGAATCCTACGGGATCGCGGTCCTCAAGATCCGCGAGATCATCCGGCTCCCGGACATCACCGCCGTTCCCCAGATGCCCCCCCACATCCGGGGCGTCATCAATCTCCGCGGCAAGATCATCCCCGTCGTCGATCTCCGAGCCCGCTTCGGCCTTCCGCGTGCCGAGGCCACCGACCGCACGTGCGTCATCGTGATGCAAGTCAACACCCCGAACGGTGCCTCGGTTCCCATGGGCCTGGTGGTCGATGACGTCGAAGAAGTCATCAACCTCGCTCCCGTCGACATTCAAGAGACGCCGGACTTCGGAAGCCACGTCGAGACTGACTACCTGCTCGGCATGGCCAAGATCAAGGGCGTCGTCAAGACGCTGCTCGATTTCGACCGTGTCGTTACCGAAATCCCGACCCTCGACGGAACCCATCTCGCCGCCACCCGTTGATTAATCCCCTTTTCCCACCGCTCGTGGTTCGGACCCACCCGTCCTGCGAGCCGCTAATCAGAGTACCAAAATCATGAAACTCGGAACCAAACTCTACCTCGGATTCTCCGCCCTCGTCGCCATCGCCCTGCTGCTGGGAGGACTGGCTGTCTGGCAAATGAACCGCGTCAACCGCAATGCCACGCTGATGGCCAAGGACTATGTGCCTGCGGTCCTAGTCGCCAACAACGTCGAACGCGAATCTCTCAAGACGATGTATGAGGTCCGAGGCTACGCCTACACCGAGGAAACCAACTTCCTCGCGCGCGGCACTGCCAACCTCGCGAACGTCCTGAAATTTCTCAAGGACGCCAAGACCCTCGCTGGCTCCTCCTCCAGCGGTTCCCTCGATTTCCTTCGCCAGGCCGCCGACAAGGCGGATTCGAAGGCCCAGGAGTACGAGCTATTGCTCCAACAGACAGTGAGTGTCACCACAGCACTCGGCAAGGACCTTGTCGCGATGCCCAAGGCGGCACAGGAGTTCGTTACCAGTTGCGATGTCTACATGGCCAACCAGCGAGCCAAGATTGATGCCGCCTTCTCCGTCTCCTCAGCCTCGGCGACGCCCACCGCGGCCGGAATCGAAGACGCTTCCAAGGCTCCCGGTCTCCAGGTGACCGAAATCCGGGATCGCGTGCTCAAGCTCTTCCTGGGCAACGAAGTCGTCGACGTGTTCACCGCCATCCGCGTCGGCAACTTCAGGGCGCAGTCAACTCGTAATCCTGTCCTGTTTCAGGACACCCAGAAGCGCTTTAGCGAGATCACCTCGAAACTCGACGAGCTGAAGGGCATCACCAAGCTGGATACCGACCTCAAGCAGATCGAACTCTGCCGCACCGCAGCCCAAGCCTACAACGACGCCATGACCAGTTACCTCAAGAACTGGCTCAACCGGGAGGAACTCGGCCGTAAACTATCCACAGTCGGCGATGCGGTCCTGGCGGAAGCCCAGTCCACGGCCATCACCAGCGCGGATACCACGGCGAAGATGGCCACCGCCGCCGCATCCTCCCTTTCGTCGGCATCCACCATCATGGTCACCGGTCTCACCTTCGGCGTCGTGGTTGGTGCCCTGCTCGCCTTCTTCATTACCCGTTCCATCACCAAGCCCATCAAGGCCCTGGCCGAAACCCTCGCCGCCGGCGCCGAACAGACCGCGTCCGCCGCCGGGCAAGTGTCCTCCGCCAGCCAAAGCCTCGCCGAAGGGGCCAGCGAACAGGCCGCTTCCCTCGAGGAAACCAGTTCCTCCCTCGAAGAAATGGCCAGCATGACCCGCCGCAACGCGGAGAACGCCGCCAAGGTCAAGGACCTCGGCAGCCAGGCCCGTCACGCAGGTGATCAAGGCGTCCACGACATGGCCAAGATGACCGACGCCATGCAGGCCATCAAAGCCTCCAGCGACGATGTCGCGAAGATCATCAAGACGATCGACGAAATCGCCTTCCAAACCAACATCCTCGCCCTCAACGCCGCCGTCGAAGCCGCCCGCGCCGGTGAAGCCGGTATGGGATTCGCCGTCGTCGCCGACGAGGTCCGCAATCTCGCCCAACGCGCCGCCCAATCTGCCAAGGAAACCGCGGCCAAGATCGAGGACGCCGTCCAGAAGAGCGCTCTCGGTGCCGAAATCAGCGGCAAGGTCGCCACCAGCCTCGAGGAAATCGTCGGCAAGGCCCGCCAAGTCGACGAACTCGCCGGTGAAGTCGCCGCCGCCTCCCGCGAACAAAGCCAGGGCATCGAACAGGTGAACTCCGCCGTCACCCAGATGGACAAGGTCACCCAGTCCAACGCCGCGAGTGCCGAGGAAAGCGCCAGCGCCGCCGAGGAACTCAACGCCCAGGCCGAGAACCTCAACGAAGCCGTCGACCAGCTCCTCCGTATCATCGACGGCAATCATCACACCGGCCGCCAGGGTTCGGATCACCGGTCCCCGGCCCGCTCCCGGTCGTCCGGTGCGAAACCGACCTGGAAAGCAGCGCCTTTTTCCGCTTCTGCTCCCCAGGCGCGCCGAGGCCAGACTCCAGCCACTCACTCCAGCTCTTCGGATGGAGGACATGAAGCCGCCCACGGCTCATCGAACGGCGCCGCCACTGGCAAGCGCGCTACTAGCGTGACCGTCTCTTCCGGCTCAGGACGTAAGCCGGGCGGCGATGGGTTCATGGACTTCTAGTCCATCGCGTTTCACCAACCGCCGGGGCTCACCGCCCCGGCGGTTCTTTTTTGGGCGCTTCCCATCCACCGTCTGCCAGCCCTACGGCGTTGCAAGACGGCCCGGATTAGCCTGAACCTCAGGCGAGTTCATGCCCTACACCCGAGTAATCGCCGACACGGGGAGTCATCCGCTAGTTCCGGGTGCCATTCTCGCGTGTCTCCTCTCGCGAGGATCGTCCACCGCGCCGGCTCCCTCCAACGCCGCGGAGGCGGAGGGTTTGAATCGCCGGGCGTGGCTGGACGTCGTGCAGCAGTACCAGCGGACCGGTGGCGCTTACGAAGAATCCGTGGCCCGGCTGATCGAAACCGACTGCGACTACGTCCGGCGTTTCGAGGAACTGCGCCGGTACATTCCCGAGGTCGCCGACGTCACGGCCTGTCACGAACTCAGCATCGAGCGCCTCGCGCGGTCGCTGTTCGCCTTTCGCCTTCTAGCAGACTATCTCGAGATCCTCACGCCCCCGCAGATGACCTATGAGCGGACCGCCCAGGGCACCGTCGATATCCTGGCCGGATTCTCACAGGCGTTCCGCCGGATGATCGGAGCCACGTGGTCGGTCCTCTTTCCCATCGGCGAGATGTCCCTGGCGGCCGACGCCGCAGCCCAGTTCTGGGTGGCTTGCCTGCACAGTTCTCGCCCGGAAGAGATGGTCGGCGGGTTCGTCGGCTATTTCCGACGCCAACACCGGGACCGGTTCAAAACACTCAATGAAGGCTATGTTCCCGACCGGACCATCCGCGTGCGCGACGCCATCAGCGAACACATCGATTCCGCCAGCGACCGCTTGCAGAAGCTGCACGAAGCGGTGACCGAGAGCGTGAAGGAGGGACCCGAACGCCTGTTCGTCGAGATGATCCGGCTGGCTTCGAAACTGGAGTTAAACCCGATCGTCATGCACTTCGTGCATCATGTGGTCCGTGAGGCCTGTGATGCGCTCGCAGGTCTGGACGGACGCCTGACCGCCCGCGAGAACCGGTTCCTCCAATACCTTCTCCAGCAAACCGCGCGCGCCATCGACGAGTACGGCGCCCTCGCCAACGCTCGACCCGATCTCTCGGCCGACAACGTCACCGCGATCCTCCGCGAACTCGACGCCTTGGTGGGCATCGATGACGTCAAAAAGAAGATCCGCGAAGTCGCCAACGTCGCCCGCCTGCAACAGATGCGGGCCGCCCAGGGCCTGCCCGCTATCGCGACCAGTTATCACGCCGTCTTCAGCGGCAATCCCGGCACCGGCAAAACAACAGTGGCCCGACTGTTGGGACGCATCTACAAGGCCCTCGGCGTGCTGCGCAAAGGCCACCTCATCGAGTGCGACCGCGCGGCGCTGGTGGGCGAATACGTCGGTCAGACCGCACCCAAAACCAACGCGGTGATTGATTCAGCACTCGACGGCATCCTCTTCATTGACGAGGCCTATGCCCTGGCCAAGGAGCGCGAAGACTTCGGACGCGAGGCGATCGAAACCCTGCTCAAGCGGATGGAGGACAATCGCGACCGGCTCATCGTTGTGGTGGCCGGTTACCCGCGCGAGATGGAGCGCTTCATCAACTCAAACCCGGGATTGCGCTCCCGATTCAACCGCTTCATCGAGTTTCCCGATTATTCTCCTCTCGAGCTTTGCCGCATCCTGGCGCTCATGTGCCGCCGCAACCGTCTCGTCCTGGCCCGTGAACTCAAGGAACGCGTGATCGGGTACTTCCATGCTCTCCACGCGGTTCGTGATGCCCACTTCGGCAACGCCCGTTTGGTGCGCAACGCCTTCGAAGGCATGGTGACCGCCCAGGCGTCCCGTCTCGTCAACGGCCCACCCCCGGACACCGCCACCCTGGTTCGTCTCACCGTCGAGGATCTTCTCTGGCCCTCGGAATTGCAGGAAGTCCTGCCACCCCGCGAACAACGGCGCTACCAGGTCCGCTGCGGCTGTGGCGAAGCCTATTCCTGGACCCCCGAGATGGACCTGGTCGACGCCCAATGCACCCAGTGCAAAGCCATCTACGACGCCACCTTCGGCGATGTGTGGACCGGCTCCCAGGTTTCTGCGGGTTGAACCCCAGCCATCGCCGCTGCCATCGCCAGACGCCATCGCCGGCCGCGACACGGCGATGACCCCCGGCTAGCCGCTATCCCGGGTTTCCACTCGACACTCCCGAGCCTTTTCTCTACTCCAGCTCACGGTCAATCCCAGGGACCGGTCGTCCGACGCTTCAATCGCAACCGGTTCGAGGGGGAACGGCCTTGCACCATGCAATCTCCCCTTCTCCCACCCTGGCTGGGCCGGTTCGCTTCTTGCCTGGCTCTCGTCGTCGTGCTGCTACCGGCCCGCGCCCACCACTGCGGCGAGTCCCCCATCACGGTCGAGGTCGGCCGGACCATTGCCTACCGCATCATCGCGGATCTCAGTGAACGGGAGGAAAGCCGATACGAACTCTCCATCAACTCCGATCTCACCATCGCTCTCGCTTCGCCAGATAACTTCACGTCTTTCAATTACGGCGAGTTCCGCATCACCGGTGTCAGCCCCGGCACCAATCGGATGGTGTTCGAATGGTCTTACGCACCCACCCCCGCCAACGACTTCTGCGTCGTCGACGTCATCGTCGTACCCCGAGGTCAACAACCCCAGACCGCCGCCAGTCATCCCAAGTCCGGTCATGACGGCGACCCGGTCAACACGTTCACCGGCGAATTCCTGCTCGCCGAGGAGCCCGACCTCCATCTGCTCGGTCCCATGCCGCTCCACTTCTCCCGCTACTACGCGTCCGGCTTGCTCGCGAGCGGGATTCCCCATGGCAGCCTCGAACCCAATTGGCTCCACAATTTCGATCACCGCCTGCTCCAAACCGGCGATCGGGTGGACGTGCTCTCCGACCGCGGACGAGTGACCCGGTTCCAACCCGTTGGAGATCGTTGGGAACTCGACGGGCCACCCCATCCCCCCTTCCAACGGGTCCAGGAGGCAGACCTCTTCCTGTTCGGCGACCCTCTCGCAGACCGGGTTCTTTCCTTCAATTCCGCGGGACAGTTGTTCCGTATCGAAGACGGACGCGGCAATGCCCATCAGCTCAACTACACCAGCAACCGCCTGACCTCGGTGAGCGACGGCTTGGGTCGCGAAATAGCCTTCACCTACTTCGGGTTGCAGCACCTTCTCTCCATCAGCGCCGGGCCACGCCAGGTCCAGTACGGGTACGGCGCCTCCGATCAACTCACGTCGGTGCGGGACTTTGGCTCCGCCACGACCACCTACACCTACACCCCGAGTCGCCATGCCGGTCTGCTCGCGAGCCGCCGTCTCCCCCTCGGCAACACCCATTTCACCAACGTCTTCGACGAACTCGGCCGAATCCAGGCCCAACGCGACGCCTTCGGAAACACCCACGCCTACGCCTGGTCAACCAACGGAACGACGGTGATCACGGATCCCCTTGGATTCTCCACCCGCCACGTTCACAGCGCCCTGGGCCAACTGCTGGCCGTGCATGACGAGGAAGATCGCGCCATCACAATGCGCTATTCCGACGTCGGCCAGCGCGTTGCCGTCACCGACCGGGCGGGTGGCTTGACCCAGACCGCCTTCCACCCCTTAGGGAAACTCGCGTCGATCACCCACGCAGATCTCACGGTCACCCGATACACGTACCAACCTCGCTCGTTCCGCGGCATCGTCTTTCACGACCTCTCCCGCGCCGATTAACCCGATGATTCGTTCGAAGCCTTCGCTCGCGACGGTTCGAGGAACACCACCTCCCACACCCACAGCCACGGCGGCGTTTCGACCTACACCCACAATTCCCGTGGACAAATCCTCACCGCCCGCAATCCCGCCGGCAGTACCGAGAGCTACACCTACCTCGCCGACGGCACCCTGGCTTCCATCGCAATCGACGGAACGGTCGTCCATCGGTTCACCTACGATTCCCTTGGCCGCCTGATCCAGGAGTCGAATGCCGACGGCTCCCAGCGATCGTACGCCCACGACGCGTCGGATCGCCGGACCGCCATCGCCAACGAACTCGGGGGCGTCACCGCCTACCGCTTCGACGCCAACGGCAATCTCATTCGTCAGACCGATCCCAACGGAGCTGTCGACCGGTACACCTACGATGCGATGGATCGACTGATTTCCCTGGACGGCCCTGGCGGTACCCTGTTTGCCCAACGCTTCGATCCCCTTAAGCCGTTCCGCCGAAATCATCCTCGATGGTTCCCAGACCAATCGGCTTTCCTATGATTCCACGGGCCGTGCGGTCGGCGTCACGGACGCCAACGGTCATACCTGGCACTCTTCCTACGATGCCGAAGGCGTGCTGCGCTCCACGATCAATCCGCTCCTCCATACCAATCGGTTTGAAACCGACGCCATGGGCCGCGTGATCCGTGCCACGACGGCCCTGGGAAACACACGCGCTTACACCTACGACCCCGCGGGTCGAGTCTCCGAAATCGTCGCCGCCGACGGCCTTC